>Ga0210406_10000183_pt1 | contig 97716 bp, 79 predicted proteins | sample IncBWC30MmetaG_FD_155454 | JGI IMG/M metagenome (GOLD analysis project Ga0210406, IMG submission 155454) | Forest soil microbial communities from Barre Woods Harvard Forest LTER site, Petersham, Massachusetts, United States - Inc-BW-C-30-M | ecosystem: Environmental > Terrestrial > Soil >... | reverse complement strand
TCTCGTACAGCAGATTCTCATAGCCCATGATTTGTCCTCAAAACGCGATCGGCTTCGGATTCGCGGGGTCGGCGTAATCGTAGAATCCGCGCCCGGATTTCTTTCCGTTCCACCCGGCCAGCACCATGCGCTTCAGCAGCGGCGGCGCCGCAAACCGCTTTTCCTTGAACTCGTCGAACATGATTTGCGAAATGTAATACGTCGTGTCCAGTCCCACAAAATCCAGCAGCGTGAACGGCCCCATCGGATATCCGCAACCCAGCTTCATCGAATTATCAATGTCCACCACCGAGCCGACGCCCTCTTCCAGCGCCCGGATCGCGTCCAGCAAATACGGCACCAGCAGCCGATTGACGATAAACCCGCCACTGTCGCTCGCGCGCACCGGCGTCTTCCCCAGCTTCGCGCCAAACGCCACCATTTCGTCATAAACCGCCGGGTCCGTCGAGATTGTTTTCACTACTTCCACCAGTTTCATCACCGGCACAGGATTAAAAAAGTGCAGCCCGACAAAACGCCCCGGCCGCTTGGTGGCAGCGGCGATTTCCGTAATTGTCAGTGATGACGTGTTGCTTGCAAAAATCGTCTGCTGCGGGCAAAGCTTGTCCAGCGCGCCGAACAGTTCCCGTTTCACCGGCAGTTGCTCGATGATCGCTTCCACAATCAGGTCGCAATCCTTCAAATCCTCCAGCAAAGTCGTTCCCTTCAGCCGTCCGCGCACTTCCGCCTTAGCCGCTTCCGTCAGCGTACCCTTCTCCACCAGTCGCGCCAGATTCTTCTCAATGCTCCTCAATCCCTTTTCCACCAGCTCGGCGCTGACCTCACGCACCACCGTCGTGAACCCCGCCTGCGCGCAAACCTGCGCGATTCCCGAACCCATCAAGCCACACCCCACTACGCCCACTTTTTGAATCGCCATGAATTCCTCACGTCTGCAAGTACATGCAATACTGGCGGGAAATTGCCACCGGTCAAAGTGTACCAAAGCTGCTTCCGGAACTCACTTTGCGAAGCCCGCGGCAAAAGCGCCTGCGTCGCTCGAGAGCAGATTATCCAAACAGATAGGCGGGCTATCCGATCGGCGAGGGTGGCCAGCCCGCAACCTCCGCAAAAGCGAAACCTGGAGGACCTCTGGCAACTCAAGCCCGGTGAACAATTTACTCGTACCCAAAACGGTTCGACGATGTCATCCCTCTGTACGTTGAAGAGTAAGGTGCGCAAGCGACACAACCAGCGGTGTGAATCGGATAGGAATCCTCCGACAAGCAATTTGACCCATGGCCACCCCCAAAAAGCATCCGATGGAAAAAATGCCCGCTATGCCGTTGGGATTGAAGCGAATCCGAGCAGAGTTACCCGGGGCAAGAAATTGCAGTCAACGTGGCACGAGTCATGCACAACCAAAAGACGTGAGCAGTAAGAGAAAACGGGAACGAGACATCTCATAAAAATCGTGAGCTTTCTTTTCCGCCTCTCGCCGCTTTTGTCCAAATAGGAGGTTTTATGAAAAATCTGCGCTCCGTCCTTTTTGTCCTAGCCGCTATCCTGTTGGTCCCGGCCGCTCGGGCCCAGCAAAAGCCAGTGAAGGCTGACGTGCCCTTCGACTTTGTCGTCGGCAACCGCGCCTATCCCGCCGGTGAGTACACTCTCAGAGCCGCTCTCAACGACAGCGGCGTCGTTCGCATTGAGAACATCAACGAAGTTCCGGCCGCTTTCACTCAGTCGAACCCGTGCTCAAAAACCATGCCCTCGCGGGAAACCAAGCTCGTGTTCCATCGCATGGGCGGCCACTACTTCCTCTACCAGGTGTGGATTGAGGGTTATGTAACCGGACGTGAGTTCCCCAAGGGCCGCATTGAAGTCGAACTTGCGCAAAACCACGAAAAACCCGAAGTTGTAATCGTCGCGGCCGTCCTCTCCCGCTGACGCGAAATCACTCCCCAACGTTGTCCAGGTCTAAGAGGGAACGTTTTCACGTTCCCTCTTTTCATTTTCAAATTGTGCCTCGCCCCAATCGCTTTTCTCCCGTCAAAGGTTTGGACCCCAGGCCCGCACCAAATGCAATCTTCGATCATCCAACTTACGGCGCAAGGAATGATAAACTGCAACGGGAGTTGGCTCTTATGAGCTCATTCAGGCGGCCTCCCGGGCCAATCTCATCGCGCGCAAAGCATATCTTGGCTGTTGTTGCGCTGCTGCCGCTCGAGTTGGCGGTTGCAACGAGTGTCACGCGGGCGCAACAGCAGGCATCCGATGCCTCTCGTGTTCATCAAACTGCGCAAGGTACAAACGACATGTGGTGGAAACATGCGGTTATCTACGAAATCTACCCGCGCAGTTTTCAGGATTCGAATGGCGACGGTATCGGCGACCTCAATGGCATCACCCAGCGCCTCGACTACCTGAAAGACCTCGGCATCGACGCCATTTGGATTACGCCGATGTATCCCTCGCCGCAAGTGGACTTCGGCTACGACATCGCCGACTACACGTCCATCGATCCGCAATATGGCACTATGGCCGATTTCGATCGCCTGATGAAAGAAGCGAAAGCCCGCGACCTCCGCGTGATCATGGATTTTGTTCCGAACCACACCTCCGACAAACATCCATGGTTCGTCGAATCCAGTTCTTCGCGCACCAATCCCAAACGCGACTGGTACATCTGGCGCGACGGCAAAGGCCCCGGCCAGCCGCCCAACAACTGGCAATCCTGGTTCGGCCATTCCGCCTGGAAATTTGATCCCCGGACCGGCCAATTTTATTACCACCATTTCTATACCGAGCAGCCCGACCTCAACTGGCGCAATCCTGAAGTCCGCAAGGCGATGTACAACGTGATGCGCTTCTGGCTGGATCGCGGAGTCGCCGGATTCCGCCTCGACGCTGTCTCGCGCCTCTTCGAAGATTCGAATCTCCACGACGACCCGCTTCTGCCCGGAACAAATGCCTACGGCGACCAAAACATCGAGCACAAGTACACAGACAACCTTGCGGAAGTGCACGAAGTGTTGAAGGAGATGCGCCAGGTCGTCGACGAATACCACGGCAATCCCGTGCTCATCAGCGAAACCGACGAGCCCAACATCGCCGAACTCAGCAAGCTCTACGGCGGCAAGCTCGACGAAATCCAGCTCCCGATGGATTTCCAGGTCGCGGACGTCAACCAGCTTTCCGCCGCCCGCTTCCGCGAACTGATCGACCAGGTTGAAAATAATCCCGTCGGCGGCCAGCCGTATTTTTTCTTCAACAATCACGATCAGGAACGCACCTGGGACCGCTACGGCGACGGCATGCACAACGACGCGATCGCCCGGCTGCTGGCAACGTTGCTCCTGACCACCCGCGCCACGCCCCAGCTCTACTACGGCGAAGAAATCGGCATGCTCACCACGCCGCCGGCCCGCAAGGAAGACGTGCGCGACCCCATCGGCAAACTGGGCTGGCCAAAAGAAAAAGGCCGCGACGGTGAACGCACTCCCATGCAGTGGGACGCCTCAGCGAATGCTGGCTTCACCACATCGCTAACGCCATGGCTCCCGGTTCCCCCAGGCTACAAACAACTCAACGTAGCCGTCGAAGAAAAAGACCCGGACTCGCTCCTCAACTTCTACAAGCAACTGATCCACCTCCGCCGCACTCAACCCGCCTTACGCGACGGCGTCCAAATTACCGTGAACTGCCACGACCCCGACGTGCTTTCGTTCCTCCGAAAAAATCCAGCCGGCGGCGAATCTGTACTGGTAGTTCTGAACATGAGCGGCAAGCCAAAAACCGCCGCGTTCGATCTGAAGCCTCAAGGCATCATCGGCAACACCGCCCGGCCCCTGCTTGCCTTTCCCCTAAACCACGCCGCCGAGGCGCCTCTGAACGCAGTTTCCCTGCCGCCTTTCGCCACCCTCGTTTCCGCCCTCAAATAAACAAAAATTTCTTTCACATTTGCGGGACTTTGCAAGAAAGTACCAGCGCTGTTTCCCGCCGCGCAATCTCTCTTCCAAAGGAGAACTTTACGAAATGCCGAAATCTCTAGCTTGTGTGTCCCTGTCTCTGATTTGCCTGTTGGGTTGCGTTGCGGCCTCCGCTCAAGAAAACTCGGTAAAGGTCACAACGCGGCGGCCCGTGGCCGTTGACGGCACGTTCTTCACCGCCATGAATTCCAAGCCCAAGCACATGGCCATCAACAAATTGTCGTCGTCCACGAACGCCGCTGCCAAGCAGCAAAGTCCGAGCATCGTCTCTTTGCCGAATTTCACCCGCTCCTTTACGTTTGGCGGACAGGTCTTCCCCTACACCATGGTCGGCAAAGACCCAGCAAGGAAGCAGACCACCACGATTCCCACGCAGTACATCCCGATGTCCTTCTTCTTCGACGAATTCGTGGACCAGAACGGCAACAATATCGTGATCGATACCACGGTCCTCAACAACCAAATCGCAAATTCTCCACTTTTCCAGAATTCCCAGTTCGCCACAGGATTCACCCAGTTTGAAGACGCCGTGATGCGCGCCGAATTCTTTCCCCTGTTCGGCAAGAACCATGAAGATGGTGATGACAGCTACCACGTCCTCCTCGGCCGCCCGCAAACCCTCATCCCGGTCACCATCGAAGTGCCGCCAGGCTCATCCGTCGTGTTGCAGGCGCCAGACGGTAACCTCGTCGCGATCATCGACATCAATTTCATCGTCTCGCAGCTCAACACGCTGGTTCAGACCGAGCCCATCACAGTAAACGCCATTCCTATTTTCCTCACCCGCAACGCCCTCTACGGCGACTTCTCCAAGCAACAACCAGTGGACTGCTGCATTGGCGGCTTCCATACTGCGTTTGAGACCAATCAGGTGGGGAACAACATATTCGTGCAAACGTTTGATTTCGCCACATCCCTCGACGCGGACATCGCCGATTTCGTCTTCGGCGATCCGACCATTTTTGCCGACATCTTTCCGCTTTCCCATGAACTCGGCGAGACGCTAAACGACCCCTTCGTCAACAATGTCACCCCGAACTACCAGATCCCGGGCGCCCCCGCGGGAGCATGCCAGATCGGCTTGGAAGTGGGCGACATCATTGAGAATCTCCCCAACCCCACCCAGCCGATTACTCTGCACGGCTTCACCTATCACCCGCAGACCCTGGCGCTCTTGCAGTGGTTCGAGGGTAAGACTCCATCCGACGCAATCAACGGCGACTACAGCTTCCCGGATCCAACGGTGCTGACATCGCCGTTCATGGTGTGCCCTGCTCCGCCAGCGCCGGCGAACTGAACTTTGTTCCTGGTTCTTAATGCAAAAAGGCGCCGAATCGGCGCCTTTTTCATTTGCTTGCAATCCTTCGTAGCTTTAAATCTAATTGCACGCTTCGACGATGATCGCGATTCCCTGCCCGCCGCCGATGCACGCTGTCGCCAGCCCGTAGCGCAAACCCTTGCGGCGCAATTCGTTCAGCACCGTGATGACGAGGCGCGTGCCGGAAGCGCCGAGTGGGTGACCAAGCGCGATGGCACCGCCATTCACGTTGGTTTTGTCGCGATTCAGGCCGAGCTCTTTTTCAACCGCTAGATATTGCGCGGCAAACGCTTCATTCACTTCCACCCGATCAATTTGTTCGAGCTTCATCCCCGCAAGCTGCAGCGCCTTGCGCGTCGATGGCACCGGCCCGATCCCCATGATGCTGGGATCCACGCCCGCCACGGCCCACGAGACGATCCGGCCCAGCGGCTTCAGTCCGCGCTCCTTCGCGATCTTCTCGCGCGTCAGCACCACTGCCGCCGCGCCATCCACAATTCCGCTGGCATTCCCAGCCGTCACCATGCCGTCTTTCTTGAACGACGGCGGCAGCTTCTCCAGGATCTCCATCGTTGTTTCCGGCCGCCGGTGATCGTCTTCCTTCACCAAAATTGTTTTCTTCCCCTGCTTCACTTCCACCGGCACAATCTCTTCCGTCAGGTAACACGATTTAAACGCCGCTTCCGCCAACTGCTGGCTGCGCAGCGCATAAGCGTCCGCATCCTTCCGCGTAATCCCCGTCTGCTCCGCCAGTTTTTCCGCCGTCAGCGCCATCGGCATTCCGCAATAGGTGTCTGTCAATCCGACAAACAGAAAATCCTCCAGCGCCCCGCCGCCAAGTTTCAGCCCGGTGCGCGCCCCGCGAATCACGAACGGCGCCTGCGTCATGTTTTCCATCCCGCCCGCTAGCACCATGTTCGCTTCGCCCAGCAACAGCCGCTGCGCACCCTGCACAATCGCTTCAATGCCAGAGCCGCACAAACGATTAACGGTCACCGCGGGCGTTTCCATCTTCAGTCCCGCCTTCAGCCCCACATGCCGTGCCCCGTAAATCGCGTCCGCGCTCGTCTGCATCACGTTGCCGAAAATCACGTGATCGAACTCCGCCGGGTCCGCGCCCGATTTCTGAATCGCCGCCTTGCTGGCATGCGCGCCCAAATCGATCGCCGACACCTCCGAAAACGACCCCGTGTACCGCGCCATGGGCGTGCGCGCACCCGCAACTATCACCACATCCGTTGGAAACATGATTTTCCTTTCGTATTTATGAAACTCGTCATCCTGAGGCTATCCGATGAGGATAGCCGAAGGATCTCACCTCTGAAATTGTCTACCGCGTGTCAATTGAGATCCTTCGCAGTGCAAACATCGCACCGCTCAGGATGACAACTCATTCTATTTGTTGAACAAAAAATGCGCGGCACTGGAAGCCCCTGCTAAAACTTGGGAATTTCGGAGAGCACGATGACGTCTCCACCGCGCTTGCGGGCTTCCTCCACGCTGAATTCCGCGCGATTGATCAGGTCGGTCACGATATCTTCGCTGTCAAATTCCTGCCGCGCCGCCGCTTCCACAATCCCGGCGCTCAGCGTAATCTGCGTTGAATCCCACGGAGGCCGCACTCCCGCCGCCGCCCGCTTCAACTTATCCACCAGGTTTTGCGCACCGGAAAGATTCGTGTCCGGCAGGATGAACGCCAGCGCCCACGACGTATATTTTACAGCCATATCGTTCTGCCGGACGATCGGCTGCAGCGAACGCGAAAGCTGCTCCAGAAATTTCTCCAGCGGCACTTCGCCCTGTGTCCGCAGCATGTCCGCGCCCCGGTCGATCTGCAGCACCGCCAGCGATAGCGCCGTACCCTGCGTCCGCGCGCGGTCGGCTTCGTTCAGCAGGCAGCCCACATACGAACTTCTGCTCAACAACCCGGTCTTCTCGTCCGAAACGCCCATGCGCCGCACCAGGCTGCGCAGCCGCGTGTGGCTGACGCTCATCATCATCTGGTCGCCGATGGCCTGCAGAAAATAAGTTTCGTTCGGCTTCCAATGGTGCGCCTTGTCGTGCGCCACGATCAGCATCCCCGCGGGCGCCTGGGTTTCCTTGTCCGTGATGGTCACGCCCAGCGCCGTCGCCAATCCCAATTCCTTCAAAATGGATTCGTCGGACGCATCAACGATCAGCCCGCCCAGCTCGTCCGGAACCGCTTTTTCAAGCTGCGCCAGCAAGAAAACCACTTGCGCCGCCGGTGCCGGCCGCAAGCCGGAAGTGCAATGCTCCGCGGACATTTCCGGCGGCCGCCCCGGCGCGCCGATCACCGCAAACGTGCGCCCGGCCTTCATGTACGCGCCGACTTCATTCGCCGTGGTATTCAGCATCGCGCGCGGCGTCTGCTGCCGGAAAATCTTCTGGTTGATCTCCGAAATTTTCGTCAGGTCGCGCAGCGTCTCCACCGTATAGCTGCCCGTCCGCCCGGTCGGTGGCGTCGGTTTCTCTTCGATCACCGGAGCCGCGCCCGCGGGCTTCGGCGGCGGCGGCGGCTTCACTGCCGACTTCGGCCACCAATTCGCCGTTTGGTAAAGGTTCTGCAGCCGCGGATTGCGCGCTTCTTCTCCGGGAAACATAGAAGCGATTTTCTGCAACCGTTCCACGGCCTTTGCCTGCAGCGAATACTGCAGAAAAATTTCCGTCTGCACGATCAAGTCGTCCAGCGCCTGCATCTTGCGGCCCTCGTCGGTCGCGGGCGGCGGGGCCTCCAGCTCCCGGCTGCCCTGCGCCTTGGGCGCCGAAGTGTTTCTCGTCTGCACGTTGGCGGAGCGGGCCATCCGCCCGGCAACTCGCCGCAGGAAAGCTTCGTCCGCATGCCCGCGCAGCCGCTCCAGGCGTTCCTGGCAACGGTAATCGTACGAATCGATGTCCACCAGCCGGTCCAGCGCTTCGCAAGCCTTCGGGAAAAATCCCGAATTGAAATTCGCGTCGAACAACCGGATCAGCACCTCAAAGTATTGCGATTCGCGGTTCAGTTCGTTGTAGAGCCCCGCCCAGTATTCCAGGATCGGGATGGACTCCGGATGCTTCCCGCCAAGCGATTCCAGCTGAGTGGTAAACTCCACGACCTTCTTGTCGGCAAACAGACGCCGCTTCAGGACCTGCAGGACCTCTACCGATTTGGGATCCTGGTCCGCGCTGGCGTAGGCGTCGGCCAGATCAAAGAGCCGCACAACGCCCTCATTCTTTTCCTTCAGCAGCTTCTCTAGAATGGCGCGCGAACGATCCAGCTGCCCGGATTGCAGCAGCGCATCGGCAAACGTATCCAGGAACGGCACGTCGTTCTCCGTCGCCGCAAACGGCTCCAGCAGCGCAGCAGCCTCCGCGGCTTCGCCGTTTCGCAGCTTGGCCTCGGCATAGAGCAGCGCCACACTGCGCTCCTGCGGCGCCAGCGCGTAAGCCTGCGCCAGCAGTTTCAGCGCTTCCACCGGCGAGCCGGCAGTGGTTGTCAGTTGCGCGGAGCGCAAAAATGCCCGCGCGGCCAGCGCATTTTTCCCCAGTTGCGCCGCGATCTCCGCCACCTTCATTTGCCGGGAAAGCTTCTCCGGATCCAATTGCGCGGTGCGTTCCCAGCAGAAGAGTGCGTCTTCGCTGCGACCCGCTTCGGAAAACATCTCCGCCGCCTTGGAGTACTGCTCGATCGCCTCTTCACCGCGATTCTGCTTCTGCAGCAGAAAGGCGTAGCGCGCGATACGTTCGGGAGATTGAATCGCCAGCGTATTCCGCAGGAAACGGTTGTAAATCGCCAGCGCCTTGGTCTCGTCCTTCGGATCGATCAGCAGGTCGAACAAGTGGCCATAGTAAACGGCGGCGCGATCCGGTTGTTCCAGACGCGTATACAAATCGCCCAGCGCCTGCGAAGCCTCCAGGTGCTGCGGGGAGCCGTCGAGCACGGCAAGATACGCCTCGATCGCGTCTTCGACGCGGTTCTTCTCCAGAAATTTCTTCGCCCGCTCCAGCTGTTTGCTGACGTCTACGGCCATCAGGAATTTGCCTTAGGTTTCTTGCCGGTTTTCTTTCTAGGTAGCGTTCACCGCCACGAAGGGGCGCTCTAAACGCCATTTCCACTATATACCCCCCGTGAGATGCCGCCAAAAGCAGACTGGCTACGCGTTGGGCAATCCGGCAAGAGGCGGCGCTCCGCTCGGTCCGCCGCCGCGAGCACAGTGTATGACTGAACAGACTTTACAAAGCTGGAGGGACTGCAATCTCGGCAAATAAAAACGCACCCCACTTTCAAACCGGCGTCTTTAACGCCTGGCAAGTGGGGTGCGGTGGATGTTAAGTTCTCTGCCGTCTGCGTTAGGCGGAATCACTCGCCGGACAGCCCATCGACGCCCTAGTAAACAAGTTCTCTGTCCGTAATTGTCCGGAACGGAAGCGGTCGTGAGCCGTAATTGACCCAGCAGCTATCGTAATGAAAGCTGGCGGTACCTCCGCCGTTCCAGGTGATGCTCGGCGAGCCTGGTGCATTGCCGGCACCCAAAGGAATGGGGTTGCCTGAACCATCGAACATGTTGGCAACCAACAAAGCGCCATTCAAGGTGCCGTTGCCGCCGCCATTTTTCGTGACCGTTCCTTCTCCAATGACCAGAATGAGCCCGTCGTATGTCGGATTGCCGCTAAAGGTCAGGTTACCGGTGACGAGGAGGATGCCGGATCCTGCGGTTGAGCCGCTGAGCGTATAGTCTCCCTTAACGACGTTAATCACGGGGCTGCTGGTAGAGCCGATGTTCAGAGTCGAAGGATTGGGTAGGGGACTTGGGCCATAGATGTTCGAGGCAGCGGCGGCGGTCACATTGTTCACCAGTGCTTGCAAACCATCAACCGTGTTCAATGATTTCAGCTGGGAGCTTACGTTGGAAATCGCGGGCGTCGCCGTCGCGCCGGAGGTATAACTCGCTGGGCGAGTGGCATCTGCCGTAAGAGCGGTAACTGCAGCAGCGTTGTAACCTCCCACAGCAGGTACGTTGGCCGCCGCCGGACAGGGTACATTGTTCGGGGGAGGGGGGCCCGTGTCGGCATCCGTGCCATCCACGGTGAATGAATTCGAGTTCGGGGCGCCAAACGCCGGGGTTGGGCCGTCAAAAACGATTGCACCCGGGATCGGTGGGAAGGTACCCTGGCTGACTTCGTATTGAACCATCCGGCGCGAGCCGGATTTCGTTACCGCCAGCGCCGTGAGCTCATACACCGGCTTGTCCGGGCAGGTCACCGCCGGCGTCGTGTACTCATTTGTACCGTTAAAGCAAACCCGATTGGCATTCGTCAACCCATCCACGGAGGTGACGCGAGCCAACCCCGTAGCTGACTTGTTCGGCTTAATCATGATGCGAACCCACTTCCAGTTAAGGACCGGGGCAGCCGCATAGCTCGCGCCTGCCGATTGCGCAGGCAAAGCCCAAGCACCGGTGGGTACGCCGGCCACGCAAGTCAGTTCTTTACAGATCTCATCATCCGGATAATTGGTTCCGGTCGTGAGCCAGGGAGTGACCGTTTCTCCACCCGTCGGGTTTGTGACATAGAGAACTCCGCTGGGCGCGCCAGCCAGCGGCGTAGGTGAGGTGGTGAAATAAATGCTTGTGGCCAGGGTGGGTGTGGCGCTCGGCCGCATCCGGTCGCGGACTTCCTCAATCCCGGCTCTGGCGGCAAAGAAAGCCGTTTGCTCGTCGCGGAAGTTCGCGCTGATGTTGGTCTCCGAGCTGGAGGCGACGATCATGCCCATAAGCACGGCGCTGATCAACAGCAACGTCAGCAGTGCGACGATCAGGGCGACGCCTCGTTCGGATGATTTGGCTTTTGTTCTGTGCTTGTTAATCATAAATGTTCTCCCAGCAGGACATGGCTTGGCCTAGGCGGTCATCTAACAATTGCGTCAGGCAGACCGATGCGACCATCAGTTTAAGGTTTAGTAGATCAGTTCTCGGTCCGTAATGGTCCGGTACGGCAGCGATCGTGAGAGATAGGTGTTCCAGCAGCTGTCGTATTGAACGGTAGCATTGCCACCGCCATTCCAGGCAATCGTCGGTATGCCTGGAGGTCCCGAAGGAATGAGGTGGGTATAGGTGGGAGGAGTATCGCTGTAGAGATTCGCTACTAACAACGAACCGTCCAGCGTGCCATTGCCTCCTCCATTCTTAACGACATTCCCTTTCCCGACTACCAAAATGAGTCCATTCCAGCTGGGATTTCCGTTCATCGTCAGAGTGCCCGTAACCAGGAGAATTCCCGAACCGGAGCCCGGCAAGGTATAGTCTCCCTGTACGACGTTAATTACGGGTGCGGCATTGGTACCCGGATTGAGGCCAGAAGGATTCGGGAGTGGACTCGCCCCGTAGACGTTGGTACCCGCCATGGTGGTAACCGAACTAACCAAACTGTTCAAACCATCTACCGTGGCCAACGGTCCTAATTGGGAACTTACGTCCGCTATGCCCGTAGGGCTGCCCGTGAAACTAGCGGGGCGGTTGGTTTGAGTCGTCAAACTGGCCGCAGCGGCGGCGTTATAGCCTCCAAGTCCGGGCTCGTTCGTGGCTGCGGGACACCCGGCACCAGCGTTCGGTCCTGTAGCTGTGTCGGTGCCAGTCACATTGAATGCGTTCGAGTGGGGATTAGTGCCAAAGTCCGGAGTGGCGCCGTCAAAAACTATCGCTCCCGGGATCGGAGGAAGCGTAGACTGGCTGATTTCGTATTGAACAATCCGGCGCGAACCTGATCTCGTTACCGCCAACGCTGTCAGCTCGTACACCGGCTTGTCCGGGCAGCTTGTCAGTGCAGTCGTATGTTCATTCGTACCGTTGAAGCAGACACGATTGCCGTTCGTCAGGCCGTCAACAGAGGTGACACGAGCCAGGCCTGTGTCCGACTTATTTGGCTTAATCATGACCCGAACCCACTTCCACGGCAGCACAGGGGTGGCAGCATAGGTCGCACTTGCCGATTGCGAAGGCACATACCAGGCACCGGCGGGCACACCAGCCACGCAGGTTACCTCTTTACAGATCTCGTCATCCGGGTAATTGGTTCCCGTCGTCAGCCAGGGAGCGACCGTTTCTCCACCCGTCGGGTTTATAACGTAGAGAACCCCGTTCACCGCGCCAGCCAACGGTGTCGTTGCGGCGGTGAAGTAAGCGGTAGTGGACAGGCTGTTTGCCGTGGGGGGAGGCCGCAAGCGGTCGCGGACTTCCTCAATCGCGGCTCTGGCGGCAAAGAAAGCCGTTTGCTCGTCGCGGAAGTTTGTGCTGATGTTGGTTTCCGAGTTGGACGCGACGATCATGCCCATCAGCACAGCGCTGATCAACAGCAGCGTCAGCAGGGCGACGATCAGGGCGACGCCTCGTTCAGGTGATTTGGCTTTTGTTCTTTGCTTGCTAATCATAAATGTTCACCTAACAGGACATCGGCTGGTTCAAGGCAGCCATTGAACAATTGTTCAGGGAGACTTCCCCCTCGAACGCGGTCTGAATGACTTGCCCAGTCTTGATATCTTTCACCACTGGGTTGCTGATCAGCAGGCTGATCTTGATGGTTTTGATGGAGGCGATGGTCTGGGCGCCCGCCTGGGTGCTGATGTCCAAGGGCAAGGACGCGGAAGCGATCGGAGTTCCGTCGGCCTTGAAATAAGTGAAGATGATAGGATTCAACGCGTCGTTCACTTCGGTTCCCCAGTTTGGGGTCTGGCCGGTCAGCGGATTTCCGGTGACTTTGGCTACCTGGCTGCGTTGCAGGCAGAGCGCGCAGGCTCCGTTGCCGTTGATTTTGAATTGCACGCTTTGGACGTTGCCGTCTCCGTTCGTATCCGCCTCAAACTGGATCGCCGTGTTGTCTATTTTCACCAGCCCGACCGCCACCCGGTTGTCATTGGCGTAGGGGTTGTTCCAGGCGTAGCTTGCGGGCGTGCTAAGCGCAGGACTCCACGAAACGCTGGTGGTATCCAGCATCCGTACATTCGGATAGCCGATCTCGTTGATATCGCGAAAGAACTGGTCGACGAAGTCCCGCGCTTCCTGCATGTTGTCCACTTTGATGCGCTCTGCATAAGCGCGCTGCTGGGCCTGCTCCATCTGCGAAAAAAGCCCCCCGACAATGACGCCGAGGATCGCGATCACCAGCATCAGTTCAATCATCGAGAACCCGCGTTGCCGCCTGTTCAACATTTTTCCCATCCTCATGTCAACTTCCCTGCCCGGCCATCGAACGAATCGTCACAGGAAGTGAAAATAGAGTTGCATTGTTCCCGCTGCCTTTTAGCTTCGCCGACACGGTGATCAGTTTGACGAAGGTGGAAGGAGTCTGGATGTTCCAACGGACGTCGTAGATGGATTGCGCTCCGCCCACCGGACCGCACGCGGTATAGTTCATGCTGTAGCCTGCCGGAGCAGCTGCGGTGAAGTTCACGTCGCCCGAAGCCAGCAACGGCGCGCCACCCCCAGTTGTGCTGACGTTGAAGGCCGTAGGCGTGCAGTCGCTGATTGTGAGAGCGGCCGTAGAGCCTGCGGGCACGCTCAGTAGCTTTTCCATCACCATCTGCGAGATAACTGTCGAATTGCTCTGTTGCCGGTTCCTGCCGTTCTCCGCGATCGCAATGGGAATCAGTGACACCACTCCCATCACGCCGATCATCAGCACCAGGCAGGCGATCATGAGTTCGATGAGTGACGTACCGCGCTCTTTTGACGACTTATTCCGTTTTTTTAGTTCCATGATGTTCCATTCCAGACTACAACTTTTGATCTTCCACCCTTGGTCACAACCACCGCCGCCCACCCAGGATTGCCTATCCGGGTGTCTGTCAGGTAATAAACGAAATAACTGGGCGCCGGAGTGGCGCATGCCGGTGGGGCGGAGTAATCACACGGCAGACCCCTTGGCGAGAATGCGAGGATATTGGCATTGGTAAACGGTCCGCCAGTGCTGCTGTCTCCCACCAAAACGTAGGGAGTGGGCTGGCCGCCGGTGCCGCTTGGCGGGGCAGGGGCAGGGATTACTCTGCTTCCGAACACCATTACCGGTTCGCTCATGGTCACGCCATTGACGACAGCGGTGCCGTCCCAGGTTGAGTCGCCGTTGAGGTCCACATATGCTGATTGCGCACCGTTCAAGACGGCATACCGGATAGCATAAGCTGGAGGGACCTGCGGATTGTTTTTGGCTGCCATGATTCTAGCCTGCTGCATCATCCCGGCGAGATCGGCGGCCGTACCGCGCAATTTCACGTTGGAGATCGTCACCATGACATTGGGGACCGTGATCGCGGCAAGAACCGACATCACGAAGATCACAAGCGTGATTTCCACCATGCTGAATCCGGCTCTGCGGTCGTGCTGCCTACAAGATTGCTTGCAACTGTTTTTCATCATCGCTACTTGTAACCTCATCCTCGTTTCGTCCTGCCCTACTTCCCATCTACCCCGTAGACGAACTCGCGGTGCACGTTCCCGTAGCACGATGACTATTTCACAGCTTTGCGGTGTTTGTTCCTATAGGACGAAAGTCCTGTTTTGCCTGAACTACAAAGACCTGTCCCTGCTTCCAGCGCGCGGCTCAAATACTGTCCGCTTGGACAGTGATGCGATAGTTAGAACTCCCCAATCAAGAACTTGTGGCTCTGGAGCGCTGCCCGTCATTATGCTGATACCCCGCGGGCTGACGCCCCCTGCCGTTTATGGCAAACTAGATGTTTACGCGGCACGGTTTCGAGCAGGGTGAGCGGCCCTCACTTGGCAGCAAGGCCCGCCGTCGAACACTCAGATACACCCTCAGGGAAAATCCTGGCGGTAACGGACACGAATGGACCCAAAGTTCATACGCAATTTCTGTATCATCGCGCACATTGACCACGGCAAGTCCACGCTTGCCGATCGTCTGCTCGAAATGACCGGCGCGCTGTCGCAGCGCGAGATGCACGAGCAGGTTCTGGACTCGATGGACCTGGAGCGCGAGCGCGGCATCACCATCAAGGCCAAAAGCATCCGCCTGCACTACACCGCCAAGGATGGAAATACCTATCGCCTGAACCTGATTGATACCCCCGGCCACGTGGATTTTTCCTATGAAGTCTCGCGCGCCCTTTCCGCATGCGAAGGCGCCTTACTGGTCGTGGATGCGAGCCAGGGTGTTGAAGCGCAGACCGTCGCCAACACCTTCCTTGCCGCTTCCCACAACCTCACCATTCTCCCGGTCATTAATAAGATCGACCTGCCCGCGGCGCAGCCTGATTTCGTAAAAGAACAGATCGAAAACGTGCTGGCCATTCCCGCCGCCGATTCGCTGATGATCAGCGCGAAAAGCGGCATCGGCGTGGAAGACGTGCTGGAAGCCATCGTGAAGCGGATTCCCCCGCCGAAGGGCAGCGCCGACAATCCCTTTCAGGCACTGGTCTTTGATTCCTGGTTCGACATCTATCGCGGCGCGGTGGTGCTGGTGCGCGTAATGGAGGGGCGCATCACCAAGCACATGAAGATTCGCCTGGTGGCCACGAACGAGGTGTACGAAGTCGAGCAACTCGGAACGCTGACGCCGAAGCCGGTGGCGTTGGAAGAACTGGAAGCGGGCGACGTGGGCTTCATCGTCGCGAACATCAAGCGCGTAGCCGACGCGCGCATGGGCGATACGGTCACCGAAGCGTCGCGGCCCGCGCCGGCGTTGCCCGGGTTCGAAGCCATCAAGCCGATGGTGTTCGCGGGAATTTTCCCGGTGCTCGCGGATGAGTACGAACCGCTGCGCGACGCTCTCGGCAAACTGCAGTTAAACGACGCCGCATTTTTCTATGAGCCGGAAAATTCCGTGGCCCTCGGCTTCGGTTTCCGGTGTGGCTTTCTCGGCCTTCTGCATCTCGAAATCGTTCAGGAGCGCCTGGAGCGCGAATTCGGCCTGAACCTGATTACCACCGCACCCAGTGTGCGTTACCGCATCACGCGCGTCACCGGCGAAGTGATCGAAGTGGACAGCCCGGCGAAATTTCCCAATCCGGGCGACATCGAAAAAATAGAAGAGCCCATCATCAAAGCGATGATCATTACCAATGAGGATTCTGTCGGCGGCATTCTGCAACTCTGCCAGGACAAGCGCGGCACCCAGAAAAATTTCGAGTATCTCTCACCCACGCGCGTCATGCTTACCTACGAACTGCCGCTCAACGAAATCGTGCTCGATTTCTATGACCGGCTGAAAAGCGTCTCGCGCGGCTACGCTTCGCTGGATTATCACCTCGCCGGCTACAGCGAATCCGATCTGATCAAGCTGGATATTCTCGTCGGCGGCGAACCCGTCGACGCGCTGGCGCTGATCATTCACCGCGAATTCTCCGTCGAACGCGGACGCGATCTGGTCACGCGCCTGCGCAAGCTGATTCCGCGTCAAATGTTCGAAGTTCCCATCCAGGCCGCTATCGGCAGCCGCGTGATCGCCCGCGAAACCGTTGCGGCCATCCGCAAAAACGTTCTCGCCAAGTGCTACGGCGGCGACATCTCCCGCAAGCGCAAGCTCCTCGAAAAACAAAAAGAAGGTAAAAAACGCATGAAGCGCGTCGGCCAGGTGGACATCCCCCAGGAAGCCTTCCTCGCCGTCCTGAAAGTCGACGGCGGCGAAGAAGAATAAACCGTACTCTTTATTCCTTTTTTCTAATTTCAGAAATCAATCGGCCGCGGTGGAGTTGCAGGGTGACGGCATCGCCGATCTGCGTTTGCGCGGCATCGCGGAGGACATTCCCGGCGGCATCGGTGGCGATGGCATAGCCGCGTTCGAGAACTTTCAGCGGGCTGCGTTCCTGCAGTTGCAGTGTGAGCCGTTCCCACCGGTCGCGTTTCAAGCGCAGCAGGCGGTCTTCGCGCACACCCAACTCCTGTGTGAGCCTCTGCAACCGCAACGTCAGGATGCCAATCTTGGCTCGAAAATCAAACGAAGCCACACGCAGTCGGGCATTATTCAGCCTTTTGCGTGAATCTTCCAGGCGCGCGCGCAACCCCAACGCCAGTCGAGATGTGAATTCATCCGCGCGCTGCCGCTGCTGCCGCAGCAAATCCTGCGGCCGTCGAAATCCACTCCGCGCCGCCAGTGCATGCACGCGCCGCGAAAGTTCCATCAACCGGTAGCGCAGCGATCCTTCCAGCCGCGCGCGCATATCCATCACGTGCTTGTCGAACTCCCGCCGCGTCTGCACCACCAGTTCCGCCGCTGCCGATGGCGTCGACGCCCGCATGTCCGCAACAAAATCCGCGATCGTGAAATCCGTCTCGTGCCCCACGCCTGAAATCACTGGAATCGCGGAGCCTGCAATCGCGCGCGCCACGCTCTCTTCATTGAACGACCACAAATCTTCCAGAGATCCGCCGCCCCTCACCAGCAAAATCACATCCACTGGCAATCTCTTGTTGAAGTAGCCCAGTGCCGTCACAATTTCCGCCGCCGAGCCTTCCCCCTGCACGCGCACGGGATACAACGTCAGGTGAACATTGTGGAAGCGCCGCTTCAGAATGCGGACGACATCGCGCACGGCGGCGCCCGTCGGCGAAGTGATCAATCCAATGCGGCTCGGCAGCAGCGGCAGCGGCTTTTTGCGCTTGGCATCGAATAGCCCCTCGGCCTCGAGCCGCTTCTTCAGTTGCTCAAACGCCAACTGCAACGCGCCGCGCCCTGCCGGTTCGATCGACTCCACATAGATCTGATACTCGCCGCGCGCCTCATAAACACTGACCGAGCCTCGGACGGTCACCTTGATTCCATCTTCGGGCAGAAACTTCATCCCACGCTGTTGCTGTTTGAAAAGCACGCAGCGCACCTGCGCCCGCTCATCCTTCAAAGTAAAATAGTAATGACCCGAAGAAGCCGCGCGACAATTCGAAATCTCTCCCTGCACGGTCACATCCGTGAAATTCTTCGCCAGCAACTCCCGGATCCGTGCCGTCAGGTCGCTGACCGTATAAATCCGCCGCTCCGGCTGCAAATTAAATGTCAGTTGTGTTTTTGATGCGTCCACAACCCTACTCTAGCAGGACTCGGAAGTTGCGCAACCGTTAGCGGCGCAGCCGGGAGATGAGCCACAGCAGCAGGCTAAGTCCAACGCTAAGCAGGATGCTGGTCGTCACTGGAAAGTAAAACGTGGAGTGGTCGCCTTCATGCACGATGTCACCGGGCAAGCGGCCCAGACGGAACGGGAGTTTCCCACCAAAATAAAAAAAGGCACCGACGAGCGCCAGACCGCCCGCAACAAAAAGCAGTGTCCTTCCGAGTTCTCGCAGTGATTCCATCTCTGCGCCAGGAATCTTAGATCAGTTCGAGGCCCGAAAAGTAATAGCCGATCTCAAAAGCGGCCGTCTCCGGCGCGTCCGAGCCGTGCGTACAGTTGTTCCCAATGCTGGTCCCAAGATCATGCCGGATCGTTCCCGGCGCAGCTTTTTTCGGATCGGTGGCACCCATCGTGTCGCGCCACCTGGCGATGGCGCCGTCGGCTTCCAGCACCATCGCAAAAATCTTGCCGGAGCTCATGAAGTCGGTCAACTCACCAAAAAATGGTCGCGCTTTGTGTACAGCGTAAAATCCCCCGGCCTCCTCTTTCGTTAAGCGCATCGACTTGATGGCCACGATCGCGAATCCCGCCTTGTGAATGCGCGACAGAATTTCTCCCTGCAGTCCCCGGCCAACCGCATCCGGCTTGATAATCGCAAACGTCCGCTCAATCGCCACAAATTTCTCCTGACCTATCAAGTAACAAAATGTAGCGCTGGCTTTTATGCCAGCGCATCCGATTCAAAACCTTACTTCAGCGCTGCCGCAACGGTAGAGCCCAGATCCGCCGGCGTTTCCACCGTCTGAATCCCGGACGCATTCATCGCCGCGTATTTATCTTTTGCGGTACCTTGCCCGCCGCTGATGATCGCTCCCGCATGGCCCATCCGGCGTCCCGGAGGCGCAGTCTGCCCCGCAATAAAACCAACCACGGGCTTTTTCACGTGCACCTTGATCCACTCCGCCGCGCGCTCCTCCGCGTTGCCCCCGATTTCGCCAATCAGAATGATCGCGTGGGTGTCGGGGTCGTCGTTGAACATTTTTATGCTGTCCAGAAATGATGTTCCGATAATCGGATCGCCGCCGATGCCGATGCACGTGGACTGCCCGATACCCAGTTGCGTCAACTGGTGCACCGCTTCATACGTCAATGTTCCGCTGCGGCTGACCACGCCCACGTGCCCTTGCTTGTGAATTCGCCCAGGCATGATTCCGATCTTGCACTTTCCCGGTGAAATAATCCCCGGGCAGTTCGGGCCAATCAGCCGCGTCTTGCTCTTGCCCAACACCTCGGCTACGCGCACCATGTCGAGCACCGGAATGCCTTCCGTGATGCACACCACCAGCGGCAATTGCGCGTCAGTCGCTTCCAGAATCGCGTCAGCCGAATATGGCGGCGGCACAAAAATCACCGATGCATCCGCGCCGGTAGCCTTCACCGCTTCCGCCACGGTGTTAAACACGGGCCGCTCCAGGTGCTTGGTCGCGCCCTTCCCCGGCGTCACGCCGCCCACTACGTTCGTCCCATACTCAATCATCTGCTGCGCGTGAAAAGTCCCTTCGCGCCCCGTAAATCCCTGCACCAGCAACCGTGTTTTTTCATTCACCAACACGCTCATCGCGCACCTCCCGCCAGCGCGACGACCTTTTGTGCGCCATCCTTCATTCCGTCAGCAATTGTGAAATTCAATCCGCTGTCCCGCAGGATCTGCTGCCCCCGCTCCACATTGGTCCCTTCCATCCGCACGACCACGGGAATGCTGACGTGCAAATCTTTTGCCGCCGCCACCACGCCGGTGGCCAGCACGTCGCAACGCAAAATCCCGCCAAATATATTGATAAACACCGCCCGCACTTCCGGATCGCTCAGCAGGATTCGAAATGCGTTCTTCACCTGTTCGGCAGAAGCCCCGCCGCCTACATCCAGGAAATTCGCCGGCGAGCCGCCCGCGTACTTGATAATGTCCATCGTCGCCATCGCCAGGCCAGCGCCGTTCACCATGCACGCCACGCTGCCATCCAGCTTGATGTAATTCAACCCGTACTTTGAAGCTTCCACTTCCAGCGGATCCTCTTCGTCCAGGTCGCGAAGTTCGCGCAAATCCTTGTGGCGGAACAATCCGTTGTCGTCAAAGGTCATCTTCGCGTCCAGCGCCATCAGCTTTCCGTCGCCCGTCACCACGCAAGGATTAATCTCCAGCATCGATGCATCTGTATCGATAAACGCGCGATAAAGCGCCTGCAAAAACGGAGTAGCCACGCCGGCCAGCTCGCCCGAAAGCCCCAGACCAAATGCAATCTTCCGCGCCTGATAAGGTTGCAGCCCCACTGCCGGGTGAATCTGCTCGCGCAAAATCGCTCCCGGATTGTCCTTGGCCACTTCCTCAATCTCCATTCCGCCCGCCGCGCTGGCCATAAACACCGGCCGCCCCGTTTCGCGATCGATCAAGAGCCCCAAATAAAGCTCACGCTTAATGTCCAACCCTTCTTCAATCAGCAATCGCCGCACCACCCGGCCATGCGGCCCCGTCTGCGGGGTCACCAGCGTCATTCCCAGAATGTGCGAAGCAAGTTCCGCCGCCTCATCCGCCGACCGCGCCAGCTTCACTCCCCCCGCTTTTCCGCGTCCACCTGCATGAATCTGCGCTTTCACCACAACCACCGGCGACTTCAGTCGCTGCGCCGCTTCCCGCGCCTCTTCCTTGGTGAACGCCACTTCGCCGCGCGGAGTGGTAACCCCGTAACGCGCAAGGATGGCCTTTGCCTGATATTCGTGGATCTTCATTTGAGGTTCTGCCTTTTTGGGCGGCTCCGGCCCAACCGGAACCGACATCTTGTGCGACGATGGAACACTGCACCGATGTTAGAATTTGAGGCTTCGCAAAACAGTTAAGTTTACTTGACTCGCGCACCACGAGCAAGGCGAGCACACTTGTGGAAGTGGGCTGTTTTGAAATCACGCGGCCGTTGCCGCCTTCATGGCATCCTCAATAGGAAATTGCGCCAAACTTTATCCGTCCGTGCAAAACAAGGTAAAATCTGACAAAGTTAATAGTGTCTGAGGCTCGCACTGCGATTCTGCGGACGGCTGTGGAGTCCGCGGTTTCTATCGTATGCATCGTTGGCGCAATCCGCTCTGATCGCCGCTGGGCGCGCATTCTCCTTGCCGTCGTAGCCGTCCCTATCAGCCTGTTTGCCGTGTCCGGAATAATTATCACCTGGCTGATTATGCAGTACGGGCCACGCTAAGATATTTTCAAAACGATCCAGTGCCAAACTTCCGGGCGAATTGTATGAACAGCGCGTCACAAATTTTGATCGAAAAGACCGAAGCCGGCCACCCACTTTCGCGCGCGGATGCGGAAGCGATCATGGAGGAGCTTCTCTCCGGGCGGATCGCCACGCCGGAGATTGTGCGTATGCTGCTGGCGTTGAACCAGCGCGCGGTCAGGGTTGACGAACTAGTTGGGTTCGCACGCGTAATGCGGCGGCACGCCGCCCCTGTTTTTGCTCCGGATGAGCCGCGCCCCACGGGACTCGTCGATACCTGCGGCACTGGCGGCGACGAAACCGGCACGTTTAACATCTCCACGGCCTCAGCGATTGTGGCAGCAGCGGCCGGCGCTCGCGTTGCCAAGCATGGCAACCGTTCCGTTAGCTCCCGCAGCGGCTCCGCGGATGTTCTGGAGGCCCTGGGAGTACGCATCGATCTGCCGCTCGCAGTCGCCGGCCGCTCCGTGCATGAGATTGGCATCGGTTTTTTGTTTGCTCCCACTGCCCACGCCGCCGCGCGCCATGCCGCACCCGCGCGCCAGCAAATAGGCAAACGCACCATCTTCAATCTTCTGGGGCCCCTAACGAATCCCGCCGGCGCCGAAGCCCAGGTCCTGGGTGTTTTTTCCCCGGACGTGATCGACACTGTCGCGGCAACCCTCGCCGAACTCGGCGCCCATCGCGCTTTCGTTGTCCACGGCGCTGGCGGCCTCGACGAAATCTCTCTGTCCGGTGAAACGCAAATCGCCGAAGTCCGCAACGGCAGCGTGCGGCGATTCACCGTTGCGCCCGAAGACTTCGGGGTTTCCCGCGCACCTCTCGAAGCCATCCGTGGCGGGACGCCGCAGGAAAACGCGAAACTTATCCATTCCCTGCTCGCTGGAGAACCCGGGCCGCGGCTTGACATCGTCATCGCAAACGCCGCAGCTGCTCTGGTGGTAACAGGAGCAGCTGGAGATTTTCGCACCTCCGCCGAATTAGCGCGCCGCGCAGTAACTTCGGGCAAAGCCCGCGAAAAGCTTGATCAACTGAAAAATTTTTCCCAGAAACACGCGCCTGCAAAGTAGGGCTTTCCCCGGGAACGCCACTCTCCCAAATGGCGTTCCCAAGCTGGGCATGAAACTCCATCACGGTTTCGCCGGACTCTCCACCCCGTTGTGCGATTGAATCAAATCGTGGATCCCCCAAGCCGCAAGCCCCGCTCCCACCCCCGCCAGGATGAAATACGCTACCTTCGTGCCGGTGGATAAACCAGCTTTCTGCGTATCGTCCGCCGCGTCCGTCCCCGTCCTCGGATCATTTTCCGACTCCAGGTAGATGCGGTATGTCTGCCCCTCCGGCAAGGCGCGAAACTCCTTGCCGTACAAAAAATCCACGCTGCCCTGCCGCGTCGTAATCTGTAGAACTTTCGGCGCAAATATCAGAACATGCGCCTGCAAGTGGTGCCCGCCGTGCGGACGCAATATCGCGCCTTCCGCATGCACCTCTAGCGGATTGCTTTCCGCCGACCAGATATAGATCGAGCCCGCGTCCAAATCGATATGCGCTCCGTCCCCGCTGCGCTGCAAAGTCGCAGCGCTTTGTTCGACCAGCGTGATGACGCTGCCGCCGATACGCGCGCTCAGCTTTCCTTCCGCATCCGTGGATAAGCTTTCCCCGTCGAAAACGGACAACCCCGCAAACGCGTCCGACGCGTTCAAGTGCGCGCCATACGCCAGCGTCAGAATGCCAAGCGGTTTTCCGCCGGCATAGAGCGGCAGATTGTAAGCGCAAAGGGAGACTACAAGAGACAACGCGAGGACACCGCGAAGTACAAACATGACTTACCTCCGAGGGCAGGCAAAGAGGAGGGACAACCCGCGGCAGGTACAATACACATTTAGTACCACTCGTTCAACATAATTCATGCGGTAATACCATAATTATTCCTACCATCGACCATTATCCTTGAGTTACTATTCCCTTCCCAAAATGGTACTTCCAGCCCACGTAGCGGCCAGCTTCAGGTGGCCTCTAATCAGCACACAAAAAGGCGCCAGCCTCAGAAGGCAGCCGCTACAAAGATCCTCTGTGGTTAAAGGGAAAGAAAATTCTTCAACAGCTGCTTGCCCGACTCCGTCAACACCGACTCCGGATGAAACTGCACGCCCATCAAAGGATAATGCCGGTGTTGCATCCCCATAATGATGTCATCGGTCTCCGCGGTAATCTGCAACTCCCTTGGCAGCGATTTCCGCTCTACTATCAGCGAATGGTATCGCGTCGCGGTAAAAGGATTCGGCAGTCCACGAAACACTCCACTTCCGTCATGCCGGATCTGGCTGGTCTTTCCGTGGAACAATTTCGGCGCGCGAATAATCTTTCCCCCAAACGCCGCCCCGATCGCCTGGTGCCCCAGGCAGACCCCCAGAATCGGAATCTTCCCCGCCAGCTTCTGAATCAATTCCACGCAGATCCCAGCCTCCTGCGGCGTGCACGGCCCGGGAGAAATCACGATGCGCTCCGGCTTGCGCTGCGCAATCTGTTCAACGCTGATGCGGTCGTTGCGGTGCACTTCCACCTGGCAACCTAGTTCCCCCAGATATTGCGCTAGGTTATAGGTGAACGAATCGTAGTTGTCGAGCAGCAAAATCACGATTTGCCCTTCCCTTGCACGGCCGCGCCGTGCGCCGCTTCCAGCGCCCGCAACAGCGCCTTGGACTTGTTCACCGATTCGTCGAACTCGCCCTCCGGCGTCGAATCGGCAACGATTCCTCCGCCTGCCTGAATATGCGCTACGCCATTCTTAATGACCATCGTCCGCAACGCGATGCACGAATCCAGGTTCCCCGCGAAGTCAAGATAAAGAATCCCGCCGGCGTAAATCCCGCGCCGCGTTTTTTCCAGTTCTTCAATGATTTCCATCGCGCGAACCTTCGGAGCACCGGAAACCGTGCCCGCGGGGAAACAGGACATCAGCGCATCAAAGCAGTCCACGTCCTCTCGCAACGTGCCGCGCAGACTGGAAACCAGGTGCATCACGTGCGAATAGCGCTCCACGGTCATCAACTTCTCCGGCCGCACAGTTCCGTAATCGCACACCCGCCCCAGATCGTTCCGCCCCAGGTCCACCAGCATAATGTGCTCCGCGCGTTCTTTCTCGCTCGCCAGCATCTCGCGCTCCAGCCGCTGGTCTTCCGCTTCGTCCTTCCCGCGCCACCGCGTTCCGGCAATCGGTCGGTAGAAAACGTCGCGACCCTGCACCTTCACCAGCATCTCCGGCGAACTCCCCACCACACACACATCATTCAGTTGCAGATAAAAAAGATAAGGAGAAGGATTCAGCGCCCGCAGCTCACGGTAAACCGAAAACGGATCGGCCTTCGTCTTCGCCGAAAACCGCTGGCCCACCACCACCTGAAAAATATCGCCCTCGCGGATGTACTGCTTGGCCTTTTTCACCATCGCCAGATACTCGCCGCGCTTCACATTCGATGCGACCTTCAACGGCCGCCCCTTGCCCCGGGCCGTCTTCCGCGGCTTTTCCCCCGCCGCTGGCTCTTCCAGCATTTCGCGCGTGCGGCGAATCCCTTTCACCGCGGCATCGTATTTCGCTCGCAGGCTTTTCGGTCCGCCGGTATAAACGTTGCGCACCACCCACAAACGATGCTGAACGTGATCGAAAGCCAGGATGCCGCGATAAAACATCAGCACCGCGTCGAACAACCCGATTTCATCGCGCAGACGCTTCGGCAATCGCTCGATCAGCCGCACCATGTCGTAACTGAAATACCCGATGGCGCCCGCCACCAGCGGGGGCAGCCCCGACAAACGCACCGGCCGGAACCGCGCCATATGCTCGCGCAGAAATGTAATCGGATCGCGCTCTTCCCAAATGATGCGCTCCCGGCTTTCCAGCACACACGCGCCGTTCGCGTACCGGAAGATCTCCTCGGGATTCGCGCCGGCAAACGTGTAGCGGGCAATTTTCTCTCCTCCCTCCACGCTCTCCAGCAGAAACGAATACCGCGCCCCTTGCGCCACCCGCAAATACGCGCTGACCGGCGTCAGCAGGTCCGCCGAAAAGGTGTCGTACACGGGAATCAGGTTCCCGCGTTTGGCAAGCCGCTCAAATTCCTGGAACGAAGGCTGAATCATGGCCTCTCTTCACTCAACTCACTTTGAATTTTTTTATAGAGAGAACGACCGAGGCACATCCGGGGAGGATGGGTCACCAGCGCGTGTTTTCTTCGTTTTTCAGCGCGCGCAGCACGGCATTCCTCATGATGGACTCGGGCGCCTTGCTGCCCATCCAGTGTTCCCACTGCGCGAATCCCTGCGCCAGAAACACTTCCGCGCCGGACACGCAGGCGATCTTCCGCGAAGCCGCCAGTCGCAGCAATTCGGTCCGGATTGGGCGATAAATGAGGTCCATGACTAAAGAACAGTTTAACTCGCCTTTCGCCAGAGGCGAAACTTTTTCGTGAGGGTACATCCCGATGGGCGTGGCGTTCACTATCGCGTCGAATTCCAGTCCGCGCAGATCAGAACGCATAATCGGCTCTCCGCCCATGGCTTTCGCCAGCTTCCGAGCCGCTTCCGGCCGCCGCGCACAGATGAAAACGTCCGCCCCGGCCTGAGCCAACGCGAACGCGGCTGCCCGCGCGGAACCTCCCGCGCCATAAATCACCACCCGGCTGCCCCGGAGTCTCATTTTCTTTTCCAGTGCGCGCAAAATGCCGATGTAATCTGTATTACTCCCAAAACGCGTTCCATTCTTACGCACGGTCACCGTATTCACCGCTCCAATTTTCTCCGCGAGCGGCTCCACTTCATCCAGATGCGCGAAGATTTTCTCCTTATGCGGCAGGGTCACGCTGAAACCCCGCACCCCAAAATCCGGCAGCGCCATCAGAAAATCTTTCAGGTTCTCCACCAGGAACGGCAAATACACCGCGTCTTTCCGGGCGGCGATATACCCGGTGTTGTGCAGCAGCGGCGAAAGCGAATGCCCCACGGGATTTCCGATCACCCCGTATACCCGCGTCGTCCGCCTCAATTCATGCGCCCGGTAAAGCCTTTTCAAATCGCGCAGCGGAATCTGCCCCGGCGCGGTGGCCGCGGCCACCGGAGCATACGCCAGCGCGCTACCCTCGCGCAGCGCCAACACCCGCGCCGGCAATCCAATCTCTCCCATGGCGACAGCTACCACATCGCGCGAACTCCGCGCCAACTTCAAAATCCGCGCGCTATCCGAAACGCTCCGTGCCATCGCGGCCACCTTAATGGCTTTCGCGCCGCCCTTCGCAGGTACCATCAGCTTTTTCGGAAATGCCGGCGTCTGCCGAAAATCGTGCATCGACAACAACACTTTTTCAGGCACCGCGTATCCATGAACGCTCTTCCCAGGCAACTCCCGCAGCGTTTCCACTTCCAGGTCGCACCACGCACAACCCGCTTCCCTCGCCTGCATCAGCCAGTAGAGTTCTTCGTTCGCGTCGCCCGCTAACTCTCCGCCGCCCACGCGCCGCCGGCAAGTGGCGATCAATTGCGACTTCCGCGGGCGATGCGCCTTCAGCCATTTCAGGAAAGCACGGCGTTCGGCATCGTTCTTCAGCCAATCCAGGCGGATCTCCACGGTTGGAGTTTCTCGCAGCGCCATCGACAGCAAGCGCCGCAATTCGCGGGTTGTCGACGCGGCCAGCACGCCGCAAAGCCGCGCCACTCCCTTTCCAAACGCTCCCGGCATCAAAAACTACCCCCAATCCATTGAAAATACGGTATCTAGAGCACCTTTGCAAATATGGAAAGTCTCGCCACCCATTTTGTTGACGCCACCCGGTGCCCTTGTTAGTTTCAATGGTGCAAGTCCCCGCACGGCCCTTAACCGGCGTGAAATGAAGGAGTGCTGAATATGCGCGCAATCGCGACTGCAATGTCATTCGCCAGCTTGATGCTGGCCCTTGGCGCTTCGGCCCAAAACACCGCTCAGGTGCAGATGGTCAACGCGAGCCATCCGGCCGAAGCCACTTCGCCGGACTATTCGGCCACGTATTGCTCGGGCTTTGTTACCGATGAAAAGATTCCCTCCGAAGTACGGGTGATGTCCGGCGAGGAATCCGGCAGTAAGATCGTTTTTACCAGCAACGATTATGTCTACATCAACCGGGGGGCCGCACAAGGCGTGCGCGTCGGCGACCGCTTCTCCATCGTCCGCCCGGACAAGGATCCCAACGAAGTGCCGTGGTTCAAGTGGCAGTTAAAGCTCCTGAAAGCCATGGGCACGCAGTACTTGGACGCTGGCCAGGTACAGATCACCACGGTGCATCCCAATGTCTCGATCGGAATAGTCAGATTTTCCTGTGACTATCTGCAGCGCGGCGACATCGCCCTGCCGATGATGGAACGCCCGTCCCCGCCGTTTAAATCAGCCGAGAAGTTTGACAAGTTTGCGCCCGTCAGTGGCAAATCCGTCGGGATGCTGGTGGCCGGGCGGGAATACACACAAGTTTACGGCAAGAATTCCACGGTCTACGTGAATCTCGGCACCAATCAGGGAGTAAAAGTCGGCGATTATCTCCGGGTCTTCCGGTACGAGGGCTCCGCCGCGGAAACCTCAGAGAATTTTCCGGACTATCAGTACAGCATGTATGGGTTCGGCAGCACGCCTGTGAAATATAAATGGAACGACATGCCGCGCAATGTCATCGGAGAAGGCATCGTGATGAACGTCACCCGCAATGCCTGCGCCGTGTTCATTACCTACAGCAAGATTGATATGTACGCCGGCGATTATGTCGAAATCGAATAATCGCTTGAAAGGTTTCCGGTCTCGGCCCGCGCTTCCTTACTGGCGCGGGCTTTCTTTTTGCGACAGCGGGCTGCGCGCCTCCGCTATGATTTCGCATCGGAAACCGTAGAACTTCGTTTCCGGCTCTTTCCAGGCATCGCGCGGCAGCCCCGCTTTTGTGCAGGTTTCCGCCAGAAACTGCTCGCGGCCCAGCCGGTGCTCCACGGCAACTTGCGGCAACAGCAATCCGCGCCGCGTTCCGCGCTCCACCAGCAATCCGTGAATTCCGATTTCGATTGCTTCGGGCTGGATGGGCTCAATCGGCGAGAGCAGCGATACCTCGATCTCCAGCTCGTCCATTTCTTCCGCGCGCATCCGGGAAAAGCGCGGGTCGTGCAGCGCGGCATCCGCGGCGCACCTCGCCAACGTCTCGCCAAGATTCGTGGAGACCTCAATCACTCCGATGCAGCCGCGCAGTTTTTTCGCGACGTGCAACGTCACAAACAGTCCGCGGCGCTCCGCGAAGATTCCGCTGGTTGGAAATGTTGATAGCGGCCGCTCGTGGCACACCGCGTGGAAAACGCCCTGGCGCGCCAGCTCCAGGATCGCTTTTCGGTCTTCTTCAGAGAGGGACGGCATCCTGCTGCTTCTTCTGCGACTCCAGCATGCTCAGCTTCCGGCGCTGCTTGATCCGATCGTCCAGCTGGTTCCAGAAGCGGTGGAAGTATTGTGCGGCCGATACCAGCGCGCTGATCACCACCAGCCACAGCAACACCGTAGACACCGGCCGGATCGATGGGTGCCGCGCACCGACGATCAGCACCGCCACGGCGCAAACCTGCAGCACCATTTTCGTTTTGCCCAGCGCCGACGCGGCAATCGTGAATCCCTCCGCCGAAGCGATGTTCCGCAATCCCAAAATCGTGAACTCCCGCCCGATGATGATCACCACCATCCATGGCGCCACCAGGGAATGGCCGCTCGGATCACGCATGCCCACCAGGGAAATGAAGGCCGCCGAAATCAGCAACTTGTCGGCAATCGGATCCAGCAGAATTCCCAGGGTGGTCACCTGCCGGTTTCGCCGCGCGAAATATCCATCGGCCCAATCGGTGGCCGCCGCGGCCAGCAGAATCAGCACACCCCAGACTTCAAAATGCATGGGAAAGCCCCATAGCACGACGTTGGGGCTTCTCGTCAGCAGCACCACAATCAGCACTGGAACGAAGAATATCCGCAGGACCGTAAGGAAGTTCGGCAGGTTCATAGTCGCGCGCGCCGCAAGGCCTCTTTTCGTGCCTTTCGGAACCTCATCGGCCACTATAGACTCCGTCCATGGATGCGTCAACGTGCTGCGAATTCACTGTTTTCCGGTGGCCGCCGGTACTTACATGTAACTAACAGCGTTCGACTGGCCCCGGACGCACAGATACTCTTTCGTAACACCGCTGCTGCAAACCTGTGCAAAAGCACTTTTCGCGAATCGCTCCTGCCGTGGAGTCCAGATTAGGGGAGCCCCGCTTGATTCTCATTTAAACCTATTACTTACATACTGTTATAGGTAAGGCGATGATCGGCAATCAGGCAGAGAGTGAAATCTTTACCGCTGCTGCAACATGGGGCAGCTCGACTTTCCACAATCTTTTCCACAAGGCGAGGCACGCCTTACTGGGCCGTCGCAGGCCTGAAAAAGTGTCATATTCCTTTAACAATTACGGAAAATCGTGGAGTTACTCAAAAGTGACTAAACTTCTGGTGCGTTGGAATTCAGATGGCGTGCGGTCCGCGCAAAATCCTGACCGGAAGGAAGAACAGCACCCTCAAAAACGCCAGAACTCCGTGCACAGCGATCCCCAAGATCCGGAAAGGCAGCAGAATCATCCACACAAACGGATAAGCGATCAGCGCCAGCAGGGCAATCGGCCAGCAAAACACCAACAGGAGACACCACAGGAAGAAAGCAGCCATCGTCAGTTGACCTCTCTCACGTGATGATACGCAGAGCCCGCTCTGGAAGTTCCCTCTGCCGTGAAGGTGCTCAGCTTCAGCCGCGTGGCGATGCTTTGGGGTACCTCGGCTTCCATGTCCATGTGCGAATCGTTCACGTGGGAATGCAGAACCCGGCCGAGCGCGTGGATCAGCGCCAGAGACCTGCCCTCGCTCAGCGGCATGTGCAGCGAAAGCTTCACGATCGGATCCAGGGGCAGGGCAGCATCAATACGACGCAGCAATTCGTCTAGGCCCTCGCCCGTCAACCCGGAAACCAGCACAGGTGGCTCTTCCCCGCCACCATTGCGCCGGCACGCGGCCTCCAGATTGTGCCGGCGTTCGGCGTCCAACTGGTCCACCTTGTTGTAGACCCGGAGGCGCGGCGTTTCCTTCACGCCCAAATCATCCAGAATCTTTTCGACTTCTTCTTCCAATTCGTCGTGGTGCGGATTCGAAATGTCGCTCACCTGCAGCAACAGCGCCGCCTCCTGCACCTCCTCCAGCGTGGCGCGAAATGCTTTGATCAAACCCTTCGGCAGTTGGCGAATGAATCCCACCGTATCCGAAACCAGAATCCGCCGGTTTGAAGGCAAGCGAATCGCGCGAATCGTCGGATCCAGCGTCGCGAACATCCGCGACGACACCAGCACTTCCGCCTGGCTCAGCGCGTTAAACAACGTGGACTTTCCGGCGTTTGTGTACCCAACCAGCGCCACCGTGCCCAGTGGCACCGCGTTCCGCGCTTCCCGCCGCAGCGCCCGCTGCTTACGGACTTCATCAATGCTCACTTCGATCTTGTGCACGCGGTCGCGGATGCGCCGCCGGTCCGTTTCCAGTTTCTTTTCGCCGGGGCCGCGCACGCCGATGCGCCCGCCTCCTCCACCCGCTCCCCCTGCGCCGCCCGCTCCCTTGCCGCCCTGGCGAGACATCTGCGCCCCGCGTCCCGTCAGCCGCGGTAGCAAATAATTAAGCTGCGCCAGTTCCACCTGCAACTGCCCCTCGCGGCTCCGCGCGTGCTTCGCAAAAATATCCAAAATCAATTGCGTACGGTCGATCACCCGCCGCTCGGTCAGCTCCTCGATGTTTCGCTGCTGCACCGGCGAAAGATCGCTATCAAAAATAACCAGCGCCGCGCTATACGCGTTCGCAGCCGCGCGAATTTCTTCCAGTTTCCCGCGCCCCACCAGCGTCGCCGGATCCGCCGAATCACGAATCTGAAATAGTGTCCCCGCTACTTCGCCGCCCGCGCTCTCCGCAAGCTCCACAAGCTCCGCCAGTGATTCCCTGCCCTGCTCTCCCGCGGGCATTCCGGGAAAGCGCGGCGCGCGCTTCCAGCCGACACCGACAAGCAACACACGTTCCGCCGAAGAAATCCTATGCTGTGTTTTCATGAGTGGTCTTGCGTCATCGCATTCGCGCTGAAGGCCCGCCGAGCGGAGAGGTCCCCCGTCATCGCTCCAATTATACGTCCATTCCCCCGCCACGGCGTAACCGCCTTATGAGCACCGGTGGGAGACTTTTCTGTCGCCCAGAAACATGCGGACAAAGTGACGTTCGTTACTCTTTGGCTGGTGATTCCACAGATAGACGAAAGAACTCGCCGCCGGCTGCCTAAACTCAAATCATAGACGCAGGTGGCGATCATGTTTTCCCAAACCCAGGATCCGGGGGCGCACCGCAATTTCGACTGGAAGTGGGCGGATGGTTTTCTCGTGGCCTGCTGCGCCCTGGCCTCGCTCCTCGAAGCCGCTTTAGGCCTGGCGTTTCTTCTCGGTCACTCCGCGATCCAATCGTGGGGGCGTTTGGGGTTAGGCAAAATTCTGCTGTTGTTGCCGCAACCCGGATACCTGCTTTCGTGGATCTCGAATGGCGGGATCGTCCGCCAATCGTCCTACGTTACCCTCGGCATCGGCAGCCTGCTGATCGCCGGATTGATGGCAGCCCTGACCACAGGCATTGCTCGCAGGCAACTGTGGGCCTATTGGACCTTCTGGTCAGTTTCTTGCGTCGCGATCATCGGCCGGCTCGTAGCCATCGGAACGATGACGGTTCGCAAAAATTCCTGGGCGCCGCAAAATTCTAACGAAATCGTGATTCTGAACTTGCTCGGGTTGGCGCTGGCGGTGGCTACATGCTGGTATGCACACCAGCGTGCCAAAGCTTCTGGAACGCTCCCCGATTTGGTTCCCACCGTGCAGAAAAGTGAAACGGAAATTCCCACTTTAACGCTGTTCGTCGCCGCACTCGCACTTCTCTTTTTCTTGGCTCACCAGCCCTTCGTGTTCCACCGGATCAGCGGCTCCGCGTCGCGCCTGGAAGTGCTGCGGGCGGTGCTCATGGCTTTGGCCCTAGTCGGTGTCCTGACGCTTAGCGTTGCGCGTTTTTCGCGGAGATTCGCAACCTCAGCCGCATTCGGCGTCGGCCTGATCGGCCTCTTGACCCTCGGAGGAATCGCCTTCCCGAGCCCGGAGATGGTCTTGGCAATCTTCTGGATGGTGTCCGGAGGCCTGAAAGAACCTGAGTTTTGGGTGCTGTTGGGATTTGTAGTCAGCTGCGCCGCTCTGATGATCGTCTCGGCAAAAGAAACGCGGCCGCAAAGTTTTTCCATGGGCGCAATGGTGGCAGCCGCCCTCTGGGTGTCGGCCATCAATCCCGCCGTGATGCTCTTCAAACAACGAGCCTCGGACCGCTACGCTCTGGCGCACGAACTCGCGAAAGGCGCGCCCTACATTGTGTACCGCACGGAATCCTGCCTGCTCCAATACAAGGCGAAACATGGCGGCGGCTTTCCGCAAACCCTCGCGGAAGTGGACAATGCCATCCCAGGCTGCCTCCAGTCCGGCCTGGCCCAGGGACGCGCGACCGGCGGCTACCGCGTGCGGTACGCCGCAAAAGGCTCCTCGCCGTATCCCCAGTTTTCTCTGACCGCCCTGCCCGAAGTTCATTCGCCCGATGCATCGATCACTTTATTCGCCGACGCATCGGGAGTTCTCCGCACATTCTCCGGCGACCGCCCGGGTTCCGCCGATGAAGGCAGCGTCGCGCCCGCCGATGAATTCCTGCAAATCCAGGGCTGCATCGCGGACTTCACCGGCCGCTCCGACAAATCCAACAAATTCGGGAACGACAGCACCGTCGGCTACGATGCCGCCCAGATGCACTATCCCACCTCGTTCGCCGAAATGGCGCAGCAACCCACTTGCTTCATAAACGATCGGCACGAAGGAGATACCTGGAAAGGCGCCGCCTACCGCTATTTCTACCGGCCGCTTCAGCAAAATGGCCGGCAAACTTTCGCGCTGGCGGCGCGCCCGCTCCAATACGGCGTCACCGGCCTGCGCAGCTATTTTGTGGACGACCACCTGATCATCCACGCCACGTCCGAAGACCGCGAAGCAACTGAAGCCGACGGCTGGGCCTACCGCTGCGAATTCCTCTCGCTTGGCACGCCTTGCGTCGATCCGCAACCGTACACGCGAGGCGTATCCCAGACGGATTTGCCCGCCGATGATCCGAAATACACGCCGCCGATGCCCGGCAAGATTGCCGGCAGGTTCGCCGAGCCTGGAACGGGCAAACTGTTCTGGAATTCGAATCAGGATTACCTCGCCTGGGCCGGCGCTTCCGGCGATTTGCAGCGCATCTACATCGGCTTGCTGCAAAAAGGTGTCCTGGCACTCTCCAGCGAGGGCCATCCGCTGTGGTTTTTCCCGGCGCCCAAAACGGGACTCGTCGCGGGAGACTCTCTCTTCGCACTGAATGACAACGGCATCCTGAGCCGCGTGGACGCAACTGGCCGGCTGTTGTGGAGCTTTGAACTTCGCACCAATGACGCGCTGCTCGAATTCCGCGATGGCATCCTCTATGCGCTGGGACTCCGCGGACTCGACGCCATCAGCGAAGACGGCGAACTTCTTTGGCGGATGCAACTTCCTGGCAGCGGTGCGGGAAGCATGACCTTGAGCCAGGACGGCAAGCGGCTCTATTTCGCAAGTTGGAACAGCTTTCAGGCAATCGATGTGAAAAACGGGAAGCGGCTGTGGAGCATCGAGAATGACTGTTATCAGGAGCAGGATCTTTGCAAGGCGCAGGAGTTGGCCAACGGATCTGTTGTCATCGGCGAGAAGGATCGCAAGTCTTCTCCGGCGAAAACTCTTTTTCGGCTAATTAGTCCCTCGGGAAAAGTGGAATGGTCGCAGGAGTACCCGGGCAATGTTTGGAACTTCGGGTATGTGGTGCCGCGCGGAACAAACGTGATCGTCGTAAGCGGCGGCGGAACTGTGCAAGCCCTGAACGCGCGCGGAGACGCCGTTTGGCAGCTACAAGGTCTCTGGACCGGTCTGGCAGCCTCGCGACGCCTGGGACTTTTTTACGCCAACGTCAACTATCGGCTGACTCTTCTGAATGCCGACGGACAAATCCTCTTCCAGCCGCCGCAGGAGCCCTCGGCTATCGGCCCCTACGGAAAAGTCCACGAAGTTGGTGACGATCTTTTGCTTGTCGAACGGGAGTATCACTCACTCTGGACGGTTCGTCTGCCCGACACTTTCGCAAACCCCGGCGCGAAATAGCCGCCAATATGGCACGGTAGCCGGCAGGCCAATGTGGAGCTAACAGTCGAATGGATTGCACGCACAATTCAGGCAGCAGTACGAATTGAATCTAGTGGAACGCGAGGTGCTGCGATGAGTATCGGACAAGCCAGGCAAGCCACAGCAAGTTTGCCAACGCTGGATGAAGTGCGGGCGGCGGCGGAGTTGGTCTATCGGCTGATGCTGCCGACGCCACAGTATCGCTGGCCGCTGCTCTGCGAGCGGCTCGGCACGGAAGTCTGGGTGAAGCACGAAAACCACACACCCATCGGCGCATTCAAGGCGCGCACCGCGATCGTTTACGCCGAGGAACTCCTGAAGCGCCAACCCGCCACCCGCGGCCTGATCGCCGCCACGCGCGGCAATCACGGCCAGTCGGTGGCACTGGCCGCGCAGCGGAAAAAACTGGAATGCGTGATTGTGGTGCCACATGGAAATAGCGTCGCGAAAAACGCGGCCATGCGCGCGCAAGGCGCGAAGCTCATCGAGCATGGAGAAGATTTTCAATCTTCACTGGAGCACGCCAAGAAGCTTGCGACGGAGCTTGGCTATCACCTCGTCCCGCCCTATCACCGCGACATCGTGCTGGGCATTGCGACGTACTGGCTGGAACTCTTCACGGCCGTGCAGGCGATTGACGTTGCTTACGTCCCAATCGGCATGGGCTCAGGAATCTGCTCCGCCGCCGTGGTGCGCAACGCCCTCGGACTGAAGACCAAGCTCGTCGGTGTCGTCTCCGACCAGGCACCCACCTACGCGCTATCGTTGCAGCAAGAGAAAATCGTCGAAGCCCCGGCCACCACCAAACTTGCCGACGGCTTGGCCTGCCGCATCGGCGACGAAGATGCCCTCGAAATCATGCTCGAAAATGTCGACCACATTCTCCGCGTGACCGACGACGAGGTCGCCGCCGCCATGCGCGCCATGTTCACCGACACCCACAACGTAGTCGAAGGAGCCGGCGCAGCCGCATTAGCCGCCGCCACGAAAGAATTGCCGACGCTAAAAGGCAAGCGCGTAGCCCTCATCGCCACCGGCGGCAACGTCGATCAAGACGTCTTCGCCCGCGTGCTCGGCGAGCCCAGCGCGGCAGTTCAGGCCGGATAGATCTTTCAGGTTTTGTTTAGAGCGGTTACTTCTTTGAATCCAGGCACGGCAGGGCGGCGATTCTCGCTTCCGGCGTGCTATCAATCGTGGCGCCGTTCTCGTTCTGCAGGGAGAGGAACACCCAGTCGCTCTTCTCCTCCGCCGTCCGGCTGAAGGAAATCACCAGCTTGTCCCCGCCGCGGGGCTGATAAGTCAGCGTCCGCATCACGACGGGATACACTTCCTTGGTCTCGTCCGAGGCCACCGCGCCGCATCGCGCGAACAGGTTCTCCGGTGTCAGCGTGGCAATCGCGTGCAGTTGCCGCCGCTCCCTGGAGTTCTTGGCCCACTCTGCCGCGCGCGCCGTCAAATTCACCAGCGCCGCAACTCCAATAACAATCCCGGCCGTCATCAGCCACACCCGCCTCGTACGCTTCACGAACGCCGCAATCCCTGCCAGCGAAGTGGGTAAACTGGTCTTCGCAGCTACCAGCAGCCCGACAATCCCCGACGCTTGCTGCGCGGCAGCATTTTCCACCGGCGCAACCCGCACACTCACTTCCGCCGGAGCCGACACCGGCGCAACCGGTGCCCGCTCCCCCGAATAAGCCGTATCCTTAGGTTTCATCTCATCCATGCCACACCTGCCTTTGTCCCGCTCGTCGTTCCCACCGGCGCCCGCTTCTGATGTAGGGCCCGCCGTCCGCGGACTGGCCGCTCCCGTAGCGGCCACCTTCAGGTGGCCCAGCTGGGAAGCCCCGCCTGCCTTTGTAGCGGCCGCCCTCTGTTTACCCTGACGAAGGAAGGGCGGCGGGCGCTTTTCACGCTACAAATGGCTCAACCGCGCCCACCGTCAATGCCCAGCCGGCGCCTGCAACCAATTGATCACCCGCCGCCGGTACGACACCTGCGCGCTACCCATCGGCTCTCTCAGCCAGTGGAGCGTGCGCTGGAAACCAACCACGAACAGGCTCGGCCCACGCTCCACAACCTCAGGCGCACTAGCCGGCGAGGTAAGCGAAGGCGGCAGCCAATAAGGACTACCCTCCGCCAGCACGTTCCGCGCATTTGTATTTGTCGATTGCCGTTCACCCGGCGTAGACGTGATCGAGAGCTTCAGCAGCGCACCAATCTGCTCCTGAAACGCCCTCATGGCTCTCAAAAAATTCCGCGCAAACCAGACCGCTGCGACCAGGAATCCCAATTGAGCAACCAGGCTTCCCAGCGCATACCAATCCTTGATTGGCAGGGAGCTGAAATCGTTCATTTTTCCACCTTGGGCCGGTATCCAGCAATTTAGGCGCAGGCGAATACGGTGGAAACTGGCATAAAGTACAAAAAACGGGCAGGTGTGTCCTACTGCCCTCACCCTCAGGATTTCTTGAAATCGATCACACACCTTATTCGCGCGTAATCGCCTAAGCGAATACCAAAAGTTAAGATGTGTGGTTTCACACCTAATTATCCTCCGTGAACAGGGGAGACTAAGCCAATCTCTCCTTCCCGCCTGCGCTGCTCCAGGTAATTCAAAGTTAACGCAATCATGTACCACTGCGGGATCAACAAGATGAGCCAAAAGCCCAGAAGCGGAACCGGACGTAGCATCCACGGTCGCCCAAATCGCTCCTGCAGGATGACGAGAAGAGACACCCAACCAAACACAGCCGCGATTGTCAGCCCCAGCCACATCGCAAATAATAACGTGATTCTGCCATGTCCCCCTTTCGCCAGAGTGTCGCCGCGTTTGATTGCCGCAAAAGCCGTCCTATTCTCCAGTATCGCCACGGGAAAAGCTGGCGCAGTGCCGAACGCAAGGAGGGGGCCGACAATGATCGCTAACGGCCCCGTAAACAGACTCACCAGCATTACCATCCAGAAAAGCCGCAACTGCTTGCGCCGGACCGCTCCGATAGCGCGCAAGATTCCCACGCTGCGCCCGCTCCGAATTTCCTGCGTGGCAAATACTGATGCCGCTAGCGACCGGTATTGCACGGCAATGCTACCTAAAAAGGCTACGAACACCGCGAGCTTCTGCAGCGGCCCCATCCCCAGCCAGACCTCCCGCAGAGGAGTAGCCTCCGGGTGTGGCGCGATAACGTAATTCACAATCAGAGCCATGAGCAACAGTGCCGCGATGGGAAGACCCATGAGGAACACGAACATCCCAGCGTGTGAGCGCCACACTTGCCCGGTGGCTCCCAACAATTCCAACGTGCTCATTTCCGAGCGATTCGCTTCATCCATAACCGATCCCCCTGGCGTGTGAGATAAGCAAGTTGTGGTCTTGCTGCAAGCGGCATTGTATGACATATCTTGAATGTCGTTCTATGTCACCTCTAGTTCTTCCACCCTAGGGGCAAGAAGCGCACAACCCAAAATTGAAGAAGTGGAATTGGCCACTACAATTGGCCGCGTAGCCAAGCGAGGGCTTGCTGCTGGATTACCGCGTCTTGTCCAAAGCCGGAAAGCCAATGGATCTGTGTGTCGCGGCGGAACCATGTCAGTTGGCGCTTGGCATAGCGGCGCGTCGCCTGCTGAATCGCAGCTTTGGCTTCTTCAAGTTTCATTTCACCGTTGAGCACCGCTCGCAATTCGCGGTAGCCGATGAAATCGAACGGTTTCGCGTCCGCCGGCAAGCCGCTGGCAACCAGTGCGCGCACCTCTTCCATCCATCCTGCAGCCAGCATCGCGTCCGTGCGCGCATGAATGCGCTGGTATAAAGCTTCGCGCTCGGGCGACAACCCAATTTTTATCGCGCGCCAGCCGCGCAGTGGATTTCTTCCGGCGCGATGTACTTCGGAAAGTGGCTTTTTCGCGAGCAGGCAGACTTCGACGGCGCGGATGAGTTTTTGTTCGTCGCCCAGCGCAATCTTGTCCGCTGAAACCGGATCCATCTTCTTCAGAATGCGATGCAGATGCCCCGGCGAGTGCGCCGCGACACTGGCCCACAGCCGCTCGCGCAACTCTTCCGAGCGCAGCGGCACATCGGCAAGCCCTTCGAGCAGCGCGCGCAGGTACAGCCCCGTGCCCACGGTAAAAATCGGCAGCCGCTTTCGCGCGCGCAGATCTTCCAGCACCGCGATGGCCCGCTCGCGATAACCTCCCGCGGTGGACTCTTCCCGCGGCTCCAGCACATCAATCAAATGATGCGCCACGTCCTGCCGCTCTTCAGCCGTGGGCTTCGCCGTGCCCACATCAAACCCGCGATAAAGCTGCGTGGAATCGCAAGCCACCACTTCGCCGCCAAGCTCCCGCGCAAGCCACACCGCCAGCGCCGATTTACCCGAAGCGGTTGGTCCAACAATGACAATCAGAGGAGACTCAGCGTGTGCGTTCATTTGGGGAACAACAGCGGCCACGCGCGCACCACCAGCACCGCCAGCACAATCAGCGCCAGCACCACACTCCCAATCACCTGATGCCGCGAAAGTTTCATCGCCCACATTTCTAACACAGAAGTTCTCACCACGCGCTGAGCGCCACGAAAATTTGTCATCCTGAGCGCACCCGACGAGGGTGCGCGAAGGACCTCAACGTTCAAATTGTGCAGGATTTTTCAGTTGAGGTCCTTCGGGGCACAAACTGCAAGCCCCTCAGGATGACAGCCTATTTTTTGGGGGCAACCAGTCATTCATTTTCTTATTTCGGTTGCGGGCTTCAACCCTACTGGGTCGGTGGCTGAATGTTGTAATAATACGTGTACCGCACTTCGATATACGGCCCCTTGAACTGTGGGGGCAGCGGAGGAAACGGATTCGACGCCCGAATCGACGAAACCGCCGCTCGGTCCAAAGGCTCCTTGCCCGACCCGTACAGCATTACCGGTTCAGGGTCCGGAACGCTGCCATCACGCATAATCTTGAGGTGCAAGGAAACCACGCCCTGCTCTCCGAGACTCACCGACGGAGGCATCACCGCTTCCCAATTCCCTTTCACAATGTAATAAATCCGCCGGAAGTAATCGTTGAAATCGACGCCTTCGGTGTCCGTCAACATTTCGATGCCGGCGCCGTGACTTCCCTTTCCTCCGTGACCACCGCCGCCAGAAGCCCCTTGGCCCCCGCCACGAACCGCCACGGGCGAATTCGGCTTCACTCCCCTTGCAGCGTCGCGAATCAAATCGCCCGCCGAACCGCCCGTCTTCGGCAGAATCAACCCTTTTTCGGGCACCGGCATGTCCGGATTTTCCAGTTTCGTCGGCGTCTTCGGCAGTTCGCCTTGGGAAGGAGACGCGTTCTTGGGCGGCTGCACTGCGGCCACATTCGGCTGTGGCGCGGGCGCGCTCGGCAAGTCCCGCTTCGGGGCTACAGGCACGGGCTGGGGTGTCGGCGCCGGCTCCACATACGGCGCAACCTTCTTGATCACCCGCGGGTCAACGCGCACGGGAGCATGCGGCGCGGGAGCGGGCGACGGTTTCAACGATTCCAGCGCGCCCGGCGGCAGCAGCACCGTCATCTGTCTGCGCCCGATCTCTTCCTCTTCGGGCGTAGGCACATGCGGCCCGAGAAATCTTGGCAAGAATAGGATCAGTGCCAACAGAACAATGTGAAAGACCACCGACGCAATCGCCGTGACGCGGTCTTCCGGTGTCTGCTTGCCCCGCCACTCCGGAGGCAGAAACGCCGCTTCGCCCGTCTGGAAAAGATCCCGCTCCACGAGCTCTTCCGAAATCGGCCCAAGCGGCCGAAACTCTTCCGGCGGCGCCACGCCAACCGGAATCGAGATGCGCTCGTCCATCTCTGTCGGCTGCGGCGGCAGGTGCGATTCTTCCACTCGCTGCACCGCTTCCACATTTATGTCGCGCGGCACCACCACGCGCGTAGCGATCGAATCCAAGGGCAAATTGTTGGGAATCGTCGTGCGCCCGTCGAGCTGCACAATTGGCAAAGCCGAAGGCACCAGCGTGCGTTCATCCAGCGTCGTCGGCCGCCGCCGCGTCGTTACGCCATCTTCGGCGGACATCCGCGCACCGACGGGAACTAGGGTCCTGGGAATCATTGGCTCGTTTTATCCGGATAACTCTTGGCTACAGGCTCTTTTGTAACAGGCCCTTTCGTAACTGGTTGGACGCGCTCATCATGCTCTCGGATGCTTTCCATCACCCGGCTTGCCAGCTCCAGCGCTGCCCGACCCGCTACTCCATCTGTCTTCGGCGCAACCCGGGTGCGAACCGCCGCTGCGAAGGCTTCCAGTTCCGCGCGCAATGGTTCCACGGCCGGGGCCGCCAGCTTCTCAAATCCAAACTCGGGCTGTGGTCCAGGCTTCTTTACGCCCACACGCAGCGCGTCGCGCCGCGCATAATCGAGCGAAATATACTCGTGATGCTGAAAAAATCTCATTTTGCGCACACGCTCCGTGGAAACCCGGCTGGCGGTAACGTTCGCCACCGCACCGCCCGCAAATTCGATCCGCGCGTGGGCGATGTCCACCTTGTCGGTCAACACTGGAATCCCCACCGCTTTCACTTCCGTCACCGGTTCTTTCACCAGGGCCAGCAGAATGTCCAGGTCATGAATCATCAGGTCGTAGATCACTTCCACATCCAGGCTGCGCGGCGTGAAAACGCCCAGCCGGTGCACCTCAAAAAAAAGCGGCCGGTTCAGAATCGGCTCCACGGCAATCACCGCCGGGTTAAACCGCTCCACATGCCCAACCTGCAGAATCCGCTGGTGCCGCCGTGCCGCATCCAACAGCGCGTCCGCTTCTGCCAGCGAAGCCGCCATCGGCTTCTCCACCAGGACGTCGATGCCCATCGCCATCAGCCGGCAGCCGACTTCGGCGTGCGCCACGGTTGGCACGGCCACAGTCACCGCATCCACTGTGCCCTGCAACTCCTCGAAACCTTGGAACGCCCGAATCCCGAACTCTTGCGCAATTGCTTCGCCGCGCGCCGCATTCTGCTCCAGCACGCCCACAAGCTCCACGCCATCCATTTCGCGATATACTCGCGCGTGATTCCGGCCGAATTCGCCGGCGCCCACGACGCCCACACGAATTTTGCGTTGCCCCCCGGCCATACCCCCGCGCTCACTCATTCCTTGGTCATTCCCCGCGAATCACTCGTTGGTTCCCCGGCCTGCAGGTAAGGAAAGGCCTCAATCGCAATTCCAGCGTCGTTGGCCATAGCAATCAGTTTTTCCCTGTCAAAGAGGAGCGTGCGGTTTGCATCGATGGCCAGCGCCGTCGCCCCGGCCATCTTCATGGATTCGACGGTAGGCAAACCGACCACGGGTACATCGAAGCGCATGTCCTGCCTGGGTTTACTAACCTTTACGACCACCAGCGGCCGCCCATTTGCAAAGCGTGCCGCGCGCGCAATCGTTTCGTCCGTGCCTTCCATCGCTTCCACGGCCACGCAAGCGCTGTCCGCCACCACTACCGTTTGCCCGATATCTTTCGCCGCGATGTGCCGCGCGATGCCCAGGCCATATTCCATGTCGGCGGCTTCCTGCTGGCTGGGAGCGCGCCGCGTCAACACGCCCGCCTCCGGCAGCAGCGGCTTCAGAAATATCGTCGAATCCACCAATTGAATGCCTTCTTCCTCAAGAACCTTCGCTACCGCGCCGATCAGCGAATCCGTGTTTTTTCGAGGCAAGGCGAAAAGCAGCTTGGCCAGCTTCCGGTCCGGGCGAATCGAGCTGAAAATTTTGTTGTGCTTCACCTGCCCGGCCATCACCGCGCGCTTCACGCCCTCGCTCTGCATCAACTCGATCGCCTTGCTCAGCTCGCCGAGGCTCACCCAGTGCAGCCGCTTAGCAATCTTCTCCAGCTCCGGCGAAGCCTCTTCCTTCAGCGCAATCACCGCCATTTCGATGCCCTGGCTGCGCGCGCCTTCCAGAACCAGGAAAGGAAACCGGCCGTTTCCCGCAATCAGGCCCCAGCCCGTGCTGCTGTGCATTGTCTCTGCCATGAATTTCCGGTCAGTGCTACTTCACGATGCCGCGTTCGGCCTTTTCCACGAACTCCACCAACTCTTTCACGTCCTCGGACTTCGCCATGCTCTTTCGCATCTCTTCCAGCGCCTGCGAGGTATTTTTCTTCGAACGCGTCAGCACGCGAAACGCCTTCTGCAGCGCCTTGATGCGCTCCGTGGAAAATCCCTTCCGTTCCAGCCTGATCGTATTCGGCCCAAAACACCGTGTCTCCCGCTCCGTGACGATCAGCGAAAACGGCGGCACATCCTGCGTAATCACCGTCGCCGCGCCGATGTACGCATACCGCCCCAGCCGGCAAAACTGGTGCACCGGTGAAAACGCGCCCAGCGTAACGAAATCCTGCACGGTCACGTGCCCCGCCAGCGTCGCGCCATTCACAAACAGGGTGTTGTTGCCAATCTGGCAGTCGTGCCCCACGTGCGAGTACGAAAGGAAAAAATTACCGTTGCCAATTCGCGTGACGCCGCCGCCCTTGGTGGTCCCCCGGCTGATGGTCACATGCTCGCGAAAAATATTTTCACTGCCTACCTGCAGTTCGACGCGCTCGCCGCGGAAAGAGTAGTCCTGCGGATCGCCGCCGATCACGCAAAAGGGATGAAACACATTGTTAGCGCCGAATTTCGAAGGGCCCCGCACCACCGCGTGCTCGTGCAGCACGCATCCGTCGCCCAGTTCCACTTCCGCGCCGACCATCGCATACGCGCCGATCCGCACGCCCGCGCCCAGCTTCGCTTCCCCGGAAACGATTGCCTGCGGATGAATATTTGTGCCAATCGCCATTTACTTGCTTGCGGGCTCTTCCCGGTCGGCCATCACGCACATCATCTTCGCTTCCGTCGCCAGATTCCCTTCGACGAACGCCTTCGCTTCGATCTTGCAAAGATCGCCCTTCCACGCCAGCACGTTCACCTCAATGCGCAACTGGTCTCCGGGCACCACCGGCCGCCGGAACTTTACATCGTTCATCGAAGCCAGGTACAACAATTTTTTCTCACGGTCCGGAATTTCCTGCAGCAAAAGCAATCCTCCGGCCTGCGCCATCGACTCCAGAATCAGCACGCCCGGCATCACCGGCTTGCCCGGGAAATGCCCCTGAAAAAATCCCTCATTGATCGTGACGCACTTGATCGCCACGATGCGCTTCAAGCGCTCCATCTCGACAATTTTATCGATCAGCAGAAACGGGTAGCGATGCGGCAGGAATTTCTGTATCTCGTTGATGTCGAGTTGCGTTCCCTCTTGTGTGTCGCTCATAGCCAAAGAATAGGCTCCCTCCGTCAGTTCGCAAACCTCTTATTATAAGGGTATTCGGCCCGCCGGACAGCTTATCATTTTGCCGGACCACTGGCCGTAGAGGGCCCAGCTGGCCTTCGTCGAGCTCAATCGGATTCGCCGCCCGTGTTACCATCCCCTTTCCATGGCCCAGCTTCCGTTCCTTCCCTATCTTCGCAAACGGCTGCCGCAGATGCTGGAGACGCTGCGTGAACTGACGGTTCTCGAATCTCCCAGCCTGGAAAAAAAGCCGGCCGACCGTTGTTGCGAACTCCTCGCGGAAAAATGGCTGCGCCACGGGACGATTGCGCAAATCGTCCGGCAGAAACAACGCGGCGATCATCTTCGCGCGGTGTGGAAACCTTCGGAGGATCGAGTGAAATCGCAACTCCTCGTCCTCGGCCATTACGACACGGTCTACCCCACCGGCACGCTTGCCAAAATGCCTTTTCGCATTTCCGGCGGCAAAGCCTACGGGCCCGGTACGTTCGACATGAAAGCCGGCATCGTTCAGGCGCTCTTCGCACTCGAAGCCATTCGCGAGCTGCAGGTTCCGGTGCAAAAACGCCTGGTTTTTCTTTGGACTTCCGATGAAGAAATCGGCAGCGAATCTTCGCGCAAAATAATTGAAGAAGAAGCCCGTCGCAGCGACGCTGTGTTCGTTCTGGAGCCGTCGCTAGGTCCCCGTGGCTTGCTGAAAACTTCCCGCAAAGGTGTGGGCGAAGCCGAACTCATCGTCCACGGCCGCGCTTCCCACGCCGGCCTCGCGCCCGAAAAAGGTATCAACGCCGTTCACGAACTCGCCGCGCAAATCGCCCGCCTCGAAAAGTGGAACGACCTGCGCCGCGGCGTCACCATCAACGCCGACATCGTCTCCGGCGGCTCCCGCACTAACGTCATCGCCGACCGCGCTGCAGCCACGCTCGATCTCCGGGCCTGGCGCCACGCCGACATGCGCACCCTCGAAAAGCGCCTCCATTCCTTGAAGCCCGTCCATCGCGGCGCAAGACTCGAAATCCATGGCGGGTTCGATCGCCCTCCGCTCGAACGCAAACACAGCGCCGCCCTTTTCGCCCGCGCCAAATCCATCGCCCGCGAACTCGGCTTCCCCCTCGGCGAAGCCGCGGCTGGCGGCGGCTCCGACGGCAACTGCACCGCCGCCCTCGGCATCCCCACCCTCGACGGCCTCGGCGCCGTAGGCGACGGAGCCCACGCCACCCACGAACACATCCTCATCAAAGCAATGCCCCAGCGCGCCGCCCTCCTCGCCGCGCTGCTTACCCAGTTATAATTTTTCTGCTGATTATGGTCGGGGCTGAGAGATTACATCCGCCAACCCTGGGGGCCGGCTAATTTCGTGGTCTAGTGTCCGTAATTTTTCTTCAGATATTCCGCGGTGGCCTGCATCAAATCTGCGTAATCATCATGAAGCACTTCCCTCACCGCCTGCTCCGTCGCCGTCCCCGCAGCCAGGCGGTCCAGAATCCGCTCGATATCCCCCATCCCCTGCGTCTGCACAATATATTCCACGTTGGCCAGCGCCCACGCGTACGCGTAGCTCGCCATCGGCCCCGGCAAACGCATCCACGAGCCTTCCAACTGCGCCAGCGGCGCGGCCTGTCCCGCGTCATACACCTGCAACAGCACGGCAGCGTTTTCGTCGCTGCGTTTCCCTTCCATCCACTGCGCCACGCCTTCCTGAATCCAAGTCGGCGCGCGCCCGTGCGTTTTCTGCTGGATAAAACTGTGCGTCAATTCATGCCGCAAAATGCGCGACAATTCCGAATCCATGCTCGTCAGTCCCTGAACCGGCACACGGATCCGCCCGTCGTTCAGCGCCCCCACCCAGCCCGGCGCCCGCGTGATGTCCGCAAATCCTTCCTGCGTATATAAAACAACGCCAATCGGATCCGGCGGCGAAAAATTTAATTCCGATTCGATCTGCTGGTAATGCCCTTCCAGCGTGTGGAGCACCTCTCGCGCCAACCCCGGCTCCGCCGCACCGTTGTACTTCAACTGGAAATGCGTGCTCTCATTCTCCCGGTAGTTCTCTTCCTCGTTCTTGTCGCGAAGCGCCTTATCCAGCGCCGCCTGCACTTCCGAATCCGGCCGCAGCGCCAGCGATTTCTTCCACTCGGCAACGGCCTGGTCCGGCCGGTTCAATCCGTAATACGTCCAGCCCTCCAGCTTGTAAACGTCGGGACTCTTCGGCGCATAGCGTTTCGCGCGCTCCAGATATTCGAGCGACTGCTTGAACTCGCTCCGCCGCAGATACACGTAGGCCAGCTCCGTCAGCGCCGCCGGATCCTCCGGCGCATAAAACACCGCCGCCCGCGCATCCGCCAGCGCCTTCTCCAGGTCGCCCCGCGACATTTCAAATCGCGAAGCCGCATGGTGCGCCCGCGCGGCCTGCAGCGCCTTTTCGCCGCCGCCCGCCGCTCCGCTCTCCAGACTATTGATGTAGTTGCGGTCCACCGAGCCGTCATGCACCGCGCCCTTGTCGATCTCAAACTCGCCCGCCGTTGCGGCCGGCTCCGGGGGCTCCAGGTTCAGGCTTGCCGCTGCGGCGGCCGGCGAATCCATCGGCGCCAGGAACCCGCCTTTTTCGATGTGATCCACGATCGATTTCGGCAGGGCCATCTGCCCCGCGGAAGTTTCGTAGCGAACCTTGTCGCCGTCTTCCACCACGTTATAGGCAACGATCTTCCGCCCGTTCTTCAGCACAATCTTGTCCGCGAGCGCCACGCCCGCCAACAGCAGAAGGCCTGCCAGCATCGCCAGCACTCTTGGAACCTGAATCGCGTTACGGTGCATTTACCCATCTTAACTCGCTGCGGAAACCTGCGCCGCCCGCCTTGTTCCCGCATGCCGAATGTGTCTACACTCTTTTCATGCGGCTTCGTCTCCTCCTGGTGGTTTTTGCGGTTCTCTTTCCTTCGATTTCAGGCGCGGCGGACTCTTCCCCGCGGGAACTTCTCACGGCCCTCAACGCCCTCACGATTGATTCGCAGCACGTCTACACGGTCACCACCAAGGACCGCGTGGAACTCCGCAAAGCCGACACGGTGCTGGCCTTCCAGGACGGCAAAATCGCCTTTTTCCAATCCTTCGAAGGCCGCATCACCGGCTTCGTCTTTTCCGGCATCGGCCACATCGTGGCGCTGCCGCGCGACCCGGTGGAAAAGCAGCAGGTCGCGCGTTTCCTCGGCGCGCCCGTCCTCGACGAGCAGTTTCTCTCGGCTTACGTGCGCTTCACCGATGGCACTGAGCAGGAGCTCCTCCGCGAACTCCAGCGCGCCGGCCTCTCGCCCGTCGTGGACGATCAGTTCGCTTCCCTCTGGGGAACCAGCCTCTCCCGCCTGAATCCCTCCCACTCCTTGCGCATCCTTGTCGAAAAATATTCCAATCCCCCGGCGCTCTTTTTCCACGCAGGCATCGATGGTGTTCTCACCGGCCCGCTCGACATCCTCGTCGACAACATGCAGAACGAAAATTTCTGCCTCGGCCAGCCTCGCACCATCGGCAAGGCCACCTACTACGACGTCTGGAGTTCGTACCGGGTGCCGGACTCACCTCCCTTCTCCATGGGCATGGACGCCATCCGCTACACCATCGACACCACGATTCATCCCGACAACTCGCTTGAGGCCGCCGCCGGCATCGAATTCCGCGCTACCGCCGGTGCGCAGCAATTTCTTGGCGTTCAGCTTTCCCGCGCCCTCAAAATCTCCTCCGTCACCGGTGACGATGGCGAAGCGCTTCCCTTCTTTCAAAACGAAGGCCTGACTCAGCAGGAGATCAATGCACGCGGCCAGGATTCGCTGATCGTCTTTTTTCCCAAGACTCCCGCTCCGGGAAGCACGTTCAGGCTGCATTTCCGCTATTCCGGCAACGTGATCGAAGACGCCGGCAACAGCGTTTTGTTCGTCGGCGCAAGGGAAAGCTGGTACCCGCATTATGGCGATGCCGCCGAATTCGCGTTCTACGATCTGACTTTCCACTGGCCGAGAAAACTTCGCCTGGTCGCCACCGGCACGAAATCCGCGGAACACGAGGATGGCGACTGGCGCGTAGCCACCTGGAAAACGGAAATTCCGGTTCCCGAAGCCGGCTTCAACCTGGGTGAGTACGCCAGCAGTTCGCTGACTTCCGAAAGTCGCAGCATCGAGGTTTACGCAAACAAGCAACTCGAGGAGTTCCTGCGCTCTCGTCTCTCCAAACCGGCGGCTTCCGACGACTCCTCCCGCCACACCTCTATTGCGCACCCTCAGATGGGTGACGATTTGCCGATACTTCCCCCCAGCCCCGCCGGCTTTCTGAAACAGTTGGCCCGCGAAATCGATTCCTCGATTCGCTTTTACGAGATCTACTCCGGCCCGTTCCCCTTCCGGAATCTGGGCGTCTCGCAGATTCCCGGCGCCTTCGGGCAGGGCTGGCCCGGGCTTTTGTATCTTTCCACCCTTTCCTTCCTGCCAGACGAAGCGCAATATCGCGCGGGTCTCAGCCCAACAGGCCGCGCGTTTTTCACCGATGTGGTGCCGTTTCACGAGGTCGCGCATCAGTGGTGGGGCAATGTGGTGGGCTGGTCCTCCTATCAGGATCAATGGATTGATGAAGCGATCGCCGAATATCTCGCGCTGCAATTCGCGGATTCGAAGAAAACTCAGGACCATCCGCTGAACACCTGGCTGACCAATTACCGCAAGCGCCTTATCACCAAAGCGGAGGGCGAAGATCGCGCGCCGGGAGACATCGGCCCTGTCGTTGCCGGCCGCCGGCTGATCTCCTCGCGCTCGCCCGACGCCTACAACGTGGTGGTCTATGCAAAAGGCACCTGGATCATGCACATGCTGCGCGAAATGCTCCGGCAACCCAATGCCCCCGGCGGGAAAGATCCCGACGCGCGCTTCATCGGCCTGTTGCACACGTTGGTTTCAAAATATGCGCGCAAGGCGTTGACCACTGCGGACCTGCAGCGCGAAGTCGAAGCCGTGATGACTCCCCGCATGGCTTTGGAAGGCGGGCATTCGATGGAATGGTTCTTCGACGAGTATGTCCGTGGAACCGGCATCCCGCGCTATAAAGTGCAGTTCACATCGCACAGAAGCGAAAAGGGATTTCAGATTCGCGGCAAGCTTCTGCAGGAAGGGGTGCCGCACTCCTTCATCGCGCCCGTCCCCATTTACGCCACCACGGCAATTCCAGGCCATACGATTTATCTCGGCACCGTCATCGCCTCCGGCGAAGAAACGAATTTCACGTTTACTTCCGGCGTTCAGCCCCACAAGCTGCAGATCGACCCGCACATGACCCTTCTCTGCGTGCCAGAGTAAGTCCGCGCCACTCCTTACTTCTTCGCTTTCATCCACTCATCTCTCAGCCGGCTCTTCGGGTTCGGCTCCGCGCGGCCTAACTGCCCCAGCACGTACGGGAATCCTTCGGGATCCACGGGCTGCCCGGATAGCAATCCCACATCCCCCAAATCCTTGATGCTTGTGGCGCGTCGCTTGGTTTGCCGCTCGTAGTTATCCGCAATCTGGTTCAGCGCCCGCAAATCCATCAGCACTTTCACCAGTCGCAGGTGGTCTTCGGCGTTCTTCTGTACTTCCTTGTTCGTTGTTGTTTGATAGAGATCCAGCCACAATGCGTAGGAGGTCTCAAGCGATTCGCCTTCCGCCGCGATCTTCGCCGCCATAATCTTCATGAACACCGGAGTTCCCGGCAGCCGGCTGCCCGCTTCAAACGCCTGCGACGCCTTCACGTAGTCTTTCTTGTCGAAGTAATAGACATTTCCGAGATCCTGGTAAAACCTCCAGTGATCCGGATTGGCCTGGATGCCGCGCTCCAGGAGCGCAACAGCCTTATCCGGCTGGCCCGCCCCGCGCGGCGCTGCATCGCTCAAAAACGTAGCGCCAAAGTGGTAAGCGACCGTCAGATTGGGGTCGAGCGTGGTGGCGATATCCAGAAGCGGCCACAACTGCTCCAGATTCGAGTTATGCTCCTGGTGTTTTCCGCCGAAATACTGCACCGCGCGCGTCCAGTAGATTGCGCCCAGCAGCGGCGCGTATTCCAGGCTCAATCGCTTCATCACCGCCGGCGAGCGCAGCGTCAGTTCATCGCTTTCCAGTTGCAGCTTCGTTCGCTCCGCGTCTACCCGCTCCTGTAATTGCCATACGCACACGAACCCGCTCAGCAGCAGCGCGCCCAATATCGCTCCGTTGAGTGCCAGCCGGTTCATTTCAGGTTGCGCCGCGAAAACACGACGGCGGCTCCTGTCAGCACGATCGCCGTGTACAGCAGGGCATACAGCGTCGCTTGCCAGACAAGCGCACCGGCGACGCCTCGCCCGCGCACCACCGCGCTCATCACGTTGAAATTCTCGAAATTCGGCAGCAGGTAGGAAATGCCGCGCATCAACTGCAGCGCTCCCGTATCGAGTTCCACTCCGTGAACAGTTCGCAATTCGCCGGCGAACAATCCCGCTACATACACTCCCGCGGTAAACAAAATTGCCAGGAATGGAGTAGTGAAACACGAAAACAGCAGCGCCAGAGCCACGATCAGCGCAAGCTTCAGCAGGATCAAATACACCGCCGTCAGGATATAGATATCGCTCGCCTGCCACGCGCGATTTACGCTCCACAGCGCAATGTACAATCCCGCGGTCATCGCGGCCGTATTCACCGTCAGCGTCATCACTAGCCCGACGAATTTCCCCAGCAGGAATTCCCAGCGCTTCACCGGCTTGGCCAGCAGGGCGTACAGCGTGCGCTTGTCCATCTCTTTCGAAACCAGCGCCACGCCCAAAAATATCGCGATGAAAATGCCGATCACGGAAATCGCGGAGAGCCCCAGGCTTATGATTACGTCGCGCTCGATGCCGATGGAGATCTGCCCCACCAGGATGGCGGCGCCGATCATCATCAGCGCGAAGAAAACCAGGTTATAAAGCACCCGGTCGCGAACCGCTTCCCGGAATGTGTTCGCCGCCACCGTCTGAACGTTTCTCATTTCCCGCTCACCTCAACGGCGCTCGCTTGCGCCCGGTCGGCTTCCACCAGGTGCATGAAATATTCCTCCAGCGTCGGCTTAATCTGGGTAACGGACAAAATCCGCGCGCCCGCGGCCTTTAGCGCATCCAGCGCCGCGTACAATTCCGTCTCCGGCAACTGCACGCGGTACCTGTCGCCGGTTCGCGTGGCATTCGACAGCAGCGGCAAATTCCCCGCCCCGCCCGAAAGCTCGAACAGGATTTCCATCTCTTGCGCTTTCACGTCCACCAGTTCGCCGGGCGCCCCGATCCCGCGAAGCTTCCCGCCCACGATCACGCCCACGCGGTCACACAACATTTCCGCGTCGGACAGCACATGCGTGGAAAAAAGCACGGTGCGGCCCTCCCGCTTCAGTTCCAGGATGATGTCGCGCACTTCGCGCCGCCCCAGGGGGTCCAGGCCCGACATCGGCTCGTCGAGCACCACCACCCTCGGTTCGTGGAGAATCGCCTGTGCCAACCCCACGCGCTGCAGCATGCCCTTCGAATACTTCCGCAGTTGAATTTTCTTCGCGGTGTCGAGCCCCACCTTTTTCAGCATCGCCTCCACCCGCGCTGCCCGCTCGGTTGCCTTCAAGTTGTGAAACCTCGCGAAGTAGTCCAGCACCTCGTACGCGCTAAGGTAGTCGTAAAAATAAGGCTGCTCCGGCAAATAGCCGATCGAAGCATGCATCGAAACGTCATCGATCGATTTCCCCAGGATTCGCGCCGTTCCCCCGGTCGGAAAAATCAGCCGCATCAGCAGCTTGATGGTCGTGGATTTCCCCGCCCCGTTCGGCCCCAGGAAACCGAAGACTTCGCCGTCTTCGACTTGCATGGTCAGGTCTTCCAGCGATCTTTTCTTTTTCAGATGAAGGAATCCGTACGGGTATTCCTTCGAGAGATTCTCGATCTCAATCGCACCTTGTGGCATACCCATATTTTTGAAAAGTCGCCGCACCTCGTCAACGGGCGCGGGCGATTCGTGTTCGCAGTCTGCAACTCCCATAAACAAAATGGGCGCCCCATTTTCTGGAGCGCCCTCTGCCACTCTTCTGTGCGATTCCGGCTCTGTGTTCTCTGTGACCTCGGTGGTAAAGTCTTCCGCCTACTTTGCGATCTGCACCAGATCGCTCTTCGCTGGCGCCACCGCGGGCATCGGCTGCAGCGTTTGCGGCGAGCGCCAGTTATCCAGGATTCCTACCTGCTGCACGCAACTTACAGTGCACCGCGGCGCGCAACCCTTGTGCGTATCGTATTCCCGGTGGCGCCTCTCCGCCGTGTAGTTCGCCAGCGGTATTCCCGGATACCCGCGCTGCTGCGAGCACCAGTGCACCAGCCCGTCCTCGCAGATGTACAAATAACGCGACCCGGCCCGGCACTTCCAGTCATGCTCGCGGCCCTTGGCCACATTGTGCTGAAACTGGTTAAAGCGCGAATACGAGCGCTTCCCCAGCGTCATGATCTCTTCAAAGATTTCCTGGTCGCGCTCGGCCAGCGGCTTCAGCTGCCCGTCATGGTCGTGGATGATGCCGACCGTGCTGGTAAATCCCAGCTCCAGCGCGCGGTGCGCGATCGTCAGCGCGTCCTCGGAGTTCTTCACCCCGCTGCCCAGCACCGAATTGATGTTCACCTGGAATTCCGCCCACTCCGAAAGCATCTCCAGCCGCCCGTCCAGTGTCTTCAGGCTTTTCTTCGACACCTCATCCGGAGTTGCGTTGTCAATGCTGATCTGCAGGTGCTCCAGCCCCGCATCATTCAGCCGCTCGATGCGTTCCTTGTTCAGGAAAAATCCGTTGGTGATCAGCCCGGCGATCATTCCGCGATTGCGGATGTGCCGGATAATCTCATCCAGGTCGGGATGCATCAGGGGCTCGCCGCCGCTGATCGTAATCACCGACGTTCCCATCGCCGCCAGGCTATCCAGCCGCCGCTTCATCTCCTCCAGCGGCACCGGGTTCGACACGTCATCAAACTCGTTGCAATACCCGCAATCCAGGTTGCAGCGCCGCATGGGGATGATGTGCACCAGCACCGGGTGCTTGGTGGACACCAGCGCCTTCGCAATCATCTTCAGCTCGCGCAGCCGCGTCCGGTAAAACCGCAGCCGCCGCTTGCGCCGCGTCGCTGCCGACGCTTTCCCTTTTTGCCGTACCAGGCCCATTTTCCGGTGATTTCCCCTGCCTTCAATTATACATGATGCCTGTTTTTTACCCGGCCGCGGCGCGGGCATTGCCCGCGAATAGTTAACCGGCTGAACTGGTACAAAGCCAATCAAGCGCCCTGGCCTGCGGCGTATTCCCGTCACCAAAAAGAACCAGGGCTCTGGTGAGCCCCGGCAAAGGTTGTTCTAGATTTAGCGTGAGCCTGCGAGTCACTCCTCGCAGCCCACTTGGTGGCTTAGTCCGGATATCCGAGGTACGTCCAGAAGTCGTTGAGATAGTTGTTGGTATTCGAGGTCGAGTCGAAGCCCTGTCCACCGAACACCCAGACGTACTCAAAGTTGTCCTGTTGCCAGAAGGCCATGCCGCGTCGTCCGCCCGGCGTGCTGTTCGTAAACGGCACGTTATACGGCGGAGTAAACTGCGTCGGATAGTTGCCGTTCTGGTTGACGTTGCTGGAACCCTTCCACCAGACCCATTCGCCGGTGGTCGGATGGAACTCCCACACATCGTTCAGGAATCCCGTGCCCTGGCCAAGCGTGGAGCCATATCCCCACCCGCCGAAGAGCCAGATGTTTCCGTTCGAGTCAGACCAACCCACGCCGCTCCACCGCGACCCGGGAACGTTGCCGGCCGCGGCCGTCAGTTGCGTTCCGTAGGTTCCATTCTGGTTGGCGAGGCCGGTTGTGCCGCCGCCGGATCTCCATGTCCAGGTTCCCGTGGCGATGTCGAACTGCCAGAGATCGTTCAATAGCGCTCCCTCTGCGGTTACGGTACCACCGCCGAGGCCATTCAGTGATCCAGGGTTGCGGGTTCCAGCAGAGTCAAGGCCCAGTCCTCCGAAGACCCAGATACTGCCCTTATTGTCCGCCCAAACAATTGGGGTTTGGCGACCGCCCGGTCCGGCGGCATTGGCCGCGCCAGGTGTGCCCAGCGTGCCGTAAACACCATTGTTCTGTCCCGCGGTTGAATTCGTCGGGCCCATCCAGGTCCAGGTTTGCGCGGCGATGTTGTACTCCCACAGGTCGTTCAGCAATCCCAGGTTGTGGCTGCTGTCAAAGCCCTGTCCGCCGAACATCCAGACATTGCCGGCGTTGTCCGTGGCGAATCCGGCTCCCCAACGGCCGCCGGGATACCCGCCGGAAGAAGTGCCCAAAGTGCCGTACGTTCCGGGCTGGTTGGCCACCGTGGCGTTTTTCACAGCTGTCCAGGTTCCCGTGAACGTGTTCGACCCGGAGTAGTTAATGCCTTTGATCGAGGCGTCCAAAGAACCGGCCGTCCACATCCAGACGTCATTCAGCAACCCGATTTGGGCGCCGAAGCCGCTGTTAGCCGTGATGCCCTGCCCGCCAAACAGCCACAGGTGTCCAGCGGCATCTGTCCAGGTAACGCCACCCCAGCGTCCCCCAGGACCCGCTCCTTGGGCGCCGCTCGTATCCCCAATCAGATCGACTGACTCAAAGTTGCCCATATCCGCGGTACTTACGCACGTGGCGCAAGGGCTTGGGCTCGGGTTCACAACCGTAAGACCGTCCAACGTGGTAATCGGAGCGTTGGCCGGAATCCAGCCGCCAGAACCCCGGTCAAAGAGCCACATATCGTTCAAGTATCCAGGCAGATCCGGAGGCGTCTTGCCCGTCAGTTCCTCTCCATAGCCTCCGAACATCCAGTGCCTGCCAAAGTTATCGGTCCAGGCAGCGGCGTAATCGCGTCCGCCCGGCGTGTTCGTATTCGGACTGGATGGCGGGCTTACGAATCTGCCCAATTGTCCCGCGGTAAGCGGCCCGGACTTCCAGGTCCAGTCATTGTGCTGGCAATCCACCAGAACGCTCGAAACGTTGGATATTGCAATTCCGGTGTAGAAGAAGATAAAGCAGGGCTGTGGCTGGCTCGTTGGATCCACGAAAATCTGCACGTTGTACGCGCCGTTGGCCGTTACCTGCGTCGGGAAAGTCCACGTCGTGTTGTTGCCGGTAACAAAGATGTTGTCTCCACCGTTGTTGATCAACTCGACGGTGTTGCCCGGGCCATCCACCAGGCCAATGAGTGTGCCTGCGATGGTGAAGGACGGCTGAGGACACACGATCGACACGGTCGAAACGTTGCTCTGTACCGTTCCGCTTCCGTTTACAACAACACAGGTCTGCGGCGGATTCGATGGCTGCGTCTTAATCGTGACTGCATACGGGGAGTTGCTTGTTTCGGGCGTTGGAAAGGTAAAGTTGACATTGTTCAGGCCCGTCACAGTAACAGTGTCAGTCCCATTGTTCAGCAAAACCAGCCCGCTGCCCGCCAATCCGGAAACGCTTCCGCCAACCGTGAATACGGGGGCGCAGGTTACCTGCACGCTCGTCACATTCGCAGCTGCGTCGCCGGAGCCGCTGGTCACGCTGCAATTTTGGGTTGGAGTCGATGGTTGCGTCTTGACGATGACTTTGTAAACCAGGGTGGTTGTGTTTTTGAACGTGAAAGCGATGTTGTTGCCGGTCGCAGTGATGGTGAGGTCTTCAACTCCACCGCTGCCTGTATTCTCCAGGACCAAGCCCGTGCCGGTAAGGCCTAGGATGCTGCCGCCAATGGTAAACGGCCCGCCGCCACCTCCGGTGCCCCCGCCGGTGCCCCCGCCGCCTGTGCCGCCTCCGGTCCCGCCGGTGGTCGTGCCGCCTTTAATGCCGCTGCACCCGCTGATGAGGAGCGCTGCAATCCCGAGCAGAGCCAGTGCCAAATTTTTCCTAGCCATCGTTTTCAACCTCTTCGTATTTATCTCGTCGCTGAGGATGCGCGATCCCCACCGTGATCTCTTTGTCCTGCCAGGTCGCTACTCCCGCTCGGGCTCTCGATTCGCGCTCTTGTTCCGACCCATCGCCTGGGGTCCACCCCACCAACCCAGGGACAAAATTAGAACCGAGTCTCCGTCAGGTATAGGAGTACTGAACCTGTATGCGTAGTTTGCTGTTGGCTCCGGCAGGTCCGCAAGATTCCAGAGAGGGGGGTGTGTTGAACTGGCTAATAACCGTACGCGGTCAGTGGAGTATCGAATTTTTTACGTATACATATCAGAACCAATGACTCGCCAGCATTATTGCGGCTAATCGCGCACACACGTCCGCGATCGCGCGGCGCTGTCCGCGTCCGGTCATTACTTCTTTGGATTGTTCTGCCTAATTCGTCTGCCGGGCCACCACGGGCAAATCCACCGAGCGCACTTCCGCGGTCATTTGCGTGGTGCGCCGCCAGTCAATCTGCTCTGTGCTCACCGAGCCCCCGCCGCCGTTCAGTTCCTGGTAGTTCAACTGGCCGCCGTCGATCCGGTACTTGGTCACTTCCAGCACCTGATTCGATTTCAGCACCAGTGTGGTCACACGCGCCGCCGGAGTCTCTGCCACCGGTGAGGGTGTGGCTGTGCTCATGGTCATCGAAGCGGGAATGATGTTCTCGTTCGCGACGCCCGGTGAAGGCATCTCCGTCATGCCGGATTGCTGCGTTGCCCCGGGCTCAGGCGCGGTGGTATATGCGCCCGGCTTGGGAATGTTGGAGGAGGCGTAAGGCGGCCGGTCCGGATGGCTAGCGGCAGCCGACACGTTGTTGGGAGCCATGAGCGACACCGGCGTGTTTCTCGGCGGCGTGAAAGACCCCGACAAGTTGCGCGGCACCGCAAGCGACGCCGACATGTTGCGAGGCACCACGATGTCGTCCATCAAACGGAGTTGCATCGGCTCCTCGCCCTTCAGCGTTGGCCGCGGCCCGCGCGCCGGCAGCATCATCACCTTCCACGGCCACAGCGGCGGAATCATCCATTCGACGACGTCGCGCTTGGCGTGCCCTTTGCCTTTGATGTCGCCCTGTTTGTCCACCTTGAAGCCCTTCGCCGCAATCACTTTTGCCGGCAACGGAACATCCCCTGTCGGCACGATCACCCGGTCAAACGTGATTTTCAGGTAGCCCTTGCCTACGAAATGGCCCGGGTCCTTTTCCTCTTCCAGATGCCCGGCGAGCATGCTTCCCCGCGGAAACACAGTACGCCCGAACTCCTGAAAGCTCTTCAAATGGCACAACACCGGATCCCCCACCGACGCCGTCGCCGACGAGAAGTTCGGTTCACTCATAGTGCACTGCAACAGCGTCCCGGCGGGCACCAGCAGGTCCTGTGCTTGGACCCCGTTTGCCAACACCAGTAGCGTTACAGCGCTCACCAAAGAAACGATGAGACGTTTCATGACGTCCTCCAAGTTGTAGATTTCCGAAACGGCCTGGCGAGAGGACCGTAGTAACCGTAGGGACACCCATGCGGGCAGTAATCCATGCACACAAGGACATCCCCTCAGTCTTGCGGGCCACAACCCAGGTTGATTGGAAAAGTCGCGCGCGGCTTGAAGCTTTTTTTCGACAGTTTCGGGCGTAGCCGGGTACCAGAAGTCCTAATTCTCTGCCTGGTGGTGCACCCTTCTTCCGTGGTCCGCCGCGAATTCGCCGATTCCAACCAACCTGAGGGAACTTTTTCACCTCTCACCGCATTACCAGTAGTGCAGACCAGGCAGCTACCCTATGCAAGACGCGCTGCCGGCATTCGTTCTAAGCTCGGAGGCACCACGCACCGCCATGAACGACTCGCCGGCCAACCCACAACCGAATACCCCGGCTCCCAGCCGTTCCGACGAGCCCTCTTCCGACGAGAAATTGATGCTCGCCTTTTCCCAGGGTTCCGCCGACGCCTTCTCCCAACTCTTCTCTCGCTACAAACAGCCGCTCTTTGGATTTTTCCGCCGGCGCCTCGCCGATGCTTCTCACGCCGAGGAGCTCACCCAGGAAACTTTCCTCGTCCTTCTACGCTCCGCCTCCCACTATCAACCGCGCGCCCTCTTCCGCACCTACCTCTACGCCATCGCTTTCCATATTCTGCGCTCCCACCGCCGCAAAGCCGTGTTTCGCGCCACCTTCTTCGGCACGCGCCGCGCCACACAGGATCCTGCGGCCCACGATTCCCCCGACGCCAATCTCGCCATTCGCGAAGCGCTCGCCAAGCTCGAATCCACTGGGCGCGAAATCCTGCTGCTCCGCGAATTCGAGCAGCTCAGCTACGCCGAAATCGCCGATCTCTTGCGCTTGCCCGTGAACACGGTGCGCTCGCGCCTCTTCCGCGCGCGTCTCGCTCTGCGCGACATCCTGACGGGCGCCGCGCCAAAACCCGCAGCCGCGACTCTCACCGAATCCGAGGAACACGTATGAACACCTCCACGCATCCCGTCGCACACGAAAAAGTGATGGCCTTTCTCGACGGGGAACTCCCTACTGCCGAGGCGCAGACCGTCTCCGATCACTTGAAGAACTGCGCCGATTGCTCCGACCTCGCCGCGCAGTTCGGCGAGACGCAGCGTCAACTCGCCGTCTGGCAAGTGGAATCCTTACCGCGCGCGGCCGAAGCGAAAATTCAGGAAGCCTTGGGAAAACTATTGTCGCGGCCTCATGGTTTCTCGGCACACCTTTTCCAACAGGTCGACTCATTTTCTCGTTTGAAGCCCATTTTAGGCCTCATTGGGGTAGCCATAGTCTTCTTGCTCATATCCTCTAGGCCCTACACAAAGCGCGCCTCGGTGTTCGACCATTACGCGGCTTCAAGTCCGTCTTCGCAGGTTCAGGCACGCAAATCAATTCCTCAGAACGCCACCGCTCTCGAGGATTACTCCGCACTCACAACAAAGCTACCTGCAGGTGCCAGCTATTCCCTCGGTACTGACACCACAACGGAAGGCCGGCCCCGAGCTGCGTTATCAAGGTCGGAGGCCTTGAGCACCACCGATGAGTCTTCCGAGGACAAGAGTCCGACGCCTGCGGGACGTCCCGCACCTGCAGACACTCCCATCCATCAGCCAATGATCGCGCGCAGCGTCTCCCTGACGATTGTCACCAAGGACTTCGCTTCTTCCCGGGCGTCGCTCGAAGCCATCCTCGCCCGCCACCATGGCTATTCCGCGCAACTCACTGCCAGCACTTCCGAAAACTCGCAGCGCTCCATCACCGCTTCGCTGCGCGTTCCCGCAAACGAACTTGCGGCTACGCTCGCCGAACTCAAGGCCCTCGGCCACGTGGAAACCGAATCGCAATCGGGAGAAGAAGTCACACAGCAGCATGCCGACCTGGTCGCCCGCCTGAAGAATTCGCGCGAAACCGAACAGCGCCTGCAAGCCATCCTGCTTCAGCGCACCGGGAAAATCGCCGACGTCCTCGCCGTCGAAGAGGAAATTTCCCGCGTGCGCGGCGAAATCGAGCAGATGGAAGCGGAACAAAAATCGCTCGAGCACCGCGTGGATTTCGCCACCATCGAACTGCGCGTCTCCGAGGAATACAAAGCCAAGCTCGACAACTCTTCTCCGTCCGCTTCGACGCGGGTTCACAACTCACTGGTGGCCGGTTACAAGAACGCCGTGGAGACCCTGCTCGGCTTCGTCCTCTTCTTCGCCGAATCAGGGCCCACGCTGCTCATCTGGCTGGTCATTATTCTGGTGCCAGTGTTGCTGCTCGTCCGGCGCTATCGCCGCGTAGCCGCCGCATTCTAGCGCCGCGCCGTGGCGTGTCAAAATGGGTCGCTCCTCCTGTTAATCTTCGGAGCAATACTAGTACGATATCTTTTATATAACCTTCAAGTAATACTCTAAATGTCGGCGCGCCGACATTTTCTTCCGGCGCCTCGTGTTCTGGCTTAGAGTAGGTATGAATTTGTAGATAATTCACCGGTCACCAGCCACTCTTCACTGGTCGCTGGCCACTGGTCGCCGGCCGCTATCCGTCACCAGCCACCCTCTTCCTGCTACACTATCGTTCATCACACTCAAGGAGATCGCCATGAGTGAAGCCACGCAGTTCGCCAAGTCCGTCCCCACCCGCTCCGAATCCGACAGCATGGGCACCATTGATGTGCCGATGGACCGCTACTACGGCGCGCAAACGGCGCGCTCGCTGATTCATTTCGCGATTGGCAAGGACACCATGCCGCCGGAGTTGATTCGCGCGTTCGGCGTGCTGAAAAAGGCCGCGGCGCTCGTGAATCGCGACCTCGGCAAACTTTCCGAGGAAAAAGCCAACCTGATCACGCAGGCCGCCGACGAAGTGATCTCCGGAAAATTGAACGAGCACTTCCCTCTTCGCATCTGGCAGACCGGCAGCGGCACCCAGACCAACATGAATGTGAATGAGGTGATTTCCAATCGCGCGATTCAGATTGCGCGCGGCGAAATGGGCACGAAGAAGCCGATTCACCCGAATGACGACGTGAATATGTCGCAATCGTCGAACGACACGTTTCCCGCGGCGATGCACATTGCCGCGGCGACGGAGACTTCGCGTCGGCTGCTGCCCGCGGTGAAAAAGCTGCGCGACACGATCGACGCCAAAGCAAAAGAGTTCAAGGACGTTGTGAAAATCGGCCGCACGCACTTGCAGGACGCCACGCCTCTGACCGTTGGGCAGGAATTTTCCGGCTGGGTCAGCCTGCTGGATCGCGACGGCGCGCGCATCGCCATGGCAATGGATGGATTGCTCGATCTAGCGATTGGCGGCACCGCCGTCGGCACGGGGCTGAATGCGCATCCTGAATTTGCCGAGCGCGCGGCGAAGAAAATCGCGGAGCTTACCGGACTGCCGTTCCGCTCGCACCCGAACAAATTTGCCAGCCTTTCGGCGCACGACGAAATCGTGTTTGCCAGCGGCGCGCTGAAAACGCTGGCGGCTTCGCTGATGAAAATTGCCAACGACGTTCGCTGGCTCGCTTCCGGGCCGCGCTGCGGGCTGGGCGAGCTGACGATTCCTGAAAACGAGCCGGGCTCTTCGATCATGCCGGGCAAGGTGAATCCCACGCAGTCCGAAGCCGTGACCATGGTCGCCGTGCAGGTGTTGGGGAATGACGCGGCGATCGGCTTCGCGGGCACGCAGGGTAATTTTGAGTTAAACGTCTACAAGCCGGTGATGATTTTCAACTACCTGCACTCGGTGGAACTGCTGACAGACGCAATGAACAGTTTCGTGGATCACTGCGTGGTGGGCATCGAGCTCAACCGCGAAACCATCGACCGCTACGTACACAATTCGCTGATGCTGGTCACCGCTCTGGCTCCCAAAATCGGCTACGACAACGCCGCCAAAGTCGCCAAGACCGCCCACAAAGAACACTCCAGCCTCCGCGAAGCCGCCGTAAAGCTCGGCTTCCTCTCCGGCGAAGAGTTCGACGCCCTCGTCAAACCCGAAGACATGACCCATCCCTAAGGCGAGCGACAGCTACCTTGAACGCCCATGAGCCCAATCACGAAGCCTGAGGAGCACGAAATCAATCAGGCCGGAAAGCGCTTGCTCCGAGACGTGTTGGAACCTTTGAAGTGGGTTGTGAATGACGTTCAAGAAGACTATGGCATCGACACAAATATTCAGGTTTTTGAGGGGAAATCGCCAACTGGCGCGTGGTTTCATGTTCAGCTGAAGAGTTCCGCCTCATCTGAATACTCAACCAATAGCGCGTTCATATCGCAAGAGCTCTCCATCGATCACGCCCGCCACTATGCTCTGGAGATGCGTCAACCGATATTTCTGATCCACGCGGACGTGGTTGCCAAGAAAGTCTACTGGTGTGCGCCACAATTGGATACGCAGCTTTCGGCGTCCATTCGGAACGAGGATGCGAAGTCTGTGACAATAAGAATTCCTACTGTGCAGATCCTGCCTGCGGCGGCGCCTGAATTTCTCAAAGCCCTTGGTGATATCCACCGCGCTTTGGCAAATCGAGAGATCACCTCTTCACCAAATAGCTCATTTTCGGACTCGCTCAAACACGTGCCCAACCAGGAAGCGTTCTACCAAGCCTACGAGGAGAAGAGTAACATCCTCAAGCTCAGGAAGATTGCGGAGTTCTACAAACAACGGGAGTACAAAGAGGCCCGCAGTCGCGCTGTTGCCGTGTCCAACGACCCAGATGCATCAATCGAAGCGAAAGTCTGGGCGCTGACTCAATTAGGTGACATTGACTCAGCCATTGCCTTCAGGAGCGGTAGGCCACAAGCCGAATTCCCCAAGGCGCTTCTTGTACATGCAAGATCACTTCAGAAATTGACCAAGGGGGGACCGGCCTACTTGAAGTTCTACGCCTTGACAATGAGAACCGCGGCGGAACTGGATGATCTGGTGCACGAAAACTCTGGCCTCTTCTTGGCGGAGAAGCAGCACGCCGAGACCTTCGATAATCCCATGTTGGCCCTAGGGCTCTATGCGCAACGCTCTGAGATTACACGGAGGGTGGTGGCCAAGTACAACCAGTGCCTCCGGCTAGTTCGATACGCGGCTGATTATCCCGATCGCTGGATGCTGAGTCGCGCGATTATGAGAATCGTCCACGCGGTCGGGCACTACTTGATTACACTGCGCTCCGAAAATAAACACTCTGCAGCCAAGGCGTTTGCCCTCTCTGCATTCCGGATCTGCAAGCTATCTGCCTGGATAAGCGAGGATGCCCACGACGAAGAGGGAACCGCTTTCGCCTTGCTGGGTGCACTCCTAACGACAAATTCCACCGAGTCGGAAGAGTATCACTGGGCCCTAGAAACCGCGAAAAAGCTGCCCGACGATGCAATCCGTACGGACGTATTACTTAAGATCGAACGAGCGGAGAAACGGTGGGCTGGCGAACATGTTGAGGGCGACTACCACGGAGATACTACTTGGCAGGCCATCCAGAACATGGCCACGGCGATCGGTATCGACATCAGTGACGAAAACGATCCACTCGTTCGTTCCCTGCGGGTCGCTGCCAGGGACAACAGCTCGAAAAGAGTGCTCGCGACGTGCGTGCATATCATAGCCAGTCTGGGAGCTACCGGACCTACAGCCCGACGGATAAAGAAGCTTTTCAACATCACCACAGCTGGGTCCAAGGTAATCCACTGTACCTGCACAACTACCACGTAGAGGGTAAGGACTTGGACTCCGCTTACGTCGAATTCAAGAAACGTTACTGTGATTCCTGCATTGATCGGAAACCGCGACCCGAAGGATGGCGCGGAACCGAGCGGGAGATAAGCGAAATTCAGTTCCTTCACCGCAGTTTTGTTGCGAACTTAAAAGGTACACCTGACGGATTCAGGTTCACGGACGAAGACTAGAATTGCGGAGGGCTAATGACTGGGCGGGTCGTGCTGGTTACATTACTGTTGGGCTTCACATCGTCGACGCATGCGGGCGCGCAAACGGCGTACACGCTGAAGCCGACGCCGAAGACGGTCGCTTGGGGATACTACGACGCGAAGGCTGCGCCGGTGTTGCGCGTTAAGTCGGGCGACACGGTGGAGATTCAGACGCTGATCACGAACAGCCCGAAGCGACTGGAAGATGCGGGCGTACCGCCGGATCAAGTGGAACAATCGCTGCGCGACATCACGGACCAGGTGAAGGATAAAGGCCCCGGCGGCCACATCCTCACTGGGCCGGTTTACATCGAGGGCGCGGAAATCGGCGACGTACTGGAAGTGAAAATCCTGGCAATCAAGCTGGCGATTCCTTACGCCTACAACGCTTTCGGCGCGGGGCGCGGCTATCTGCCGGACGATTATCCCTACTCGAAAATCAAAATCATTCCGCTGGACGAAAAGCGCATGGTGGCGAAATTCGCACCGGGCATCGAGATTCCGCTGCATCCCTTTTTCGGCAGCATGGGCGACGCGCCGCCGGAAAGCGCGGGCCGCTTCAACAGCGCTCCGCCGTGGATCATGGCGGGGAATCTCGATAACAAGGACCTCGTCGCCGGCACAACGCTCTACATCCCCGTGCACGCGCCCGGCGCGCTGTTTGAAGTGGGCGACGGCCACGCCGGCCAGGGCGATGGCGAAGTGGACATCACCGCGCTCGAAACTTCCCTCATCGGCACGTTTCAATTCATCGTGCGCAAGGACATGCACTTGAAGTGGCCACGCGCCGAAACGCCCACGCACTACATCACCATGGGCCTCAACGATGACCTGAACGCCTGCGCCATCCTGGCAGTGCGCGAGATGATCGATTTCCTGGTGACAGAAAAACACCTTTCGCGCGACGATGCTTACATGCTCGCGAGCGTCGCCGCCGACCTTCACATTACGGAACTCGTCGACGGCAACAAAGGCGTGCACATGATGCTGCCCAAATCCATCTTCGTTTCGGGATCATCCAAATGAAAAAAGCGCGATCGTCGCCCCGATCTGCTCTCTGTACTCTAATTTTCATTTGTTCTATCTCAACTTCCTCCACTCCGGCTCAAACGCAAACGGAAAAGCCCGAATGGTGCAAGCCACTGCGGCGGCCCGAATACGCGCAGCTCAAACGGTTGCTCCCGGAGGATCCGTGGTTTGAGGTGTACAAGGTGGCGCCGGGAACGTTTGCGATTTACGAGCCGCATCAGTCCGAAGAAGTTATCTCCTACCTGATCGTCGGACAGAAACAGGCGCTGTTGTTCGATACCGGCATGGGCATCGCGAATATCAGGAAAATCGTTTCGCGGCTGACTTCGTTGCCTGTTGTGGTGCTCAACTCTCACACGCACGACGACCACGTCGGCGGCAATTGGCAATTCAATTCCATCTTCGGGATGGATACAGCCTTCACGCGCGAAAACGCTAAGGGATCGACGGCCGACGCGCAGGCGGAAATTGCACCGGGAGAAATCTGTGGCAACCTGCCGAAGGGTTTTGATCCGAAGACGTATCGAACCAAGCCCTGGCACGTTTCCTTTTTCATCCACGATGGATTCCGGATCAAGCTGGGCGGCCGCACAGTGGAAGTGATTGCCACGCCCGGTCACACGCCGGACGCGATCGCGCTGATCGATCGCGAAAACGGGTTGCTCTTCACGGGCGACACCTATTATCCCGCGCCGATCTGGCTCTATCGCCCGGAGACGGATCTGGCGGCCTACGAAAAATCCATCGCGCGGCTGGCGGCTCTTGCGCCAGAGGTGAAAACCGTTCTGGGCGCGCACAACATTCCGGTGGCGTCCCCCGACGTTTTGCCCGCGCTGGTGCAAGCTTTCGCGGATCTGCAGGCCGGCAAGGCCACGTGCAAGCCAGCCGGTGATGGCAAAAAGTTGTGCGCCGTGGGCAAATTCAGTTTCCTTCTCCGCACGGCCCCCGGTGGAGTAAACTAGCGGCAAACGAGGGTGTTCATGCATTGCCGGCCGCAAATTCGCCACCTTTCCGCATGGCTGCTGGCGTTCGCCACCACGTTTCTGCCCGCCGCGGCGCAGCCCAATCCGCACAATCGCGACAAAAACACCTGGAGTTATGACGGCGGCATTTTCATGGACACCGACGGAGAGCTTCCCAGCGGTGCTTGCTTTCGCGTGAAGGGCCGCGTGACCTCCGATGATTTTTTTGAAAACCTGAGGCGCGAAGACACCAACTCCGGAACGCTTTTTCGCCGCGGCAACGACGTGGTGAGGGAATTCCCCAAGACTCTGCACCTGAGCCTCTCCATCGTCGACACGCCCTGCGATCCCCGCATGCAACAGACCAACTCGCGCGTGTACCTGACCGACGAGATGATCCACAGCCTGCGCCTGCATTTTTTCTGGAAGCGCGCGCTGGAGCTTCGCCCGGTCAAGGGAATCGTCGAGAGCGCCGGCGAAGTGCGGCCGGTGCCGTGGTATTCGCACGGCCTGGAGAAAGAGCTGCCGAAACGCTTTGAATGGCTGGTGGAATTCGAGCTACCCAGCGAAGGCGTGCCGCTGACCGACAATCTTGTCCTGATGATGTACACGCCGGAGCATCGCCTGATCGCCCGCGGCGCGGCAAGGATGTAGCTCAGGCCTTCGAGGCCTGAGGGTTCTCATAACCCCACCACGATGTTGCAATCGCAGTGGAAACCCTCACCCCTGAAGGGGTGAGCTACAGGACGCTACGCCAACTTCATTTCCGGCACGCGGTTGCGCACAATTAGTTTGGCTTCCGTGCGGCCTTGCACTTCTTCAGTGGTCCAGCCCGGCGCGGTTTCGCGGAGGACCAGGCCTTCGGGGGTCACGTCGATTACCGCGAGGTCCGTGACGATCGTGTCCACGCATTCGAGGCCGGTCAGCGGATAGTTGCAGTTCTTCACAATTTTCGGCGCGCCTTCTTTGGTGTTGTGCTCCATGCACACGATTAGCTTTTTCGAGCCGGAAGCGATGTCCATCGCGCCTCCAATGCCGCCGCTGCCCTTGGAGCCGGGAATTTTCCAGTTGGCCAGATCGCCTTTTTCAGAAACCTGGAAGCCGCCGAGCACGGCGATATCCAGATGCCCCCCGCGGGTCATCAGGTGCGCATCGGCCTGGTGAAAAATCGAAGCGCCTGGAATCAGCGTAACCGGGACTTTCATCGCGTCGACGAGGTCGAAATCTTCTTCACCGGCTTTCGCGCGGCGGCCCATCCCGAGAATTCCGTTTTCGCTGTGGAAGTAAACCGTTACTCCCTTGGGCAGGTAATCGGCGATGAGGTTCGGAATGCCCCAGCCGAGATTCACGTAAGCGCCGTCGTAAAGTTCCTGCGCGGCACGCTGGGCAATCTGTTCGCGGGTGAGTCTGGTTTTTTCGGTCATTCCATTTTCCACCTTACTTCAAAATCCAGAGCACCCCAGGTGGCACAGGCATTCCTGCCTGTGCGCCCTTGTGCTATGTAGGTCGCTCGCACAGCCCGGAATGGCTGTGCCACAAGAGCTGGCATTGTTCTTTTTATCCAGCGAAGCGCATTCCTTTCGCTTGGACGATGCGGTGCACAAAAATCGCGGGAGTGATCACGTCTTCCGGCGAAATCGCGCCCACGGGAACAATTTCTTCCGCTTCCACAATCGTGAATTTCGCGGCCTTGGCCATGATGGGATTGAAATTGCGCGCCGCCAGCCGATAGGTGAGGTTGCCGAGTTCATCGGCCTTCTGCGCCTTGATCAGCGCGTAGTCCGCGTGGATCGGCGATTCCAGGATGCAGCGCTTGCCGTCGAGCACGCGTTCTTCTTTGCCAAGGGCGACTTCGGTGCCCACGCCAACCGCGGTGTAAAAGCCAAGCAGGCCGGCCGCGGCGGTGCGCATCCGTTCGCACAAAATTCCCTGCGGCACCAGCTCGCAGGTCACTTCTCCTTTGGCAAAACGCTCCTGAAAATAATTCGCATGCGGGCCGGGGAACGAGCAGATGACGTGCTTCACCTGGCCGTGCTTGAACATCACGCCAAGTTCGCCTTCGCGCGTGCCGCAATTATTGCTGATTGCGGTGATATTCTTGATGCCCTTTTTCGACAACGCCTGAATCAGATTATTCGGAAAGCCGGCGCCGCCAAATCCGCCGAACATGATCCGCGCGCCATCGGGAATATCCGCGATCGCGGCTTCCAGGGAACTCACAAGTTTGGGCTTCATTCTTCGCTCAGAATCATTTGGATGGGTGTTTCCTATTGATTGTTCCCGACCTGAGGCAATTCCGCAACCCCGGCCAGCTCAAGACCAGCCTACGAATTCATTGGCCTGCGGCGGGCCCTGCAACGCAAGCCAGAGTCGCTGGTCTTATACGTAATGGGTCCGGCCAAAATTTTCCTCTTTATGTTTCTTTCCATTCACATTAAATTACTCGCCCAGTAACCCTCTTGCTAGCCTCGAAGGTTAGAACTAGTCTGTCGAATTCTGCAGTCCATCCTTCCATGGAGGTAGAGATCAGTCATGAAAGTTCGCTCCAGTTCGAGAAAGATAAAATTGCATCGCTTGGGTGCGTATGTGAGCGACACCGCGCGTCGCTGCACGTCACTCCTTATTTCGTTCGCGTTTCTCCTGGCCCCTGTGCTGCCCGTGGCGTTTCCCACGGCCGCGCAGGCCCATACCTCAGCTGCAAACGCGCATCCCGCGCCTGCCGGTCCTTCCGGAGGCTGCCAGCTCAACTCGCCGAAGGGGAACATCAAACATGTAGTCACCATCATCTTCGACAACACGCACTTCCAGCGCGACCCGGCACGCGATGGCTCGACGCTGGTCCCCTCCGACCTGGAGCAGATGCCCCACCTGCTCAACTTCATCAAGAACAATGGCGTGCTGCTTTCCAATCATCACACGCAACTGATCTCGCACACCTCGGATGACATCATCACCATCCTCACTGGCGTCTATCCCAGCCGCCACGGTGTGGCCACCGCCGCCAACAGCTACCTGGAATACAAGGCGGATGGCACCACCCTATCCCAGTCCGGCTTCACCTATTGGACGGACCTGAGTGGGGATACCACCTATAACCTCCTCAGCGGCGCTGTCGATGCGGGTCATCCGAATGGCGTCAATGCGCCTGCTCCATGGGTGCCCTTTACCCGCGCCGGCTGCGACGTGGGTGCCGTCGGTGCTGCGGACCTGGAGATCGAGAACACCGGCGTCGACCTCAAAACAGTGTTCGGAGTTGGCTCACCGCAGACCACTGATCCCAACGCTTTCCCCAATTATGAGGGTGTGGCCGTCCACTGCTCGGCGACCAGCACACTCTGCTCGACAGCCAACGGCGGCTTCCCCGACAAGTTGCCGTGGGAGGCGAACGCCGATGGAACCGCGGCAGCGACCGATGCAGCCACCGGGACCTCCACCGCCTACGAGGGGTATAACGGCCTGTTCGGCCACAAATATGTCACCCAAGCCTTCCACACCCTCGGGCTGGGCAACCAGGTGCTGGACACCAATGGAAACTTGAAGGACATCAACGGCAATACCATCGTCGATGACTTCGCAGGCAATCTGACACCGGGCTTCCCGGGCTTCAGCTTGCCGCCTCAGTACTCGTTGGGCTATACCGCCGATCTGCTGGAGGCCGGCGTACCGGTGGTCTACTCCTACATCATCACTCCGCACCGTCCGCTCCCGACCAACCCGTACGGCTATGGCGTCGCCGGCGACGCAATCGATTATGGTCCGGGTGAGGCGCACTATGTCCTGCAGCTGCAGCAGTACGACGACGCCTTCAATAAGTTCTTCATACGGCTTGCAAACGACGGGATCACCCCGGCGAACACGCTCTTCATAATCACCGCGGAGGAGGGTGATCACGTTGTCGCGGCCAATCCTACCAACCCTGGCTGCGACGGCGTGACCACGCCGTGCGTCTACGGCAACACTCCTGGCAATGAGGTCGGCGAGCTGAGCTTGAATTTCAGAGGCTTGCTGCAGGCCGAAACGGGCATCACCACTGTCGCCTCGGTGAACAGTGACGACGCGCCAGACATCTACCTCAAGGGGAATCCGGTCCCGACCGATCCCAGTTTGCGGGCCTTTGAGCGGGCGTCGGGCACTCTAACCGCCCTCAATCCCATATCCGGCGCTACAGACACAATCGCGCAGGACATGGCCAATGCCACCGAGTTCAATATCCTGCACATGCTGACCGCCGATCCGCTGCGAACCCCGAGCTTCACTATTTTCGGTAACCCCGACTACTTCATAACAGGCTCCACTGTCTGCGGCACCAGCGCTACCCCGGCTACCTCCTGCGTCGCGCAGGTCCCGGGCTTTGCCTGGAACCACGGCGACGAACAGAAGCAGATCACTACCATCTGGCTTGGTATGGTCGGCCCCGGAGTCGTTCAGGATGGAGTGGACAGCGTGACCTGGTCAGACCACACGGACGATCGGCCGACGATGCTCACGCTGCTGGGTTTGAAGGACGATTACCAGCATCAAGGGCGCGCGCTTACCGAAAAATTCACCGGCTGGGCCCGGCCCGCAGCCGTGAAGAAGGGCGGCACCTACCTGGCGCTGGCGCAGGTCCTCAAGCAAATCGACGCGCCCCTGGGGCCGTTGGGAGTTGCCACCGTACACGCCTCAACTGTCGCGATTGAGAGCGGCGACGCGAACGGAGACGCCACCTATACAAGCATCGAAGGTCAGCTGGCTGCCTTCGGCGCCCAGCGCGATGCGCTGGTGGCGCAGATCGTTCCGCTGCTCGAAGCGGCGGAATTCGACGGCACGCCAATTCCCGAGGCGACTGCACAAAGCCTGATTCAACAGGCGCAAACGTTGCTGTCGAGTGTGCAAGCCTACGCCGGCGGCCTCTAAACCCTTCCTTGCCTCACTCGTTGATGCAAGGAAAGCTCAGGAAGGGCGCGAATCACATCGCGCCCTTCTTTTTTTCAGGTAATTTCCCGAACCGGCTTCAGGGAAATGTCGGATTTCCAGGCAATATTTGTTTGAAATCCAAGTATTGATCACTCGCAAAATTACAAGTGAATTTGTTATCATTAATTCCCCCCTTCGAGAATGCACAACGCCCGAATCATTCGCTGCTCATCACGGGAAAATAAAGCAAGGGCGTTGATTATGATCGGAGACTTGTTGTGAAGCGTTCGACTTCTTCTCGTTTGATCCTGCTCCTCTCTTTGTTTCTTGCCCTGGCTGGCTGCAGCTCATTGTCAAATCAGACGGTTGGCACGGCGGCGCCGAGTATTACGGTGCAGCCCGCCAATGCGACGGTGAGCCTGGGCCAGCCGGCCAATTTTTCCGTCGCCGCCACGGGGACTTCCCCGCTGAATTACCAGTGGCGAAAAAACAGCGCAAACATCAGCGGAGCGACGGCAGCCAGCTACACGACGCCGGCAACGACAAGCGCCGACAACGGCGCAAAGTTTGATGTGGTGGTGAGCAATTCGGCCGGCAGCAGGGCCAGCGGCACGGCAATGCTGACGGTAACCGCGGCAGGTGTGAAGTTGAAGTCAATTGCTGTGACGCCGGCGTCGCCTTCGATCGCTGCCACCTCGACGCAGCAGTTCACGGCAACGGGAACGTACAGCGACAACTCCACGAAAAACATCACCACCGGCGTTACGTGGAAGTCCTCGAACACCGCGTTTGCCACAATTGGCGGCACCACGGGATTGGCCACCGGCGTGGCTGCGGGAACAACGGAGATTACGGCAACGCAAGGCGGCGTTGTAAGTCCGAATGATCCGCTGACCGTGACTGCCGCGACAGTGACCCTGAAATCGATCGCAGTAACTCCGGCCTCTCCCAACGTCGGGATTGGGAACACCTTGCAGTTCACGGCAACGGGAAAATACAGCGACAATTCCACCAAAAATATCACCAGCAGCGTGACGTGGGCTTCGTCGAATACGCTGTTCGCGACGATTAGGATTTCCAGCGGACTGGCGACGGGGGTTTCCGTGGGCACAACGGAAATCACGGCCACGCTGGGAAGTGTTGTGAGTCCCAATGATGCACTTACGGTGACGCTTGCCTCGTCCAACGCTTCGGATGTGGTGACGCACCATTACGACGCCATGCGAAGCGGGACGAACCCACACGAATTGACGCTGACACCGGCCAATGTGAACTCCAGCACATTCGGCAAGGTGGCGGAATTTTCCGTGGACGGCCAGATCGACGGGCAGATTCTTTATCTGAACCAGGTGGTGATACCCGGCGTGGGCGACAAAAATGTCCTCTACTTCGCGACGGAAAACGACAGCGTTTATGCGGTGGATGCGGACAGCATCAGCGGCGCGGCGGCAACCGTGCTTTGGAAAACGCCGACGCTGCCGGCGGGCGATGTACCGCTGAGCAGCAATGATGCCGGGTGCGGATACATTAACCCGGTGGGCATTATGTCCACGCCAGTGATAGACCGCTCGCGCAACGCGATTTACGTGGTGGCCAGCTCCAAGAACAGCAGCGGCACCGTAGCTCACCGCCTGCATGCGTTAAACCTTGCCACCGGCACGGAACTGTTTGGCGGGCCGACCACCATCACCGCGACATTCCCCGGAACGGGCGGAAACAGCAACGGCACAACCGTCACATTTCTGTCCAAGGCACAGCAGGAGCGGGCGGCGCTGCTGGAGAGCAACGGCAGGATTTATACGGCGTGGTCCGGATATGACGGCGACTGCGGCAACTATTCCGCGTGGGTGATTTCCTTCAGTGCCGACAGTCTGGCGCAAACTGGGGCGATCGATCTCGTCCCCAGCACGTCCGGAGCGGGGATCTGGTTGGGGGGAGGCGGATTGGCGGCAGATCCCGCGGGCAACGTTTACTTCCCCACCGGCAACGCATTTGGAGGGAATACCCCGGGTATCAAGCACGATTACGGCGACACGTTTGTGAAACTTGGGGCCGGCGTGCCGCTGACGGTGGCGGATTACTTTGCGCCTTCAATCGCCATCAGCGACGACAATCTCGACGAGGATTTGGGTTCGGCGGCGGCGCTCCTGCTGCCGGATCTTGCGGACAGTGGCGGCACGACGCGGCATCTGGCGTTCGTGGCGGGAAAAGACCAACAAATGTACGTCGTGGACCGCGACAACATGGGACAGTACAGCGCGATTGCGGATAATGTGTACCAGAAATTTGGCAAGGATGGCCACGAGAATTTCTCCTCGCCGATTTATTTTAATGGCCGCGTGTACGTCGGCCCTTCGGGTATGGCGTTACGTGCCTTTGCGGTTTCGCTGGCGAAGCTCAGCGCGTCGCCAACGTCTCAAACTGCGTTCACTTTTGGGAGCAACGGAACGGTGCCGAGCGCATCCGCGAACGGAACTTCGAACGGTATCGTCTGGACGCTAGACCGAGAGTCGAGAACTTTTTTTGCCTATGACGCCACGGACCTGACCAAAATCCTCTACACCTCCGACCAGGCTGCCGGGGGGCGCGACAATTTCTCCAACGTCGGCGGACATTTCATTACGCCGATGGTGGCCAACGGAAGGGTCTATTTCGGCACCGCGACCACCGTGGCTGTGTATGGGTTATTGCCGTAGGCAAGCGAATTCGGGCGGATTCAGGACTTGCGAATGCCGTTGAGGAGCATGTTGAGAAAAACCTGCTTGACATGCTCGGAGTCGGAGACGTGGTCCGTGTCATACCAGCGGTAGAGCCAATTGCACATGCCAAGAATGCCGTTGACGATCAGCCACGGCTCTCCTTCGATTAATTTTCCTTGTTCCTGCCCGCGCTTCACCAAATCCACGAATCGAGTGTTATAACGCGACATCACCGCGATCACCCTGTGCTGGCGCTTGCCGGAAAGCGAATCGAATTCGTGCAGGAAGAGGCCGAAGGGGACTTTGTTCTGGATGATGTAGTCGATCTGGGCGCGGATGGCGCGCTCGAGTTGCTCTACCGGCTCCCCTTCGAGATCGATGTGCTGGGCGATGTAGGCGTCGCCGTCTTCGATGCCGGCGAGTAGCAACTGGAAGAGCAGGTCTTCCTTGGACTTGATGTAGTAGTAGAGCGAACCCTTGAGCATGCCGACGTCCCGCGCGACGTCTTCGATCGAAGTGGCGTGAAATCCCTTGGCGAAAAAAATGTTGGCGGCGCTTCGCAAAACTTCCTGGAGGCGCGTGCCGGGCTTGGACTTGGGGTCGGAGCGGCCGGCGTGGCGCGCGCGGAGAGGCTGGGGCGCGGGCTTTTCCCTGGATTTTTTTGCGGGCACGACTATCCTCACGGAATAGAGTACATGGTAACAGACGGGGCCTTGCAGAGCGTCCCTCTAATTATTTTGAACCCGAGGGAAAATGGGACCAATCAGAAAACTGGATTTTTAGCGGACGAGGTGGCAGGAATGAGTTTTGATGACGAGCCAGACGAGGAGGCCAGGAGAGAGGTCGAGGGCGCGGACGGCGCCGGGTGTGACGTGGACTTGAAAAATCGCACCGGCTTTTACGCGGAGGGCGACCATGGCGCCGCGAGTCTCCAGGGATTCGATCGTGCCGGGAAGAATGTTGCGGGCGCTGAGAAAGTGCGGCGTCTCGGTCGCGACGAGGATGTCGCCGGCGCGGATGGCGACGCGGACTTCACTGCCTGGCGCGGCGTCGCCCAGCGGAATTTCAATTTCGCAGGCGGCGTGATCGAGCGAGACGCGCATGACGCCGTCGGCGGGCCGATGTTCGACGACTACGGCGGGGAGAACATTTTCAAAACCGGCGGCGCGGGCAAGTTCGACGGAGCGTGGCGCGTCAAGGACAGTATGGGGCGCGCCCGATTCCTGGACGCGGCCGTTTATGAGAGTGACGACGCGTTCGCCGATAGCGTCCACTTCCTCGCGATTGTGGGTGACGTAGAGAATCGGAATGCGGTTGGCACCGTTCCAGGTATGAAGATCTTCAAGTACGGAGCGGCGGAGAGATGCGTCGAGGCCAGTGAGCGGTTCGTCGAGAAGCAGGACGCCCGGGCGGGTGACCAGCGCTCTGGCCAGGGCGACGCGCTGCTTTTCGCCGCCGGAGAGTTCCGCGGGGCGGCGGGTGTGGAGCTTTTCTATGCGAAAATTTCTTGCGACGGTGTTTGCGCGTTCAGTTTGTTCGGAGACGGGAAACTTGTCGAGGCCATAACGAATATTTTGTTCGACGGAGAGATGCGGGAACAGAGCCAGGGATTGAAAGACGTAAGCCAGTTCGCGGCGCTGCGGCGGTAGAGTGAGACCGCCGGCGGCATCAAAGAAAACCTTGTCGCCGAGACGGATTTCGCCGGAGTCGGGCTGCTGCAGCCCGGCGATGCAGTCGAGCAGCGTGGATTTTCCCGAGCCTGACGGGCCGAACAGGACGGTGAAGCCGGGCGCGAAAGTTGCAGCCACGTCTAGAACGAAGGGCTGCGCGGCGTTCGAGCGAAACTGTTTGCGAATTTGAACGTTCAGCATGGCGCCGATTATTTCGCCAGCCAGGGCGACCAGACGCGGCGATTCACACCGTAAACGATCGCGAGCACCACAAACGAAACGAGAAGCAGCAGCAGCGCGGTTTGATGCGCGGCGGCGTAGTCGAGCGCCTGAACGCGGTCGTAAATGTCGATGGAGACCGTGCGGGTGATGCCGGGAAGATTGCCGCCGACCATGAGGACGACGCCGAATTCGCCGAGCGTGTGCGCGAAGCTGAGCACCATCGCGGTGAGGACGCCGGGCCAGGCCAACGGAAGAATCACGCGGAAAAACGTGCGAGAGCGGTCCGCGCCGAGGACCGCGGAGGCATCGAGCAAGCGTCGATCGAGCGACTCGAAGGATGCGACGAGCGGCTGCACGGCAAACGGCAAGCTGTAGAGCATGGAGCCGAGAACGAGTCCGGTGAAAGTGAATGCGAGCGAGTGGCCGAAGAGCGATTGCCAGATTTTTCCAAGGGGGCCGCGGGGGCCCATGGCGACGAGCGCGTAGAAACCGAGGACGGTGGGAGGCAGCACGAGAGGGAGCGCGACAACCGATTCGACGAGAAATTTTCCGCGCCAGGTGCTGAATGCGAGGCCATAGGCGAGCGGAAGCGCAAGCACGAGAAGAAGGATGGAGACGGTGGTGGCGAGACGCAGGGAGAGAAGCAGCGCTTCGGCGTTCATCGCACCCACCTTGCGGGGAGTTCCGGCGGAACGATGACTCCGTAATTCTTGAAGATTTTCCGCCCAGCTTCACTATGAAGGAAAGAGAGAAACTCCTTCGCGGCGGCCTTATTCGGAGAAGATTTCACGACGACCGCGGCCTGTTCGGGAAGGGAGAATCGCATATCGGTCAAGTCGTAGCGTTTTCCGGTTTTCAACGGTGGCAAAAGCGCGAGCGAACGCGGAATGATGGCGGCGTCCGCGGTGCCGGATTGCACGAATTGCGCCGCTTGTGAGGCATTTTCACCAAAGACGAGTTTCGATTTGACCTGATCGTAGATTGTCGCCTCGTGCAGAGCGATCACTGCGGCACGGCCGTAGGGCGCGTGTTCGGGATTGGCGATGGCGATTTTTTTGATGCGGGGATCGAGCAGCGTGCGGTATCCCCCGGTTGTCAAATCCAAAGGGGATTCGGGGGATAGCCAAATCGAGAGACAGCCGATGGCGTACACAAAATAGGAATCCGGGTCGGCCTGGCCCGCCTCGATCAACTTGTGAGGGTAGCCAGTGTCCGCCGAGAGAAATAGATCAAAGGGAGCGCCGTTTTGGATTTGCGCGACGAAGTTGCCGCTGGAGCCATAGGTGATGGCGAGTCTAACGCCGGTTTGTTTTTCGTATTGGGCGGCGAGATCGGGCAAGACGAATTGGAGATCGGAAGCGGCGGCGATGCGGAGGGTTTGGGCGTGGGTGGAGGAGCAGAAGAATGGCAACAAAAAAAAGAGCGTGGAAAAAAGCGCTCGCCGCCCTTCCTTCGTCAGGGTAAACAGAAGGCGGGCCCTACTAATGATGCTGAAAAATTGCGCGGGCATTTGCATCAGACGCGGAGGATCATGACTTCGGTGGATTTGACGAGGGCGGCGACGCGTTCGCCGGGTTTAAGGCGCATTTCTTTGGCGGCGTCGGCGGTGATGATGGAGGTGATGTGCTGCTCGCCGATGGCGAGAGTGATTTGCGCGAGCAGGCCGCTGACTTTGATGGCGATGACGCGGCCGACGAGTTGGTTGCGGCCGCTGATTTTGCGGAAATTGCCGCGGCGGGAGGATGGTTCGCCGCGGTTGAGGGAAGCGGGGATCAGGCGGTCGATTTCGGATTCGGGGACGCGGTGGTGGCCGCCGGGGGTCTTGGCGGTTTTGAGCTTGCCGCGGTAGATCCATTGTTTCAGCGTCGGGTAGCTGATGCCGAGGATGTTGGCGGCTTCGCGGGGGGCAAGAAGTCGTTGCATGAAGATGAGGATAGACGATTTTAAGCGAGAAGACAATACGGATTTAGACGAATTGAGGCGAAGAAAGATCAATGCGAAGGCGCTGAGGGCGCAGGGAAGATGAGGAAGGGGGAACCCAAGAGGGCACGATTTATCGTGCCACTACAGGTTAGTTGCGGAGTGGTTTGCCGGTCTTTAGGGTGTGGGCTATGCGTTCCTGGGTTTTCTTTTCGCCGCAGAGGGAGATAAAGGCTTCGCGTTCGAGGTCGAGGACGTACTGTTCGCTAACGAGTTGCGGCGAAGAGAGGGCGCCGCCGGCGAGGATGTTGGCGAGTTTGCGGCCGACGTGGGCGTCGTAGTCGGATGCATAGCCGCCGCGGGTCATCATGTGAATGGCCAGCTTCGCCGCCGCGAGGAAGGATTCTCCCAAAACTTTGATCTGCGTGGATTGCGCGCCTTCCTGCCAGGAAGAGGCATTCGGTTTCCAGCCACCGCGGACGAGCGCAAGAGCCGTTTGCTTGGCATCGGCGACGAGGCGGTCGCGATTCATGGAATAGGTGTCCGTGCGGCGGAGGTAGCCGAGGTCGCGGCATTCTTCGGCGCTGGTGCCGACTTTGGCGGTGGCTATGTTTTCGAAAAATGGCCGGAGTGTGTGGAACAGATCGAGGTCGTCGCCGGACGCCGCGTTTTCATTGGCGCGGATGAGCATTTCCTTTGTGCCGCCGCCACCAGGGATAAGGCCAACGCTAACTTCGACGAGGCCGATGTAGGCTTCGGCAGCGGAGTGAATCTTCGCGGCGTGCAGGCTGATTTCGCACCCGCCGCCTAGTGCCATGCCCTGCGGCGCGGCGACGATGGGTTTCGGTGCGTATTTAATGGCGAGATTGATGTTCTGGAACTGCTTCACGGCCATGTGGAGTTCGTCCCACTCCTGCTCTTGCGCGCCGACGAGAACGAGCATGAGGTTGGCACCAACGGAAAAGTTGGTGGCCTGATTGGCGATAACCATGGCGTCGAAATCGGTGTCGAGGCGCTTGATGCCTTTGTGGATCATGGCGATCAGGTCGGCGCCGATAGCGTTCATCTTGGAGTGGAATTCGCAGCAGACGACGCCGTCACCGAGATCGATGAGGCTGGCGCCGGAGTTGCGCTCGACTTCGCGGCCAGCGTCTTTGAGAGTTTTGAGAAGGAGAATGCCGGCGGGTTCTTCCACTTTTTTGGTTTTGCCGCCGGCAAGATCGAAGACGAGAGTTTCACCCTTGGTAGATTCGTAGAAGTTAGAGCGGCCGGCTGCCAGAGCCTTTTCGAAAACGGCCGGAAGCGCGCGGCCTTCTTTTTTGATTTGCGCGGCGAAGGCAGCCAAGCCGATGGCGTCAACCATCTCGAACGGGCCAAGTTCCCAGGCGAAGCCCCAGCGCATGGCACGATCGACGTCCACAATGTTGTCCGCAATTTCGCGCATGCGGAGTCCGGCATAGAGGCACATTTCGGAGAGGCCGCCCCAGATGAACAGTTGCGCCTTGTCGGTTTTCTGATCTTCAAAGAGCGGAGTGAGCAAGGCGCGCAAACGCTCGCGGGTATCTTCGACCGCTTTGCTTGCTTCTATAGAGGCGAAACGCGCTTTTTGTTTTTCGCGATACTCCATGGTGTTCAGGTCGAGAGTGAGAATTTCTTTTTCTCCCTGGCCGCCCTTCACGCGTTTGTAAAAGCCCTGGCCGGTTTTGTCACCAAGCCATTTGCGCTTGGCCATCTCTTCGACGAAGGAGGGAATTTTGTAGGTTTCGCGAGATTCGTCGTAGGGAGCAGTTTCATAAATATTTTTGACGACGTGCATCAGAACGTCGAGGCCGACAATGTCGGCGGTGCGGAAGGTGGCGGACTTGGGCCAGCCAACGGCGGGGCCGGTGCAAGCGTCGACCTCTTCGATCGACATGGCGAGCGATTGCATCAGGCGGAGCGCATTGAGCATGGAGAAGGTGCCGATGCGATTGGCAATGAAGTTCGGCGTGTCTTTGGCGAGGACCACGCCTTTGCCAAGCTGGCGATCGCAGAAATCGGAAAGCGTGCTCAAAACTTCGGGCGAAGTTTTTGAGCTGGGGATAACTTCGACGAGTTTCATGTAGCGAGGCGGATTGAAAAAGTGCGTGCCGGCCCAATGTTGCTGGAACTCTTCGGGCAGCCCTTCGGCAATGAGATGGACGGGCAGGCCGGAGGTGTTGGTGGTGACGATGGAGCCGGGCTTGCGGAATTGCGCGACCTTGGCGAGAAGGCCGCGCTTGATTTCAAGATTTTCGGCGACGACTTCGATGATCCAGTCGGCGTCGGCGATGCGCGAGAGATCGTCTTCAAAATTGCCAACAGAAACTTTGGCAGCGAGCGCAGGCGTGAAAAAAGCGGCGGGCTTGGCTTTTTTGGCGGCGTCGAGGCCGGCGAGAACGATTTTGTTGCGGTCGGCGGGAGCAGCGTCTTTCGGAACGATGTCGAGCAGCAGGCAGGGGATTCCGGCATTGGCGAAATGCGCGGCGATGCGAGCGCCCATGGTGCCGGCGCCGAGAACGACTGCTTTCTGGATGCGATGAGTCATGAGCTGACCTTGAGGAGCAGGATTAGGACGGCAGAACAGGTTACAAAATGGGACGCCACGGGTCAAACAGGTGTTTGAAATGGGCAGGAGAAGACTAAGATTGGTATATGGCGAATGAGAAGGAAACGAGCGCGCAAAGCTTACTGCGGAGCGCGAAGGAATGGTTTCGCGCATTCAGCAACGGCTTTACGGTGGGCGACGAACGGCGGCCGCGCGTGGGACTGGCGCTGGCCGGCGGGTTTGCGCGCGGCATTGCGCATATCGGCGTGCTACGTGTGTTTCGCGAAGCGGGGATTCCGATTGACATGGTGGCGGGCACAAGCGTTGGCGCGCTGATCGGGGCGAGCTATTGCGCCGGGGCATCGCTCGAAATGATGGAGCAGATCGCGTGCGAAACGAAGTTTACGGATTTCGGGCGCTGGACTCCGTCGTGGATGGGATTGGCCACGAACCAGCGGATGGAGCAGTTCCTGGCTCGTTTTTCGACGATCAAGAATTTTGAAGAACTGAAGACCCCGCTGGCGATTGCGGCGACGGACATCAACGCGGGCTTGCCGGTTTATTACTACCAGAAGGGACCGATCGGGCCGGCGTTGCGGGCTTCGTGCGCCTACCCGGGATTGTTCGTGCCGATTCAACATGAGGGGCGAACGCTGGTGGATGGTTTTTTGACCGCGTTGGTGCCTTATGAAGGATTGCTGCTGATGGGCGCGGAGGTAGTGATCGCCGTTTATTTGGAGCCGGGAATGAGCGGAGAGCCTCGGACGTTCACCGATGTGCTGAGCCGGTCGTTCACGATTATTCAGAGGCACGCGGACCTGGAATGGCGGCAGTATGCGGACGTGATTATCGAGCCGGACGTGACGCCGTTCGTGTGGGACGATTTTACGAAGACGCCGGAGATGGTGCTGGCGGGAGAAGCCGCCGCAATGAAGATGCTGCCGGAGATTCGGGCGGCGATTGAGGGGAAGAGGAAGAAGGTGGAGGAGTAGAAAAAAGAATTCACCGCAGAGGTAACAGAGGTCCGCAGAAGTCGCGGGGAGGGTTGAACTTGGACTGGGCGACCTGAAGGTCGCCGCTACGAGGAATTTTAGAGGAGTTTCACTTCGACCTGGACGGGTTGGCCTTCACCTTTGCCGCGCTGCGTTAGCCATGCGGAGAGGCCTTCGGCGAAGCGCTCGGGGGTCAGGCGGAAACTGGCTTCCAAGCGGCCGTCGGAAAGAGGGAGGGTGTCGTCGAACTCAGCGGAGTTGGTGAAATTGCGCATCGAGAATTGATCGAGCCACTCGAGGGGGCAGGGACGGCGCTCGCCGCGGATCAGGACGTCGACTTGGAATTTTTGCGCATACATGGAATTAACAATAGCATCGCACGCCTGTCATCTGGATCAATTGCGAAGCAATCGCTGAACAACTCAATGCATCAATGCAAAATCGACGGGACAGTCCTTAATAGGCGGCGATTGGGTCAACGCAAATCAGTTCGCCGTTATAGGTCTTGACCAGACGCGCTGGTATAGGGCAAGAGTTGACCAGACCGCGCCCAGCATCGAATTGCGTGCCCGCTCTCTCTCCGAAAGGAAAATCGTCGCTGTACCATTCAACAAAATAGATGTGCCTGAACTCGTTGGCAGCAAGGGCTCTGTACCCAAACGAGTGGGACATCCGTTGATTGTAGCGTACGAAGAAGGGATGAGATTCGATAAACGCTTTCATTGCGCATTCGTTCATTGCATTGACGGTCGAAAGCGAATCTGACCTATTACAATTAATAGGCGTTTCGGGCCCACCCGACGAAGCAAGTTTCTTCAACTCTTCATCTACGATTCGATTGGATGGATCGCGGTCAGTCGGCGCCTCCTCGACAAGCCACGTCGCGTTTTCCAGATAGATTCGCTGCTTCCCGAACGCAATGTAGCGCAGGTCGGCCTTCGCGGCAGCGAAATGCGACGAATTCAATGTGAACAGCCCGTCTGCGAGAATCTCTCCGGTGCCGTCCTTGTACACAGTGCAGTGGTTTGCATTGGAGGGAGTGCCGACCGAACAATCAATGAAAACGTGGTCCACCCAAACTGCGGCCGAGGAGACGTTCGAGGGACGAGGGTGCATCGCATCGCCGCAACCCGATAAAGTAACCGCCAACAGGGGAAGCAACAACGCAGAGTTGTAGGCCCTCATGTTCCATTTGACTCCAGGGAAGGCCTTTTTGTTCCAGGGGCTTGGGCAAGGGAGTTGAATGGCTATCATAGCTGGACAGGTGACGGGTAAGCTTGCTTCGAGGGTTGGCGGTAACATACACTGGGCAGGTTTGAACCGTACGCGAGTGTCCCGCCAGTCTCAGATACCAGTCCAAGCGATCAGGACGGGCCGGATCGGGCGCATCCATTCCATTCTTCGATGCAGCCTATTAAATCTTTGGGGGTAATACCGTGGCGACGCCAATGGAAGCCTGGGTAGAGGAAGCAGCCCGGCTGACCAAGCCAGATAAAATCGTATATTGTGACGGATCGGAAGCCGAGAACCAGGCCATCCTGCAGGAAATGCTGAGGAAGGGCGACTCCTTCCGCCTGAACGAGAAAACCTACCCGAACTGCTACCTCCACCGAAGCGACCCAAGCGATGTGGCCCGCACCGAACACCTGACGTTTATCTGCACGCCGGACAAAGAGGAAGTTGGACCCACGAACAACTGGATGGACCCCGAGGGGGCAAAGTTCAAGATTGGGAAGCTGCTGGACGGGGCGATGCGCGGGCGGACGATGTATGTGGTTCCCTACATCATGGGCCCGGCGAATTCGCCGATCAGCAAGATTGGCGTGGAAGTGACCGACAGCCCGTATGTGGTGGCGAACATGCGGATCATGTCCCGAATGGGCAAGGTGGCGCAGGACAAGCTGGGAAGCTCGAAGGATTTTGTGCCGGGATTGCATTCGATTGGAGACCTGGACCCTTTGCGGCGGTACATCGCTCATTTTCCCGAAGAGCGGCTGATCTGGAGCGTGGGCTCTGGCTACGGCGGAAACGCGCTGCTGGGGAAGAAATGCTTTGCGCTGCGGATTGCGAGTTACATGGCGCGGCAAGAGGGCTGGATGGCCGAGCACATGCTGATCCTGGGGCTGGAATCGCCCGGCGGGAAAGTGACTTACATGGCCGCGGCGTTTCCGAGCGCCTGCGGGAAGACCAACCTGGCGATGATGGTGTCCACTCTGGAGAGCCAGGGATACAAGGTGTGGACGGTTGGCGACGACATTGCCTGGATGAAGATCGGCGCGGACGGGTATCTGCATGCAATTAACCCGGAGGCGGGATTTTTCGGCGTGGCGCCAGGAACGAGCAGGAAGACGAATCCGAACGTGATGGACGCGCTGAACCACGACACGATTTTCACGAACACGGGCGTGACGGCAGAGAACGAGCCGTGGTGGGAAGGAATTGGCGGAGAGCCGCCTGCGGGATTGATTACCTGGCGCGGGGAGAAGTGGGACCCCTCGAAGGGTGTGGCGGCGCAACCGAATTCGCGCTATACCGTGCCGGCGAAGCAATCGCCGAGCATTTCGCCGAAGTGGGAAGCGCCGGAGGGCGTGCCGATTTCGGCTTTTATTTTTGGCGGACGGCGGGCGCGGCTTGCACCGCTGGTCTACGAGTCGTTCAACTGGCAGCACGGCGTGTTTATCGGGGCGACAATGGCTTCGGAGACGACGGCGGCGACTACGGGCGACGTGGGAGTGACACGGCGCGATCCGATGGCGATGCTGCCCTTCTGCGGCTACAACATGGCGGATTATTTCCAGCACTGGCTGGACATGGGGAAGAAGATTCCGCATCCGCCGAAGATTTTTCATGTGAACTGGTTCCGGAAAGGCGCGGACGGAAAATTCCTGTGGCCCGGATACGGGGAGAACGTGCGCGTGCTGAAGTGGATTCTGGAACGCGTGGAAGGGCGCGGCGACGCGAAGGAAACGCCGATTGGATACGTGCCAACGCGGACCGGGCTGACGCTGGACGGGTTGAAGATTGCGCCGGAAGCTCTGGACGAGTTGTTCCGGGTGAGCGCGGACAATTGGGAAAATGACCTGGCCGACAGCCGGGAGTTTTTCGCGAAGTTCGGCGAGCGGTTGCCGGCGGAACTGCGCAAAGAGCATGCGGCGGTGGTCGGCCGGTTTCAGAAGTCTGTGCCGGCTTGAGGCTGGCCGCGTCCACCTGAAGGTGGACGCTACACGGGATGACCTATTCACAGCCGCCACTTGAATAGAAAGTCACTTTTCCCTAAAACACTATAGAATCGTCAACCATGTCGGCGGCCCTCTCGGAATCCAAATGGCTATTGGTGTCTTTTGTCATCGTGGCCCTGTTTTTTTGTCCCTGTTCGTATTCCGCAACAACCTGGAATGGAATCTTGCGCGATGCCGCGGGAAAGCCCGTGGCGGACGCGAAAATTTCGTTGCACGCGAGCGCTGGCGAACGGACGTATGAGGCTCGAACGTCGGCGAACGGCGCATTCGTGTTTGCTGGCGCGGAAGCGGGGACGTACACGCTCGCGGTTGAGTCCGCCGGAAAGACCTGGACGGCGGCGAAGCCGGTTGTGATTGCGGAAGGCAGCGCGCCCAATCTGGAGCTGACCCTTTCCGCGCAAGATCAGACACTTACTGTGGCGGTGGCCGGTCAGGGATCCGACAAGAAAGGGACGGGCGGCGAGCATCTTTCGAGCGAAAAGGTTTCCGGATTGCCGCTGAACGAACGCGACTTCAGCAAGTTGCTGCTGCTGGCCGCGGGCACGATGACGGACACGAACGGGGCGGCGAATTTCACGCAGCAGTTTGCATTCAACGGGCAACGCGGGGTGGACACCGTGTTCGCTCTGGACGGCGGGACGACCACCGATCCGGAATTGGGCGGGGCGACGTTCGCGGACTTCAACGTGGACGCGATTCAAGAGGTGCAGTCCAATTCCGGGGTGATGCCGGCGGAGATCGGGCAGGGCGCGGCGGGATTCACGAACGTGGTGACGAAATCCGGCAAGGGCCAGCTGCATGGAAGCGCGTTTGAATTTGTGCGCAACGCGGCGTTTGATGCCAAGAATTTCTTTGACCACGTCAACCCGCTCGACCCGCGGCGGATTCCCCCGTTCGTGCGCAACGAATTCGGGGCGACGATCGGCGGACCGGTGACGCTGCCGGGCATTTACGACGGGCACGGGAAGACGTTTTTTTTTGGTGAGTACGCGGGATTCCGGCAAGTGCTCGGCACGACGCAGGTACTGGCGGTGCCGACCGCCGACGAGAGAAAAGGGATCGACACAACGACTCTTCCCAAGACGGCTACATCACCGGGCGACACGTTGTTTGTGCCGGTGAGCCCGGAAATCGCTCCGATTCTGGCGCGTTATCCCTTACCGAACGACCCGACGGGGGTGTTCGGCGCGAGGACATACGCAGTGTCTTCGAAAGTCGTAACCGACACGGACCAGTTTTCGATTCGTGTGGACCATAAGATTTCGGACAAGGCAACGTTGTTCATGCGCTTCAGCCTGAACAACGTGAACGGGCCGACGACGAATCCGGATCAGACGGCTATCGATCCAACCTTCGCGGTGAAGTTTTTCGATCACCAGCGGAACGCGGCGGTAAGTTACGCGCGGACGTTTTCGCCGCAGCTGAGTTCGACGACGTTGTTCGACTATGTGCGCAGCACGCCGGTGTTTCCTTCGAGCAACCATTCGGATGTTTCGCTGGCGTTCGGGGACGGGCTGTTCGAGGGATTCAATTCGGCGGACGGATCGATCTTCGGTTCATACGGAAACGTGTTTCAGCTTAAGCACGACATGAGTTACACCCACCGCGGGCACGTCTTCAAGTGGGGCGTGGATATCCGGTGGAACCGGGACACTTCGGTGTTCGGGACGAACCCGAATGGGGGGTATTCATTCGGCGGAGGCGTGACCTATTCGCAGGTGTTTATCCAATCCGCCAGCGGGACGCACAACATTCTTCCGGGCGATAAGCTTCCCAATTCGCTTGTGGGATTATTGACGGCGACGCCTTACCTATACTCGATCTCGGCCCCTTACCGGCTGACGCCGACAGGAAACCGCTTTGACGCAGCGGCGGTGCGGCGAGAGGCCTACGCTTTTTATTTTCAGGACGCGTGGAAAGCCACTCAGAAGCTGAGCATCAATTATGGATTGCGCTATGAAGTGAACAGCCGGATCAAGGAAGCAAATCACAGGACGTCGGTGGCCACGCCGGTGGGACCGGACGGGAGGCCCTCGGATTTTCTGACGCCGGGAGCGACGCAGGACTTCTTATATAACCCGCAGCCAATTTATCCGCTCGATCGGAACGGATGGGGGCCGCGCGTGGCGGTGGACTACGCGCTGACGAAAACAACGACACTGCATGCAGGCGGGGCGATCACCACGATTCTGCCGAATTTGTGGCAGGACAATTTCGTGACCGGCGGACTGCCGTTTGTGGTGCAACCGCTGGTGACGGCGCAGGTGGGCGTGCCGGTCCCCTTTTCGAATACGATTACGCCATTGCAGGTGCCGGAGCCGTTTACGACTTCCGGGGAGCCGCTGTTTGCGTCGGGAAGCACTTCCAATGTTGCGGCAAACACTCCGATCGATTTGGCGAAATTTCAGCAGGACCTCGAGGCGCTGACACCGGGGAATGAAACGCAACTGCTGAGCGTCAGCGTGATGTCGCGGGATTTCAAGAACGGATACATCGGCACGTACACGGCGGGAGTAGATCACGAATTCGGCTGGGTGCGGTGGAGCGCGGCGTACGTGGGCACGACTGGAATTCACCTGGCGCGCGTGTTTGCCCCGAACGGGTACAACGGAGCCGGGCCGGAGTTCGCACGTTTTACCCAGTTTGACGCTTTGGGCAACGCGATCAGCGGATTCGGGCCGGAGTATGTAATGGCCAGCGATTCGCATTCGAGTTACAACGCTCTGCAGACCAGCGTGAGCGGCACCAACGCGAAAATCGGGCTGAACTTCGCGGCGAGCTATACGTTTTCAAAATCGATCGACGACACCAGCGCTGTGCTGGGCGGAATCCCCGGGGGTGCCGGGGCGATTCTGCAGACGTTTGCGCAAAACCCTCTGGACGAGCGAGCGGAGAAGGCCGTATCCACATTTGACGTGAAACATGTCTTTTCGGTCAGTGTGTTTCAGGCGCTGCCCTTCGACAAGGTGAGTTTCCTGCAACCGGTGAGCCGCTATGTCACGCGCGGATGGCAGTTGCTAAACGTCACGACGATTCTGAGCGGGCCCCCATTCTCGGTTTATTCGGGACAGCAGCAGACGAGCGCGGGGGCGGGCGGAGCGGACCGGCCCGATTTGCTTACGATGCCGGATTTTTCGACCAGCCGGACCAGGCGGGAAGATTATTTTGGGCGAGGCGACAACAACTACACGTTCTTCCTGGTTCCGGTCGGGCAGTTCGGGACGCTGGGGCGGAACACTTTTCGAGCGCCGGGATACAAGCAGTTTGATTTTGCGTTGATCAAGAACACCCCGTTCGGGCGGCGCGGGAAGAGCGATCTGGGAATGGTGGAATTCCGAGCGGAAATTTTTAACGCGTTCAACACTGTAAATTTCGGGTTGCCGTCGAACACGGTGGTTGGCAGCGGGTTTGGAGTGATCAGTCGAACGGCGGGGAATTCGCGGCAGATCCAGCTTTCGCTGAAGCTGATTTTTTAGAGCGAAGCCGGGATGGCCAATCTCCCGATTGGGGCTCCCAGCATTGGCTAAGAAAGCTAGCTGGTGGTAGCAGCGGTTGCTGCCGGCAGATTGGCTGCCGATGAAGATTGTTGTGCATGTTGACTTCGCGATACCCTGCCACCTAACATTCCGCTCAGCGAAAGCACATGATCGGAAAAAGGTTAGAGCACTACCTGATTCTTAATCAGCTGGGCGCCGGCGGAATGGGTGTGGTCTATTGCGCTCTGGATGAAAAACTGGACCGCAAGGTTGCGCTGAAGGTGCTGTCGAGCGGCATTCTGGCCGATGAGGCGGCGCAAAGGCAGTTTCGCAAGGAAGCGCTGGCCCTGGCGAAGCTGAATCACCCCAATATCGAAACCATTTACGAATTTTGCAGCCAGGATGGGCTGGATTTTCTGGTGATGGAGCTGATGGCGGGCGTCTCGCTGAGCGAAAAACTCAAGAATGGGCCGCTGACGGAACGCGAGGTGCTGCGCTTCGGGTTGCAGCTTTGCGAAGGGTTGGCGGCGGCGCACGCGCAGGGAGTGATTCACCGCGATCTGAAGCCGTCGAATCTGTTTATCACGCCCGAGAACCGGCTGAAGATTCTGGACTTCGGACTCGCCAGCCTGTTGAAGCCTCAAGAGGAGGCGGACATTGCGCGCACGCTTTCGGAAGAACAGGGCCGCGTGGTGGGAACGCTCCCGTACATGTCACCCGAGCAATTGCGCGGTGAACCCGTTGACGCGAGGACCGATATCTATTCCGCGGGCGCCGTACTGTACGAAATGGCCACCGGCTCACGGCCCTTTCCGCAAAGCAGTTCCGTGCAATTAATCGGCGCCATTCTGCACAAAGCGCCCGCGTCGCTTCGAGTATTTAACGAGCGGTTCCAACCCGGACTCGAAGCAGTGATCATGAAGACGCTCGACAAGGAGGCTTCCGAGCGCTACCAGACGGCGCGGGAACTTCGCACCGCGCTGGAAACCCTGACGAGCTCTTCCGTGAGCGGCGCGACGAACTGGCAGACGACAACCGCGCCGGCATCCGGCACAACCACGGCCGTTGTGCCGACAAAAGCGAGGCCGTGGGGATGGATCGCGGCAGGAACTGCGGCGGGCGCGCTGGCCTTGATGTTCGGGCTGGATACGGGGCACGTCAGAAGCTCCTTGATGGGAAATCGGAACTCAGCGGAACCCGTTTCGCGCCAGGGGATTTCCGCGCCGGCCGCGCGGAGGGCGATCGCCGTTCTGTCTTTCCTGAACGTCTCCAAGCGGGCGGATCAGGCGTGGCTGGCGACCACGCTCCCCGAGATGCTGACGACGGAACTGGGCGCGGGCGGCAATCTGAGAACCATTGCCGGGGATGACGTGACGCGCATGAAATCGGACCTGGGATTGCCGGACGCGGACAGCTACGGGGGAGAAACACTTCAGCGCATCGGGAAAATTCTGGGAGCGGAAAATATTGTCACCGGGTCGTATCTCGCTCCGGGAACCGGGCAAGTGCGGCTGGATCTGCGCCTGCAAAACGCGCAGACAGGTGAAACGGTTGACACCATCAGCGTAAACGGCAAGGGTGAACAGGTGGCCGACCTGGTGGAATTGATCGGGCGCGCGGGGGGCCAGCTGCGGCAAAAGCTGGGAGTCGAAGGAAATCCGCCGGCGGCGGAAAGCGTGTTGAAGGCTTCGCTTCCCTCTTCACCTGTTGCCGCGCAGTTGTATGCCGAGGGCATTGAAAAACTGAGGCGCATGGATGCCAAGGGAGCGATTGAGAGTTTGCAAAAAGCGACACAGAAGGCGCCGGAGTATGCTCTGGCGCATTCGGCGATGGCGGAGGCGTGGTCGCTGCTCGGGTACGACGATCGCGCGCTGAGCGAAGAACAAAAAGCTCTTTCGTTTGCCGGGGCGCTTTCCGCCGAAGATCGCGGGCTGATCCAGGGCCGGCTCTATGAGTTTGCGTCCGAATGGGACAAGGCGGCGACGTATTACCTTTCCTTGCGCACGCTCTACCAGGACGATCTGGATTACGGATTGCGTCAGGCCAATGCGCAAGTGCGCGGGGGGAAGCCGAAGGAAGCACTCGCAACGATTTCCGAATTGAGAAGCGTCCCCGGGCCGGCGGGAGAAGATCCGCGCATCGACCTGCGCGCCGCCGAAGCCGCGGAAATGATGGGAGACTTCAAGGCGCAAGAGGCGGGGGCGGCTCGCGCGGCGGAGAAAGCGAAGCATCAAGGTTCGCGGAGACTGGCGGCCAGCGCGGAATGGCACCGCTGCTCGGCGCTGATGAATCTGGGAGACGCGGCGGCGGCAAAGGCCGCATGTGAAAAGGCCCGCGACTCGGCAAAGGCCGTGGATGACGCATTACTGGAGGCAAGAAGCCTGACCGGGCTGGGCTACGCTTTGAGCGATCAAGGAGACAATGCGAGTGCGTTGCAATGCCACAAACAAGCGCTGCAACTTGTCCGCGGAATTGGCGCGCAGCGTGATATCGCCGGGGCTCTCCTGAACATAGCCAACCTGACCTACGCATCCGGCGACTTGAAGGCGGCCCACCGCTACTATCAGGAGTCGCTGGAGACCTCCCGCGGAATCAACAACAAACAGGGGATCCTGGATGCCGAGGGAGGCCTGGCCGCAGATCTTGTGGCGTCAGCCGATTCCGCGGCTGCGCTGCACATTTACGAGGACATGCTGAAAACGGCGCGGGATGTTGGCGATCAGAAGAACGCTTCGTTCGCCTTGCTGGGGCTGGGCTTGATTCTGTATGAGCAGGGCGACCTGGCGGGCGCGCGCAAGCGGATGGAAGAAGCCGTCAAAATCACACGGGATGCCGGAATGAAAGGCGATTATGCTGCGGGATTGAACGCGCTGGGGGACCTCGATCTTGCGCAGGATCATCTGGAGAACGCGGCGAAGAGTTACCGCGAGTCTCTGCAATTGAATCAGCAGTTGGAAGACAAATCCGGTCAGGCGTCGAACAACGCAGCCATGGCCTGGCTGGCGCTGGAGGAGAACCGGCCCGCGGAAGCAGAGGCGTTGGCTTCGAAAGCCGCGGAAGCTTTCGAGGCGCAGAAGAACGCGGATCTTGAAACCGACGCACTGGGAACGCTTGCGCGGGCGCTGGTTGAACAGGGAAAACTTGCGGAGGCGCGCAAAGCAATCGAGCGGGCAAAGAGCCTCCCTACACAGGATGAGGGCATCCGGCTGAAACTGGCCATCTCTGAGGCGTATCTTGCCGCGCGTGAAGGCCGGATAATCGATGCTACGCGAATTCTGACGGAGTGCAGCCAAAAAGCGGCGGACAGAAAATGGAAGCGGTCGGAATTCGAAGCGGTTCTGGCGAGGGTGGAGATCGAGACGCAAACGGGCGCCGCGGCGGCCGCGAAGGCGCTGGCAAAACGTCTGCAATCGGATGCCAAGTCGGCGGGATTTGCGTTGATAGCGCGCAAAGCCGCGGCGCTTGCGAAATAAGAGATAAATCCGCGAATAACCGCGGAGAGGAATCGCCTGGCAGAATTGCAGCTGCTGAACTTTCCCGATCAACACCTCATGAAGATCCCGATGGTTAGTTGCGGATTTGGCGGCGACGCAAGATGCCGAGTCCGAATAGCCCCGCGGCAAGCAGCGACAGGCTGGCCGGCTCCGGCGTGGTGGTGGTGGCTGTGGTGAGATCCGCAGTTATGGTAGGCAAGGAAGGAACGTCTACGGCGGTGCACCCATCTGTGACGACCTGGTAGCAGTAAAACCCGTCGCCAGCGAAGGAATTGTTGTCTCCGACGTTCATAAAGAAGGACATGCCCGTGCCACCTCCAGTGAGGGGAAACGGGAAGGCAATTGTAAAGACGGGATTTCCGGAGCCATCCGTCCCGAACAAGAGAGCCGAGTCCGGCAGCAGAGAGACATCGGTCCGGGAAAACGGCGAAAAGAAAAGGTTGCCGTTCTGAACCGTATCGTCATTCGTCAATAGCCCGAACGATTGCAGAGATCCACTGGAAGGAACCGCGAAGGTGAGCGTAAGCGACTGGGCATTGAGGGGAAGCGGGGAAGTAATCTGAAAAGCAAAAGCCAACTGGCAAGTCCCGGTGGTGGGGTCAGTCTCTGCATCGGAACAAAATTCCTGGGAGGCAATGGTTACCCCAGGGGTAGGGGTGGAGGTGGAGTGATCGAGGATCAGCGAACCAGCCTGACCGTAGTCAGAGCGGGTCCGCACTGCGATGCCATTCGCGAGGGTATTGCCTACAAGGATGAAAAGAGCCGCCAGAGCGCCAAGTAATGTACGCATGTAGTCCTCCGCAGAGCAAAGAGACATTCAATCAACAGGAGCAAATCCAGTTCCATCCGGCAGGTTCCGAGGGTCGGTTTGGAGAATTTTAACCCATGTATCTTATAGCAGATACAGCATTTGCGGAAACTTGTAGTCCCCCCCGCGATTCGGGGGTGTGCAACAAAGTTCTCAATTTCTCCCTTGGGTGGCCGAATCTTACAAAACCGCGGGCCGCTGATCAGCGAGAACTGGACTGCTTAGAGAAGAGAGGAAATGGCCGGATCGACAGCCACGTGTGTGACCTGCTCCTGTCCTATCTGGTAGCGCTGGCCCGCGCCCGCGGAAAAATGGAGGAAGCGGCTGATGTGGTAGTCCTCGTCGAGGGAGGTGAACAGCCTCGCGGTTTCTTCGGGCGAGAGGCCGAAGGCGGAGAGCGCGACGGGACCGCCGCCTTGTTTCGCGAGCGAAGAGTAACGGTCGACTACTTCCTTGAGAGTCAACATATGGAGATTGCAGCGGGGAGCGCGCGTGCGATTTGCGCGGCGCCCCATTCTGCTTTGCGGAGTGTATCGCGCCCGCTTCGCATGGGAAAGAGCGCAGATTGGCGGGAGCCGTTGGATTCGGTAAGATGCTGGAGGAACTTAAAACGCATCGGAGGACGAGTTTATGAGCATTGCCGTGGGACAGAAGGCGCCGGAATTCACGCTGCAGGATCAGAACAAGAAGGAAGTGAAGCTTTCGGACTTTGCGGGAAAGAAGCGAGTGGTGCTGGTGTTTTACCCGCTGGACTGGAGCCCGACCTGCACGAGCGAGCACGCGTGCTTCGTGAACGACATGCGGAATTTCGAGACGCTGGAGGCGGAAGTGCTCGGCGTGAGCGTGGACAGCGTGTGGTCGCACAAGGCGTACGCGGAGAAGATGGGCATCAAGTATTCGCTGCTGGCGGATTTTCATCCGAAGGGCGCGATGAGCGAAAAGTATGGCGTGTATATGGGAGACAAGGGGATCACGGGGCGGTCGATCATCATCATTGATAAGGGCGGGAACGTGGCCTGGAAGAAGGATTACGACATTCCCGTGGTGCCGGACGTGAAAGAAGTGGCAACGGCGCTGGGAGGGGTGAAGTAGAGGAAGTAGATGAGGTAAAGGAAGTAAAGGAACGGATTCTGGAATTATGAGCCGGACAGGGCCCAATCTTGATTGGGGCTTGCCCGGCCATTCTATTTTCATTGCCGGCTGTTGCGGAGCGGAACCCCCGGGAAAATGAATCGGCAGGAAAGCGGGAACTGAGGCCGCGGGTTTCGCTTTCCGTTTGTCTTGACTGAAACAGTCGTTTCATGTAACACTCGTTACATGCAACACGCCAGCCCTCCCCGCCGCGAAATTCTCCTCGACGCCACCATCGAATACATGTTGAAACACGGAGTCGCCGACCTCTCCCTCCGGCCGCTCGCCGCGAAAGTTGGCAGCAAGGCACGGCTCCTCATCTATCACTTCGGTTCGAAAGATTCCCTGGTCAGCGAAGCCATGATTGCTGTCCGTGACCGCGTGCAGAAGGACTTCGCCGCGATGGTCGAAAATGGCCGGGGTTATGCCGCATCGCAGATCATTCGGGCGTTCTGGCGCTGGGCCACCTCGAAGGAGCACGAGCGCTACCTGCGGTTGTTCTTTGAGGTGCATGGACTCGCTTTGCAGAAGCCCGCGCGCTACGGCCGGTACCTGGAGGGCGCGGTGAGCAGTTGGGTGGAAATGATGGCGGCGGTGTTGCCGGCCCGCATCTCTCTGCCAAGACGGCGCGCGCTGGCCACTCTCGCCGTCAGCAGCGTTGTCGGCCTGTTTCTGGACTATCTCTCGAGCGGCGACAAAAAACGCAGTTCGCAAGCGCTGGAAATACTCGCGGTCAATTTTGATGAGCTGCTGCTGAAAGAGGCTTAGGGTTCCACTGGTTTTCGCCGGGATAGGCGGTCGTCAAGGAGGTTCACTTCCATGAGGAGCGTAGAAATCCTGAAAGTGATTCTGATTCCCTTGCTGGTTTTTATCGCTGCGCTGGGAATGATGATTGTGGAAAAGCGGCGAGGCGGCCGCAAATGGCCGGAGGTTCGAGGATGGTGGGCCCGAGCGCTGCTCTTGAACGGATTTCAAGTAGGCGCGGTGTGGATTGCGGGCATCGCCTGGAACGGCTGGATGCTGCGGCATCGGCCGTGGAACGTGGATGCGCTTGGCGCCGCGGGCGGCTCCCTTCTTGGCTACCTGGCCATTACTTTCTTCTTTTATTGGTGGCACCGCTGGCGGCACGAAAGCGATTTTCTGTGGCGGTGGTTTCACCAGGTACATCACAGCCCGCAACGCATCGAAGTAATCACAAGCTTCTACAAACATCCTTTTGAGATTCTGGCGGACAGCGCGTTGTCGAGCGCAATCCTGTATCTCGTCGTAGGACTGGGACCGGCGGCCGCCGCTGGCGGCGTACTGCTCAGCGGACTTGCGGAACTCGTGTATCACTGGAACATTCGCACGCCGTACTGGCTGGGGTTCGTGTTTCAGCGCCCGGAAAGCCACTGCATTCACCACGAGAAAGGCGTTCATTCCTTCAACTACTCCGACCTGCCGGTCTGGGACATGCTCTTCGGCACGTTTCGGAATCCGCGGGAGTGGAACGGAGAGTGTGGGTTCGAACGCGCGAAAGAGCTTCAGTTCGGGGACATGCTGATCGGACGCGATGTTCACGCGACGAAGGCGGAGGATTTGCAACCGTGAGAAAACCAGTGATCGCGCTACTCGCGCTTGGCTTGTTGCAGATGACGGCAGACCTGCTGCATCTGCGGGCACTGAAGGGTCTGGCAGCTGCAACAGCGGTATCTCCCGCGCCAAAAGTGTTTTCTTCGGTGCGTGGCCTGGAGACCTATTCGTCGCGGTTCTATGTGGAGTGGACGGACAGGACGGGGACATTTCATTCCACCAGAATCAGTCCGGAAAATACCGCCGGATTACGGGGACCCTACAACCGGAGAAACGTGTACGGCGCGGTGCTCGCCTACGGGCCGGTCATGCAATCGGATCCCTCCGTGCACCCGATGTTCGAATCCATTTCGCGCTACGCACTTTGTGGAGACGCGCCGCTCTTGCAGGAACTGGGGATTCCTGTGACAGAAATTCACGGAGCGCCCCGCATTCGCATAGAAACACGGCCCGGCACGCAAGCCGGCGCTCTGCCTCTGGAGTATGAACCGTCATGCAAATGAAAAACGGTTGGACCCCGGGCCAATTTCGCATCTTCCGGATGACTTTCGGCCTTTATTTGCTCTATCACTTTCTCAGTCTCCTTCCCTGGGGACCAGAACTCTTCTCTTCACAGGGAGTTCTTTCCCAGGGTGCGATGAGTCCTCTGTTCCACTTGTTTCCGAATCTATTTCTCCTTTGGGACTCTCCGGTGTTCGTTCAGGCTTGCTTGCTGGCTGCGGCAATTTTCAGTTTGTTCTTGACCGTCGGCAAATACGATCGGCTCATGGCCATCCTGGTTTGGTACCTATGGGCGTGTCTCTACGGCCGAAATCCGTTGATCAGCAATCCGTCCCTTCCCTTCATTGGGTGGATGCTGTTGGCCTACGCACTTATTCCCTCCCCTTCCGCGCACAAGGAGATGGCCTCCACAAGCGAAGGCACGGAATCCTGGGCCATGCCAGGGGACATTCACTTTGCTGCATGGATCTTGATGGCGCTTGGTTATAGCTATAGCGGATACTGCAAACTGATCAGCCCATCGTGGATGGATGGCACCGCGCTCCACCATGTGCTGAGCAATCCGCTAGCTCGCGATACCTTGGTCCGCACTTCTTTGTTAGCGCTCCCTGTATCGTTGCTGAAAGCAGCAACGTGGGGCGCGCTTTTCCTGGAATTGGCTTTCGCTCCGCTCGCTCTTTTTCGGCGGCTGCGGCCATTTCTGTGGCTTACCATGGTCGGTTTGCACCTGAGTCTGCTGGCTTTGGTAAATTTTTCTGATCTCACCATCGGCATGTTGATGCTGCATTTCTTCACGTTCGACCCCGCGTGGATTCCCGCGCCGAAACCTGCTGGGCAGCCGATTTTTTATGATGGGCATTGCGGCCTTTGCCATGGGCTGGTGCGTTTCGTGCTGAGCGAAGACCAGTCGGCACACCCTTTTTCATTTGCTCCGCTGCAAGGAGAGGAGATCAAGCGGAGCATCGCTGAACCTGTACGAGCCAAACTTCCAGACAGCGTGGTGGTCGTGGAAGAAAATGGGAACGTGCTTACGCAATCTGCGGCGGTGATTTACGTCCTGAAGCGGTTGGGCGGCTTGTGGTTCCTTTGCGCCACGCTTTTGAGTTTCGTGCCGCGAGCTTTGCGGGATCTCGCGTACGATGCGATCGCATCCGTTCGCAAGAGGATCTTCGGAACGACCGACGATGTATGCCCGTTGGTTCCGCGACCCTTGCGCGCGCGGTTCCTGAACTAGGCTGGAATTCTTTCCCGGGAGTCTCAATGGCCGGTCTTTGGACCGGCCATTACTTTTTTGAAGAAGGCTCGGGCTTTTTAGGAGCCGGAGGTTCGGGAGATTTTGCCTGGACAGGAGGCGTGACGGCGAAGGTGCGGACGAGGATTACTAATTGCCAGCGCTGGTCCTCGGTTAGTTTTTTGCGGAAGGATGGCATGGGTTTGCGGCCCTGGGTGATCTGGTAAAAGATTTCGCCGTCGGTGAGGTGGGTCATGTGTATGGACTCGGTCAGGTTGCTGGGGGCTGGGTCGTACATCATGGCGTCGGAGCCGTCGCCCTTGCCGGTGTCGCCGTGACAATTGGCGCAGTATTCGTTGTAGACGGGTTTTGCCGCGTTGAGATTGGCGTCGTTGGCGGAGAGGGGATTTTTGCGGAGTTTGTCTTCGAGGGGGACGCTCCACGGAGTATTGTGTAGGGTGGCCAGGCCGATGGAGACGAGGGTGAGGACAATAACGAGGCCTAGAAGAATTTTGACGAGTGTTTTCGATTTTTTGGGAGGGGTGGGCATTTTTTATTTACCGCAGAAAGTTTCGCATAGGTGGACCTGGACGGGAAGCGGGGAGTTGAGTTGGTTGGTGGGGTTTAATGCGATCGAGCGGCCCGCCTCAGAAGTCGAGCCCTACAACGGAAGTTGTTGCTTACGCGGGACGGAGGATTAGCCAGAGGAGTTCGCCGTTGAAGAAGAGGATGGCGGCGGCGACGCACCAGGCAATGACGGTGGTGGCGCGGGAGTTGACGAAGTCGCCCATTTTGGCGCGCTCGCTGGTGAATTGCACCAGCGGAATCACGGCGAAGGGCAACTGAAAACTCAGAACGACCTGACTGAGGATCAGTAATGCGGTGAGCTTCCCTTCCCCGGCGATGGCGATCACGAGCACCGCGGGGATGATGGCGATGGTGCGGGTGACCAGGCGGCGCAGCCAGGGCTTCAGGCGAATATCTAGAAAGCCTTCCATGACAATCTGGCCGGCGAGCGTGCCGGTGAGCGTGGAGTTTTGTCCGGAGGCGAGCAGGGCGCAGGCGAAGAGCGTGCTGGCCAGGCCGGCGCCGAGCACCGGGCTGAGGAGTTTGTAGGCCTGGGCGATGTCCGCCACTTCGCTGAGGCCGCGGGTGTGGAACGCGGCGGCACCGAGGACCAGGATGGCGGCGTTGATGAACAAAGCGAAAAAGAGGGCGACGGTGGAATCGATGACGGCGTAGCGCAGAGCCTCGCGCTTCTCGGATTTCAGCTGCCCGAAGGCGCGGGTCTGCACGATGCTGGAGTGAAGATAGAGGTTGTGGGGCATCACAGTGGCGCCCAGGATGCCGATGGCGATGTAGAGCATTTCCTTATTGCGCAGGATTTCGGCGCGGGGAATGAAGCCGTAAGCGGCTTCGCGCCACACAGGGTGCGCGAAAAAGATTTCGTAAGCGAAGCAGAGGCCTATGCTGGCGATGAGGGTGATGACGAAGGCTTCGATGAGGCGGAACCCGCGGCCCTGCAGGGCCAGAACGATGAAAACGTCCAGCGCGGTAAGAAGTACACCGAGAAGCAGCGGAATGTGAAAGAGGAGATTCAATGCGACGGCGGACCCGAGGACTTCAGCAAGATCGCAGGCGGCGATGGCGAGTTCGCACGCGACCCACAAGAATATGGACATGCGGCGGGAGTAGTGGTCGCGA
>Ga0210406_10000182_pt1 | contig 97788 bp, 99 predicted proteins | sample IncBWC30MmetaG_FD_155454 | JGI IMG/M metagenome (GOLD analysis project Ga0210406, IMG submission 155454) | Forest soil microbial communities from Barre Woods Harvard Forest LTER site, Petersham, Massachusetts, United States - Inc-BW-C-30-M | ecosystem: Environmental > Terrestrial > Soil >... | reverse complement strand
CTGGACAACAGCTTTCTTTGGGGAAACGTAGCCCAAGCGGACATCAAGATGGCGGGCGAAGTGGCCAGCGCGACTTCTGTCCAACTAATAGCGAATCCGCTTCCAAACACTTACTTAATTCCTCCCGGTTGTACGGGAACCAATGAAGATACCCAGCAGACCCTCGGCGCGAACGGCATTTTGGGCGTGGGGCCAGAACCATTTGATTGCGGGACAGGGTGCGACCCAACTCAGAACACCGGTACCCCCCCGCCCATTTATTACGCTTGCAGCATCAGTGGGGGTTGCAACGCGACCTTCGCTTCGTGCGGTGCGGTCTGTAGCGATCCCGCAGCCAATGTCCAAGTGACCAATCCGGTGTTCAACTTCACTGGCGACAACAACGGCGTAATTCTGAAACTCTCGGCGGTTACCAGTACCGCCGCTACTGTAAGCGGAAGCATGATCTTCGGCATTGGTACGCAGTCCAATAATGCTCTAGGCAGCGCGGCTGTGCTTTTACTGGATCAGAACGACAATTTCACAACGGTCTTTAGCGGCCAGACTCTAACCGGCAGCTTCATTGATAGCGGTTCCAATGGTTACTTCTTCCCCAATGGAATTGAAGCCAACTTCCCGGGTGGCAATATTCCAATCTGCACGACGAACAACTCGTTCTATTGTCCGGCGACGATAACAGCATTCTCGGCTACGAATGAATCCGGATCGACGAACAGCTCTGTCAATTTCAGCGTGGACAATGCTGATAACCTTTTCGCCCAGAACCCCACTGCCTTCGCCTTCGTCGACTTGGCTGGTCCGCAGGGCACAGGAGCATGCTCGACTACGAATCCGACCGCCTGCAGCTTTGACTGGGGTCTGCCTTTCTTCTACGGCCGTACCGTGTTCACCGCGATCCATGCAGCAACGCCTCCGACGGGAGTTCCAGCCGGTCCGTTCGTAGCGTACTAATTCCTGCACGCTCAACCGTCAACGTCACAGTGAACCTTGGATAACCGAGGTTCACTGTGACGTTTCCGGCGTGAAGAATCTGTGTGTTTTTGTAGTGATGCACAGAACTGCTCCTTCCGATTACACTATCCGCCATGAAGAACTTTGAGAATCTTTCGCAGCGCGAGATTCTCGCGTTGGCTATTTCCCTGGAAGAAGAAGACGAGCGCATCTTCGCCGATTTCGCCGAAGGGTTGCGTCAGGACTTTCCTGCCTCCGCGGCTGTATTCGAAGGCATGCGCGACGAAGAATCCGGACACCGCCGCAGACTGATTGAACTCTACCGGCAGAAGTTTGGAGAACATATTCCTCTCATTCGCCGCCAGGATGTAAAGGGTTTTGTCCAACGAAGCCCGGTCTGGCTGTCGCGGCCGCTGGGCCTCGACCTGGTGCGCAAGGAAGCCAGCGCCATCGAAGTCGAAACCCGCAGATTCTACGAGAAAGCCGCAGGACGAACCGAGGACGCCAGCATCCGTCAGTTGCTCGATGATCTGGCTCAAGAAGAGCGCGCCCACGAAGACCGCGCCCAGGAGTTAAAGGAAGAAGAGTTGAAGCCTAATGTTAAGGAAGACGAAGAGCGCGCGCGTCGGCGGCTTTTTGTGCTGCAGATCGTGCAGCCCGGCCTTGCCGGTTTGATGGACGGCTCGGTGTCGACGCTGGCGCCCGTCTTCGCCGCCGCATTCGCGACCCGCAATCCTTGGGACGCGTTCCTGGTAGGCATCGCAGCTTCGGTTGGCGCGGGCATCAGTATGGGATTTGCCGAGGCGCTCTCCGATGATGGCAGCCTTACCGGTCGCGGCCATCCCTGGGTTCGGGGATTAATTTGTGGCGCCATGACCGCATTGGGCGGGGTGGGCCACACTTTACCGTTCCTCCTCCCGAACTTTCGCGTGGCGCTGACGGTGGCCGTCGTGGTGGTTCTAATCGAGCTCGGGGTCATTACCTGGATCCGCCACCGCTACATGGACACGCCTACAGTTTCCGCCGCCCTACAGGTGGCGTTAGGTGGCGTCCTGGTTTTCGCGACCGGAGTCCTGATCGGCAGTTCGTAGCGGCCTTCGGCATTTCAGATATATGAACGGCTCTCTCGACCGGCCGATGCTAGTTTTCGATGGAGACTGTTCGTTTTGCCGGGCGTGGATCGACTACTGGCGAAAACTGACTGGCGAGCGAGTGCTGTACACGCCATATCAGGAAATCGGCGACCGCTTCCCTGAACTACCCCAGAGAGATTTTGCCTCGGCTGTAACGCTGTTCCTGTCCACTGGTGAAGTGCAAAGCGGGGCGCACGCAGTGTTTAGCTTGCTTACCCTCGTACCGGGAAAGAACTGGATGCTTTGGCTGTATGCCCATATTCCAGGATTCACTCTGATTTCGGAACTGGTGTACAAGATGGTGGCGCGGCATCGCTCCTTCTGCTATTTGGCGACGCGCGCGCTTTGGGGAATTCCGATTGAGGTTGAAACCTTTGGCATCGCGAGTTGGCTTTTTTTAAGAACGCTGGGCGCAGTTTACCTGGCGGCGTTCGCATCTTTCGCGGTTCAGGCAGCGGGGCTCATCGGTTCCCATGGAATATCGCCGGCGGCGGACTATATGCGCTCGCTGCGGAATTACTACGGGGCATTGTATTGGCAGGTGCCGACCCTGTTTTGGTTGAATGCGGGAGACCGCATGATCAAGGCAGTCGGCATCGCCGGGATCTGTTTGTCCTTTCTGCTTTTTCTCGGTGTACGCTGGCGCATCCTACGCGTCGCTTTGTTCGTCCTCTATCTTTCGCTGGTGACAGCCGGCCAGGAATTCATGGGCTACCAATGGGATGCGCTGCTCCTCGAAGCTGGTTTCCTGGGGATTCTGCTGGGCTCTTCTCCGGTTGTGATTTGGCTTTATCGCTGGCTGCTGTTCCGCTTGATCTTTCTTTCTGGTGCCGTGAAATTGGCTAGTGGAGATCCTTCGTGGCGTCACTTCACCGCGCTCGCGGTGCACTATGAAACTCAGCCCTTGCCAACGCCGCTGGCCTGGTACATGCATCAATTGCCGGAGTGGTTCCATCGTGGCTCCGTGGGATTCGTGTTTTTCGTGGAACTCGTCGTTCCCTTTCTGATCTTCGCGCCGCGCCGGGTGCGGTTCTTTGCGGCGCGGGCGATTATTGTTCTGCAACTCCTAATTCTTCTGACCGGAAACTACGCATTTTTTAACGTGCTTACATTGGGCCTGTGTTTCTTCTTGGTGGACGACACGTTTTTCCGTCGCGTAATGCCGAAGTGGGTGATCGGGGCTGCCTCCTTGGCTCCTATTCAGGGAAAGTCACGCGTCTGGATGCGGCCGATCTGCGGGGCGTTCGCCGCAGTGGCATTCTTTGTCGGTGGCTTTCAAGTAGCGCATGTATTTGGCGTACGTTGGTCAGTCGCTGACGCTGTCACTCGAAGCTTGTCACCATTCGAGATCATCAACAGCTACGGACTGTTTGCAGTTATGACCACGACCCGGCCTGAGATCGTTATCGAAGGATCGAATGACGGTGTCACCTGGCTCACGTACGGATTCAAATACAAGCCCGGACACCTCATGCAGCGCCCCGCGTGGGTCGCACCGCACCAACCTCGCCTGGACTGGCAAATGTGGTTCGCGGCCCTGGGCGATTATCAGAGCGATCCCTGGATCGTTCGTTTCATGGCACGACTTCTGCAAGGGTCTCCTGAGGTCTTGCGTTTGCTTGGCCAGAATCCGTTTCCGGACGTACCACCTCATTACATTCGCGCCATGCTCTATCAGTATCACTTCTCCAGCCCGGCGGAAAGAAAGAGCACGGGGGCTTGGTGGAGTCGAGAGTTGAAGGGAGTTTACGTGCCGGCCGTGTCGCTGAGGAATTAGCTGCGGGCGGTAACGCATTCGCAGGCATTCTTCTCACAATGCGCGCGCGTGACGCACCGCGCCTGCTTCAGGCTATGTTGCTCTTGAGACGCGGCGAGCGAGTGCGGGGTTCGCTTGCCGTCTCGACGCGATTGCGTCCGGCCTTTTTTGCGCGGTAGAGCGCTTTATCGGCTGCCTGGATAACCTGTTCTGTTTCCGGCGTCTTAATGCCTGCTTCCGCGACTCCGATGCTGACGGTGACGGAGAGTCCATTGAGCGATGATTCTCCTGGAAGCGTGGTCGGCTCACTTTTCCCGCGACCAGCCGTAGCTTTTTTGTCCTGGCTCCTTCGCCCTGTGCCACGAGGGGCGCTGCGGCGTTCGGGCGTGCTGCGAACTCTGAATCTGGATTCCTCGATCTGGGTTCTGAGTGAATCCAGGTGCGGCAAGACGTCCTTCATGGACTTCCCTGCAAACAGAATCGAGAACTCCTCCCCGCCTACGCGAAATGCTTGCCCACCTCCACTAACACGGGCTAGCCTCGCGGCCACCAGGCATAGAACCTGGTCTCCCGTATCGTGCCCGTAGGTATCGTTAAAGCGCTTGAAGTGATCGATGTCGACGACCGCAATTGAATAGGGTGCTTCGAGACGCAGCAGGGCTTCGTTGAAGGCGCGGCGGGCAGCCAGGGAAGTAAGTTCGTCATGATAGGCCAGAACATATGTGTTCTCGATGATCGACGTGATCAGAAGCAGTCCGGCTGTTGCCCAGTAGGCAATGGCGATGCGGTCCACGGCGTCGGTCCGCAAACTCAGGAAGGTCGCGACGAGCGACCACAGCAGGCCGCTATCCAGCGGTTTGTGATAGAGCAAGAACCGGACGAGCAAGACTACAAAAGCCAGGGCGAACGCAATCAAGGCGAACTGCGGAATTTTCGTCCATGGAAAAAGAGACTGGGGCAGGACCGCGGCGCGAAGAAGTGCGGGGCTGGTGATCTCTCCAGGCCGGCAGATAACAGCGACGAATACTGACTCCAGAAACAACCAGAGCAGCCGTGGAGTGATGGCAGGAATTCCCAGGCCACGCTCACCCACCAGCGAGAGAACCATGAAGTTGAGTGGCACGAGCAGCGCGATAGCTTCAAAGGCAATACGGCCCGGCCCAACGGAGACGACGCGTCCGGCGGAAAAGAAATCAAGGGCGCGATGGGCCAGCAGCAGCATGATCAGGGCGAAGAGGATTCGGCTGGACTGAAAGCGCCAAGCCAGGAGGATTCCGGCGACGAATGTTGCGAAATAGTAGAAGTCCACCGCAGCCTGAGAAATGGATAGAAATCCGCCGGACAACAGTACCGCTGCGGCAAACAGCAGTATGCCTCCCGGAACGAACAGGGATTTCAGTGTTCCCTTGCCTCCCAGATCCACGCGGGCTCGATCCTTTCGATCGGAAAATTGCGCTAACGAATTATCGTCGGCGGAGCAAAGTGCCAGTGAGTGGCAGAGCAGGTTCGGGGTATTGTTCCCGTTTGCGGAAGGCAGAGCCTTTCGTGTGGGCGGGAATATCCGATTTTTCCCCTGGTTCTTGCCTAGAATCGGAGACGGAAGGTTAGAGAAGCCTTATGCGCATTCTTATCGCTGAAGATGATTCCGCACTCGCCAGCTTTGTGAAAAAAGGCCTTGACGCCGAACACTACGCCGTGGACGTCTCTAATGACGGAGAGCAGGCTCGCGCCATGGCGGCCGAATTCGACTACGACCTGGTGGTGCTCGATCTCAATCTGCCGCGTCTGGATGGAATTGCGATCCTGCGCTTTCTGCGTACGCGAAAACCGACTATGCCGATCCTCGTGCTTACTGGGCGCACTCGAGTGGAAGACCGAGTGCAATGTCTGGATTTGGGGGCGGACGATTATCTTGGCAAACCTTTCTCGTTCTCGGAGCTGTCAGCCCGGATTCGGGCACTGCTGCGGCGCTGCCATCTGCCGGCGGAATCGGTTTTGACAGTGGAGGATTTGAAGCTCGACCGGGTCGAGCGCAAGGTCGAGCGAGGGGGACGCCGCATCGATTTAACCGGAAAAGAATTTGCCCTGCTGGAATACCTGATGCGCAACGCGGGGCGGCGAATCACCCGCGCCATGATCATCGAGCATGTATGGAACTTGTCCTTTGATACCTGTACCAACGTTGTGGATGTCTACGTAAACTACTCCACCGCACAAGTGGATAGGAAAAAAGTCAGTCAGCTTTCGACCGCCATTCAGGTAGCTTTCCAACAACTCGGAGCTTATCCAACCGGACCGGGCACAATCCAAGAATTCGCTGACCTCAAGACCGCGTCTGCCATGGCAGCGGGGCGTAGTGAAGAACCTCCGGACCTGGCCGGTCTGCGAAAGGAATTGGAGCAAGCTATGGCACCGGAGATCTTGCGCGGCGATGTCGCCCTACGGACTGGCCGTGACGGACTCGTCATCAGTTTGCGAGAAGCTGGTTTCTTTGACAGCGGTTCGGCGGGCGTCAAAGCGGCCTCTCAACCAGCATTCAGCCGCATAGCCAAGTTACTCGGAGAGGGGCATTACAACATCCGCATTGAGGGGCATACCGACAATGTGCGCATCCACAATACGCAATACTCCTCGAACTGGGAACTGTCGACCGCGCGCTCGACGGAGATGATTCGCCTTCTCGTCGTAAAATATGGTCTTGACCCGCAGCGGTTATCCGCCAGTGGTTACGGCGAATATCATCCCATCGCCAGCAACAGCACGGAAACTGGCCGTGCCCTCAATCGCCGGGTGGATTTAGTTGTCGTGGGAAAGCAGGAACCTGCGCCGCCTGCAGACCGCGGCCAGGGGAACGGACATTGACGCGACGCCGCTCGGAGACATGATCTACATGGTCGCTCCGGACTTAAACGATGCCTTCACTTCAACCCGTGCCACACAACTCGGTACCCTACACATCCAACAACAGGCTGCTACTTTTCCCCGATGATCGAACATGACTCGGCAGCTAAGAACCGTCGTGGATTTGCAGTATTTACGGGCGCCGTTGGAACCGGCACTCTCTCGAAACTGCGTAACGGGCAGACTTTTTTCGCGGCCTGCTAGGACCCACCCTGGACGTTAATGTTTGCGGCCTCCTTCTGCTCCAGAACTTGTCTAACTTTTCGGGTCAGGGATTGCAGTGAAAATGGCTTAGGCAAGTAAAACATCCCATCCTCCTGGATTCCGTCACGGGTAACCACATTTTCGGGATAGCCGGAAATGAAGATGATTTTGAGCTTCGGACAGGCACTGCGCAAATCGATTGCAAGATCGCGGCCATTTTGCCCGGGCAAAACGACATCGGTCAACAGCAGTCGCACAATGGTCTTGTATTCGGTGAATACCGACATCGCTTCCGCTGCGTTGCTAGTTTTCAGCACCCGGTAGCCTGCTGCCTCCAGAACTTCGCTAGTCACCTCGCGCAAGCGGTTTTCATCTTCCACCAGCAATATGGTTCCGCATCCGCGAGGGGGATCGCTGTCTCGTATGATCAAGGCTGAGTTTGAGATTACTTCCGTAGATGTTTGCGTATGATTCACGTCGTTGTTCTCCGCGTACGAGAAACGTGTATGCACACGCACCTCCACGATGAGCACAACTTACGCGAAAGCACGGGACCTATATTCCGCTGATAGTTGCGCTCATTTGAAGAATCAGATCGTTGCGCGGAACGGCCTTGGAAATAAATTGAGTGATCATCTCGGGAAAAACCGACTCAATTATCGGGAAATATGACCTGAAATGGTCGGACCACCGTGAGTTAGAGCTATCGAGATCGTGTCAAGAGTGTGTGATCGGGATCAACTACGACCTTACGTGTACCCGGCGGCGCGAGCAAATGAAATGGAGTTTCTGCTCCATCCGCGAATACCCGCCCGAGAAGCACCAACTTGCCTCCGACCGACGCATACAGCGGAACCGACGTGACCAGGCTGTCGGACGCGTTCTTCTGCAAGATAATGCCGCTGAGCGTGGTTGAACTGGGATTGTCAGAATACTTCAGCGAGTGCACTTCAAGGCGGGGAATCGCGGTTCCATTCACCCATCCTTCATAGAACCAGTCCAGTGATTTGTGGTGCTCGTACCACAGGGAGGGTGGCAACTCTTCCTCAAAGGACTGCAACAACTCTCGGGTGGTGATGGGTTTTCCTTCGTAGCGTTCCCTGATTCGGCGGAGCACTCGCACGAAAGGCTCATCCGATTGGCTAGCCTTGCCATCGGCACGCGCAACGGGCGTCCGCTCGGCGTCCCGCATCATGGAACGCAACATGTGAAGCAGCCATGTGCCCCGCCCATAGCTGATCACTTCGTACCCACTGGGAAATTGGGAACAGGAAAGCCGGGTCCCTAAAGTCACAGGCCCGTCCTCCATTAGACGAACTCCTGCATTGTTCTCTTGGAGCAGATCATCTCTGTATTTCCCCATCGCAGCATGAAATTGCTGGGGATTTTCCGCTTCGAGAACCATCATCGAACTGTAGTTCGCCAAGGCTTCCACCAACCACTGATCGCGATAGCCACTCCACATCACCAGATCACCCCACCACTGGTGGGCCGTCTCATGGACTGCAACCTGATTAACCAGTATCTTCTCTACCGAACTCATGTGCAGGTCTGATTTTTCTTCCGCAGTGAGGAAGGAGGCGCTGGAGAGAAAGATCAGCCCTGGCCAACCCTGACTCAAGCCGCCAGGCATTTGCGCTACCTTCAGATCGCTGTATGGAAAAGGACCGTAACGGCGCGAGAAGAATTCAATTGCGTGCGCGGAAGCGTCCGCGACGGTTTGTGCATTCCGCGCGGGAGATGGTGGCAAAGGCGCGACCGTCAACGGAGGCTGCCGGTGCAAGCTGCGGAATAGCGGACTCGGAACCGTGTTTTCCGTTGGTGGCTTGGGAAATCCGCGTTCCATTCCAGAAGTTGCATAGGTTTCGACTGTCACGTCGCCAGCGTGAGTGACTACGCGTTCGTATTTTCCCAGATCGAATCCGGCGAGGGGCATGGGCCGCTCGGAAACCCATCGGCTCAGTTGTTCGCCTGCCGGCGGAATCGCTCCGCCTCCTTGATCGGGAGAGACTTTCGCATCCGTCCGTTTCCCGGTAGCCACCAACGTCCAGCCGGACGGATAACGGAATTCCAAGTCGAAGTTAGCCATGGCGAGTCCACGATTCGGGTACCACGTGCCTCGTGCGCCCACGTACAGCAGCCCTGCGCCAGCCTCGGAGAGTACTTCGCCGTCATAAACAAAACGCAGTTCGAGTCGTTGCCCCGTCCGCAAGGGCTGCGGAAAGACAACCGCGACGAGGTCATTCCCATGCCGCGCCAGTTGACTTCCCTCGATTGCTGGATTGTGAATAAACTCAATTGGGTGCCCGTCCGCTTCGACTTGCTTGATCTGGAGGGCCCGGGATAATTCGAACAAAACCGCCCGCTGACCTCCTTGCCGCACTTCCATCTGCAGGAGCGCCTCGGCGTCGATTTGAGTTGGCGGTTTTATCTCGGCGCGAATCGTGTAGTGAGATATCACGATCGAATCAGGCTTACCACCTTCGCCCACCGTTGCGTTGACTGCTTCCGCGCCCCGGTTGGCTTGCGCGGAAGAGAACGATGTCCAGACATCGTAGTAGCTCGCGCCTTCCACAGTCTTTAACTGCCCTGCCCATATCTGCTCAGCCGTGTCCGCGTCGAAGTAAAGATCAAAGGTCCCGAGCCTGAGACCCTGCAAGTGGACATGCAGAAAGCGGTCGTCGTCCCCAACTCTGACCGGCGTTGCACTATCTTCGGCTGGCTCGCCGGCTACCGGAAGAAACCTGCTGAAAGTCATTAACAGGCGCAACGCATCGCCTTCGGCGAGAGCGCGAGCGGTTTCATTCCACAGCGATGAGAAGGCCTCGGCGTAATCGACTGGCTTGAGGGAGGGGAGCATCTCGGTAAAAGTATCGTCATTGAAGCGGAAGTACGCGGTTACAAACCGTTCCTCTAAAATCGCCTCGCTGGTGAACAGCGCCATGGATGAGCGCTCGTACCGGTTCGGAGGAGATAGCAGGATTTCTCCGTCCCCTTCAAAAAACGCTCCGGTTACGCGGCCCGCAACATCCTCGGTAAATGCGATGGTGCCGTCGTTCAGCGTGATGTGGAATGCCGCCCGATCGATGGAGACATCGCGCAGTCGGTAGACCCGTGACTTGTCCAGGCCCACGTTGCTCAATTTCAGATATAGGCTCTCAGCGGAACTGGGGTGCAGCGGCGGAGTACTCGCCGGAGCAGTTACCGCAGGCTCACTGGCCTGAGCCGGAGCATTCTGGCTCCGGGGCAGTGCGACTGCAATGGCAACCAGCAACAACCCGGCCAGCGGCAGCAAGCTTCTCCGCATTCTTGAGATTACCCTAGTCACCTACGTTTGCTACTTTCTATCTTCTAGAATGCGCCTTAGTGCGCACACCTGTCATCTGCTGGTTCGTTTCGGGCTTCCTGCTGGCACCTGCCGTCGGCGCGACTGCGGAAGTCATTCACCTCAAAAACGGCCGCACCATCTGGGCTGACCATGTACGGGATACGGGCACTCATATCGAGTATGACCTTGGGGATAACGCCTACGCGATTTCAAAATCTTCCGTTGACCGAATCGATGCTGGTGGCACTCCTCCTGGATATGTCTCTTCAGAAGGAAGCGGCAGGGAACGCCACGATCTGCCAGACTTTGCCCCCGCCGATAATTTGAAAAATGATCCCGCGCTCATCGGCAAAATCATCCGGGATGGCCGGGTCGACCCAGATGTACTGTATGCTCTGGAACAAGCGGGCAACAGCTCTGCGACCGCGGCTGGTTACTTCATTGCCGGCAAGCACGAATTCGATCACGGAAATTTTAGCAAGGCCCGCCCTTATTTAGAGGCGGGCTTGCGCTTCGATTCGCAGAATCCCACAATTCTGAACTACTATGCCGCGCTGCTAGTCCGAACCGGGAATGCAACCGAAGCTCTGCCTTATGCGGAGCGTGCCGTTCGCGCTGCTCCGGACTCGCCGGATGCGTTGACGGTTCTGGGATACGTCCAATTCGCCGCCGACCGCACCCCGGAAGCCATCCGCACCTGGAAACATTCTCTCGAACTCCGTCCCGATGCCACGGTGCAAAAATATCTGGCGAAAGCGCAGCGCGACGCCACCGCTGAGGCCGACTATACGCAGCATGAGAGCAGCCACTTCACGCTGAAATATGAAGGCAAGCAAACATCGGAGACGCTGCGCAGCCAACTGATCGCAACTCTAGAGTCGGAGTATGACGACCTGGTGCATGAACTCGGCATCGCTCCGCGCAATAGCATTGCGGTCGTGCTCTACACCGAGCAGAGCTTCTTTGATGTCACTCAAGCGCCCTCGTGGAGCGGGGCAGTTTTTGATGGAAAGCTGCGCATTCCGATCAACGGCGTGACTTCTGTCACACCCGAACTCGCACGCGTGCTTAAGCATGAACTTACACACTCCTTTGTTAGCCAACTTGCAGCCGGGCGTTGTCCGCAATGGCTCAACGAGGGGATTGCCCAGGCAGTCGAGCCTAAGCGCCTGGCTCATGGGAAGCTTCTGGCCGAACTCTTTCGAACCCAACGTGAGATTCCGCTGAACGCGCTCGAAGGCAGTTTCATGCAGTTCTCGAGCGTGCAGGCCACGGTGGCCTACGAAGAGTCCCTCGCCGCCGTGCAATATATCAGTGATTCGTACGGCATGAGTGATCTGCAACGGATCCTTGAAAGACTTGGGCAGGGGAGTTCGGCCGAAGCAGCCCTTCGCGCCACCATCCACTCTGATTACGGCCAACTGGAAGCGGAAGTCGGCAAATATCTCATCAGCAAGTATGGGAATTGAATCCGTCGTTCAGAAATAAAGAAACGGCTTCACGGTTTCAATAAACTGACGACGCCTTGCTGAAGAGTCAAAAGCGGAGACGTTGCAAGCAACTGTCTACCGTCCTTATCTTCATCTTCCTCAGTAGAGACGTAGCTTGCTACGTCTCCGCACATGGTCAACGGTTTTTCTGGGGAGGCCGGAATTAAACCGCGTCCTGTACATTGTTGTCATGGCCAAGTTCGAGAAACACATTTTCGTCTGCGGGAACCAGCGGCCGCCGGGGCATCCACGCGGATGCTGCGATCCCGAGGCTAGGGCGGAATTGCAAAAACTGTTCAAGCAGAAGCTAGCCGAACGCGGATTAAGAGGAAGAGTGCGGGCGAATCAATCGGGGTGTCTGGATCAGTGTGAGCATGGTCCGAACGTGGTGATCTATCCGGACGCGGTTTGGTACGGAGGCGTGACGCTGGACGATGTCGATGAAATTATCGACTCTCACATAGTCGGAGGGAAACCCGTGGGGAGGTTAGTGATGCGAGATGACTGCGTCAACACTCCTACTTGCGAGCACAAGCCGCGGCCCGGCACGACGGCTAAGAAGGGTGGTTAATTCGAAATAGTTCGGGCAAGATCCCTCGCCCCGCTGGAGAGTGTGCGGGGCCTCGGGATGACTCAGTTTCCAACGACGAACCACCGTGAGGGTTAGGGCGCTTTCACAGCCTTCAGCAGATTGAGCAGTCCCCAGCCAAACACGTTGTTGGGAACCTTCTGTCCTGAGCCTCCGCAGTTTTGTGTGCTTCGCAAAGGCAGAGACGTGTGAGTAAAGATGGTCTCCGTCTTGGTGATATTTCCGACAAGCGCGGGCTTAGCTTGCCACAACAGTGCGACTCCGCCGGCAAGGTGCGGCGCGGCCATTGAAGTCCCGGACCAGCCGGATTGATATTGATTGGTCGGCACAGCGCCGCGCACGTTTACTCCGGGCGCTGACAGGTTGGGCTTGAGGCGGTTGCTGTTATCCACCGTCACCGGGCCACGGCTGCTGAAACTGGCAATATTGTTTGCCGAGTCGGTCGCGCCCACGCTCACAGCGCTCGCATAAATGGCAGGCGGGTTATCCACCGTGGAGCAGTTAGGACCGGAATTCTCAGCCGCCATCGCGGGAAAGATACCTGCGGCGCGCACGGCGTCTACAATCTTGTGCAGGGTCTCGACTCCGCAGCCTTCACTGGCCGGACATTCCCAGGAATTGTTGATCGAATCCGGAGCCAATGCGGACTTGCCCTGGCTCGGTGTCTCGCCCTCTGCGTAGGGAGCGATCAGAAACTGGAAACACTCAGTGTATCGTGCGGGAGAGCCAGTGCCGTTAGCATCCATGTTGCGGCACGCGATCCACTTCGCCTTGGGCGCGACGCCGATCTGGTTGCCCTGTCCGTCATCGCCGACCATTTCGCTGACCGTGAACGTTCCGTGACCGAAAGGATCAAACGGCACCTTTGTATGGTCGACGGCGTCATGCCAGTTGTACTTATGGCTCGCCTTGCCGTTCTTCCAGCCTCGATATTGAAGTTTGAGGGCGGGATGGTCCCATTGCACGCCAGTATCAGCGCCAGCTACAACGCGTCCTTGGCCGCGAAATCCCAACGCCCAGACTTGCGGCGCATGGACCTGCTGAATATTCCATTCCACCGTGGGCGGAGCGTCCGAGACCGTGCCAGTTGGAACTGGGAGGCTAGTGCGAACATACGGATTGGCGTCGATTCGGGCCACATCACCACGAGCGGCTAACTCCTGCATCAAAGCGCGGTTGCCCGTAACCTTGACCATGTTGACGATATAAAACGATTGATAAGAAATTGCGCGCTGCCGCAATAAGGTCAAAATCGGACCTTGCGTGCGGTCTGCCGCCGCGCGGAGCGCGTTGACCACGAAGCGTCCTTTTTCCAACTTGGTCTGCAGGGACGAAGCCGGGCTCAAGTCTGCCTGGTCGGCCAATACCACCAAGGCCTCGGTTGTAGCATTGCCTGCGGTTTCGGTCAAAACGCGGGGAGCGATTTTCTCGCTGGCAGCGGCAGCCGGTGCTGGCGCGCTGTCGAGCACAAGACCGATCGCCAGCACTATCAGAACTGCATCAAGCCTAAATTTGCGTGAAATCATGATTAAGTCTCCTTGGGGAACTTATTGCAGAAGCGGATAGAAGCTTCTGATTCGAACCGAGAACAGGATGCAGGTTCGAGGGGCAACCTGGCTGAGGACTGTAGCGTTAGTCCTTCCTTCTGTCAAATTTTTGTGCCGCCACAATCAGTTGCGGGTTAGTTCTCCCTCTTTTTTTCCGGTGATGGTGACGAACCGGATGACGCCGTCGCTATCCTCAAAGACGAGGCCGGTTCCCTCGGAATTCACCACGGCCGTTACCAGATGACCATAAGACTTAGGAATTCCTCCCTGGGTCGGGGTTTGGTCGTAACGCGCTAGCTCTCCCTCTTTCATGCCAGTCACGCTGACGAATCGAATCACGCCTTGGCTGTCTTCAAAAACCAAACCCGTGCCTATTTGATCGGCGATGGCGGCGACCAGGCGGCCATAGGATTTGGGGACTGTGCCGTGGGTTGGAGATCCGGCGTAGGCGACAGTCGCGTTCCTATTTCCAGCCAGGTATCCCGCGACCAACAAAAACACGCTGGCAAAGACAAAAACAATCCTCTTTCGCATGTGGCTTTCACCTCAGACTTCGCAAGCAACGTCTCTAGAATCGTGGCGGAGCAACTATTTTGGCAGAACCAGAATTTTGTGCATCATGCCCAGATCCTCGTGGAGCAGGATGTGACAGTGAAACACAAAGGTCCCCGCAATCGTGGGATCGCGGAAATCCATGCGCATCTTGACGCTGTGGTAGGGATGCCCCGGCCCTTCCCAGAAGGGAATCTCGATGGTGTCGCGCAGGTCCTGATTCTTGACCGGCTTTCCGTCCACCTCTGTTACCAGGAAGTGGATCTGGTGCATGTGGAAGGCATGGGTCTCAAGGGCACGGTTTTCCACGATCCAGTCTTCCACGGCTCCAACGTGAGTCGTGATTACGGGTTTTTCGTTGCCTTTGAACACTTGTTGCTTTTGTCCATCGACGGTGATGTAGAACTGGATGGGGCCGTTGGTGCCACCAAATTCCTCGGAGAAGTAGAGTTTGCGCAGAGCGGTGGGCTTCTGTTGGCTCAGTCCGGTGAATTTAAGTTTTCCCATCGGGATCCGAACCGTTGGCTCTGTGGTCTTTGTCTGTTGTGAATCATTTGCGTCCGCGCTGACTTGGATTTTTGCCAGCTCTTGCTGGAGATCGGGGTTGCCAGTCGGGCCGGTTGAATAACCAAGCGACATAAAAACCGCTTCGTTGTCTTGCGCCGGGCCCTGCACGATAAACTCTGCCCGGCCGGCTGGAGGCAGCAGAATGGTTTCTTCGAATCTGGGCTTCGCCAGTGGATAGCCGTCAAGAGCGATCAATTCCAGCTTCTGCGGCTTGCCGTTGAACCATACCTGCAGCGGCATGAAATCCTGGATGGTGGCATTGGCCACCCGCCAGAATTGCTTCTCGTTGGGCTTCATGTTGATGATGGGCGCCGGAAATGTGGGAAAGGCCGAGACCTGGTAGTTAATCGTCAATTGGTACGGTCCGGGCACCCAAGGAACCAAATACTGCTGGCGGACGATGAACACACGCTCTGTGAGTCCGGCTACCTCTGGACGAAACTTGTCCATCCCCTCGACAATGAGCGCCCCGGCAGCACCGCCATTGACCTGGAACTCAGTGAAGCCGTGCACGTGCGGGTGGTACCAATACAGTCCAGGCGGCTCATCCTTGGGAATCGGAATATTGAATTGGAATGCGGGCTTACCCGGTTGGATCAAAGTTGTGAGAACGTCATCCTGATGGCAGTGTGGCGAGACATTCAGACCGTGGAAGTGTACGTTGGTGGAAGACAACGTCATGGTTCCGCCATCGCCGCAAATCTTGCCGGCAGGAACCGACATATCCATCGCTTCCATCCCCGCCGAGTCATCGTCGCTCACAATGCGGTCTTTGACGTCTAGAACTAGACGATCGCCTTGCTTCAGGCGCAAGGTCGGGGCTTCTACGTCTCCATTGCTAGTAGCGTAGTTCATGCAGTAATGGTTGTATCCGCCGGCATCGACCGAGTGCCGCATCGTCAACTCGGCCTTCAGAGTCCCATTGACACTGTTCAGACTAAGCGGATCCTGCACCACGGTTCCGGGGTTCGGGCGATTAGGGCATTGCGCGTCGAGCCGCAAAAGAGAAAATCCGCAGAACAAGATCGCAAGAAAATATCTGGACGCAGAGCGCATATTCAACTCCTTACTACCTCTCTCAAATTTGAGACACGTTACCTCGTGTTAGAACGGCCGGGGCGGAAAAGCTTCAATCGACAGCAACCCCGGACTGTTCGGGTCGGAGACGGGAGAGTGGGAAGATTCACTTAACGTGCACTTCCCAGCGGATGATTTCACGTTAATGATCCCGATGGAGGACGGAGCGCCGAATTCGGCAACATACAGGGCTCCGCCGGTCCCGGTGGTTTGTTCCAGAGCCAATGATGCGACATAAGACCAGTTGCTCACAAAGCCTTTGAGGGGGCCGGAGACACAACCTTTTGTAAGCTTGCCGGTGCCCTTGTCAAAAAAAGCAGCGCTGACCCTGCCTCCTTGATTGTCGCTGATGTAAAGGAGGCTCTCGTCCGGGCTCAGGAGAATGTTACTCGAGTTCATCGTCTTTCCCAACTGGTAGACAATCGTCGGCGTCAACTTGCCCGAAGAAATATCTGATACTTCCACTACCGTGAACGGCGAGGTATCGCCGAAGATGGCGTAGTGTCCATCTTGCGTAATATCGACGCCACTCGGATAGGTGTTGCCTTTGCGTGAACCGGTGGAATTCTGTTTGTCGCCATTCGATACCGGCTTGCCTGCGGAAATGTTGAAGGATTCGATGGAGCCATCGCCGTAAGTGACGACCATCATATTTCCATGAATCACCATTCCGTCGATGACGCCGCCGTTCAAACCGGCAACCGTGGTGTCTCCGACAAAAGTCAGGCTGCATCCCGGCTTCACATGAAAGGTTCCAATGGTGTTTGAATCTGTGAAGCTGGCATAAAGGTATTTGGCGTTCATGGCTAAGCCAACGCCATTGGAAGCGCCCGTGTCATTCTTGGAGCCAACCGCATGGCCGCCGATTTGTAGAGTCTTCACGACGATTCCATTGATTTCGCCGCCCTGGGCAGTGGAGGCATACACGCACTGGTTGTTCCCACTGTTAAGAACATTCACCCGGTTAGCCGCAAAATAGCCGCCCGCAATGCCCCCGCGTCCGATCAGCACGTTGGTTTTCAGGGTCAAGGTACCAGAGGTGCTCACGGTAAAGAAACTGACACTTGTAGCCAGGGCAGGGGGCACGTCGTCATTTGCAACAAGGTAGTGGGGCTTGCTTGCTCCCGCCGCCATCGTACTGACGACACAAATTACGACCAGGCCCGCTGTCCAACGCGATAACAAAGATTTCAGTGATTTCTGCATATTCTTCTTCCTGCTTAAGGTGGCAAGAATCGTGCCGATCAAGCTAACCACAGGTCGCCAAACAGTTCAATAAGAAACAACTTATCTCCCTGCGAAATTAGTCGCGGTGATTGAAAATGTTTGCGTAATAGTGGAAAACTAGATTCCCTTTTCCCTTCGACTGCAGTCTTCGAAGCGCTATGTGCCCGCCCCAACCAAGGGCGACCAGAACCGAATGACTGGGGCTGTTCAAGATTTTTCTTCGTTGAAGGTCTGTCAGGCGCGCGCACAAGTTGAGGATTGTCATCTCTCCCGCCATTGTGCTACGGTAGTGGAAAGTTCACGCCTTCAAATCCACAATCACAGTCGCGCCGGGTTGTGGCCCGCGGAAAAAAGCGTGTCGAACAGGTGGTGCTATGGCTATGAAAGATGCGGTCGATTCCATTCCGGACGAACGGACAATCGAACCGGAAGGCTTTGCCAACCGGAAACTGATTCGTCCGTCGCTCAACCGCAATGACCACAACCATTCGTCCGCACCCGTGGGGGAGCGGCGTGATCGCCCCGAGCGCTCGCTTGAACGAAACGATCGGAACGACCGAAGCGACCGCAATGGGGGTGGACGCAAAGCGGCGCCTCCCGAGCAAACCAACGCCGAGAATTTCTATTATCAGAAGCAGATGCAGGCGAGGACGCCGATGGTCATCGTGCTTCGCGATGGCGAAGAAATCCGCGGCGTCATCGAGTGGTATGACAAGAGCTGCCTCAAGATAAACTGCAACGCTTCGCCCAACCTGATGGTTTACAAGCCGGCGATCAAATACATGTATAAGGAAGGCGAGAACGCGAGGAAGTAAGCCTCATCATTAAGGTTCCTGGCTTAATTTTGACTGAGGAGATAACCTCCCGTTGACAATCTCTGATATCTCCCTTAGCATCAAGCACTTGATGCAATCGTACTGACTCCGCCGCTGGAGGACCGTCTGTGATCAAGCTCGATATCATCAATGAAGTGGTGAATAAGACCGGAATCACCAAAACCAAGGCTGAACTAGCCGTGGAAACAGTTTTTGGGAGCATGAAGCGCTCGCTCGCCAAGGGCGATCGCATTGAACTGCGCGGATTTGGAGTGTTCAATGTCAGGCCGCGCAAGACCGGTATCGGACGTAATCCACGAACTGGCGCCGAAGTGTCGATCCCTCCCGGCAAAGCGGTCCGCTTCAAGCCGGGCAAGGAGTTACAGTCCATCGACTGAGCCCGGTTTCTCGCGTAGGATGAAGGTTACGGGCGTTCCCGCCCGCACTTGCATTAGCCCTGACAACGCGGAATCTTGATGCCTGAATTTCTTCCCCCAGTTTCTTCTTCGACCACCGATTATTACCGTCCGGTTGAAGTCTTCGTCGCTCAGCCTCCGAAGCAACGTTATTGGCTACACATCGTCCTGCTGTTGGCCACGATCTTCACCACTTTGGTAGTCGGTGCTCGCATGGAATTTAACTTCCAGCACGATCAGCCTGCTTTTTCGCTGAATGAAGACGGGGTACCGTTTTTTCCGCTGCGCTGGATAAAGGCGGAGCCTTCGCGACTGTTGCTGGGTGTGCCATTCGCGTCCACACTCATGCTGATTCTTCTGGCACACGAGATGGGACACTACCTCTGCTGCCGCTACTATGGGGTGAATGCCACGTTGCCCTTTTTCATCCCGGCACCTACGTTAATCGGGACGCTCGGGGCGTTCATCCGCATCCGTTCGCCAATTCGCTCCCGGGCTGCACTGTTTGACATTGGAATCGCTGGACCGATCGCAGGATTTGTTGTCGCTCTGACCGTGCTGATGTTTGCTTTGCCGCTCTCCAAAGCGATGCCGCCAGACATGGCCGGTCCTGACATCCAACTGGGATATCCGCTGATTTTTCGATTGGCCTGGTCCGTTCTTCCACTTGCAGAGCTTAAAGCGAGTTCTACGTCTGCTTTGCATTCGATTTATTTTCATCCGACAGCGATCGCGGCTTGGGTCGGAATGTTCGCGACTGCGCTTAATCTTTTGCCCGGCGGCCAACTCGACGGCGGTCACATCGTCTTTTCTCTCGCCCCGCGCGCCCACAAGGTCGTTTCGCGCTTGACGATCCTCGCGCTCATTCCGATGGCGCTCTATTTCTGGGCGGGGTGGTTGGTTTGGGCGATTCTGCTGAGGATTAGTGGAATGCGGCATCCCATGGTGGCGGAATGGCCGGGAGTGACAGGAGTCCGGAGGTGGATTGCCGGGTTTGCTCTGCTTATGCTGATTCTTACCTTGGCGCCGACGGCTATTGGCCCGCATGGCTCGTTGCTGGACGTGTTGCGCGCATCGCAAGAGTGGCTGCAACAGTTGCGGTCAGGACAGTCCTAGGGTTGATCGCACGGGCGAGGGCAGGATACGTCGCGACACCCGCCAAGATGCCGGCCCTACAGATGCTCTTTAATGCCAGTGAACAAATCGGTTTCCTGCTCAATCAAGCCGGGAGTCACCCTGGCGGCGAGATGGAACATCTCTTGGCGTCCGCGTTGACGAACGTGGGATTCGAAGAGAGGCCACAATGGCGCTTGGCTGGTATGAGCCTTGAACGCAGCGATTTTGGTCTCCAAGTAATCGCCAATTTCGATGATCGCAGTGGCGGGAGGCAGCGTGACCGGTTGGCGATCAGGCAAGGTGAAGTTTACCGTTCCGTAGTAAAGCTTTTGGCTCCGGTGCGGGCGGATTTCGCCTGCTATCTGGTCGGAGAACCGGTTATTCCGTCCCGCCCAGTGAAACGCCAGCGTAGCGAAAACTGAAGCCATGGAGTGATCCGTGTGGCCAGTCACCGATCCGTCCGGACCGAAAGTGAGCAGCACGTGCGGACGGAAGCCGCGAATGTGCAGAGTTAAATCGCGCACAACATTTTGTAGATCCTGGCGATGAAGCTGGCCGTCGGGATAATCCAGCACGATCCCGCGAGTCACCTTCAGGATTTCGCAGGCGGCGGCAAACTCCTTCCGTCGCGCAGCGGCTAAGTCCTCGTCGTTTGCGGCGCCTCCGCGATGACTCGCAGCTTGTCCAGGGGTCAGGCAAAGAACGCAGGTCTCGACGCCACGATCGTGATAGATGCGCAACGACCCGCCAAAGCTTCCAGCCTCGTCGTCAGGATGGGCGGTAATGCACATCAGCCGAAGCATAGATTCATTGTAACTTGGGCATTGCGGGTCAACTGCTTGCGGGGGAAGTATGCAAAGTCTTGCACTAGTCATCTACGATGACAAAGTAAATGCTTTCACACGCGTGCGGTTTCGCACTAGAATAGTGCCCGCCCGCGTAGGGAGTTTGGCACACTCTCTACGGTATGGATCTACCGGCTATGTGCGGGCCATGACGCCCGCGCCTACATCGACAGGAGCAACTCGTGCACGTTCTTGTGACCACGGATACGTTGAGCGGAGTGTGGGCCTACACGCAAGAACTGGTCACAGGCCTGGTGGGTCGCGGAGTTAGAGTCACGCTGGTTAGCCTGGGCGATATTCCCCTGCCCGAGCAAACTAGCTGGATGGACGACCTGCACGGCTTGGAATATCGTCCGACCGCCTTTCGCCTGGACTGGATGCAGGAAGCCGAACAGGATCTGAAAGAATCCTCCGCATATCTCACCACACTGGTCAGGGAACTGAAACCCGATCTGCTGCACCTGAACCAATTGTGCTATGGAAACCTCGCCGTTGACATTCCACGCGTAGTCGTGGCTCACGGTGATTTGATTAGTTGGTGGAAGGAAGTGCATGGGCACGAACCCCGCGAAGGTCGATGGATGCGTTGGTATCGGGAGGCAGTGGCGCGCGGGTTGTGGCATGCCAGCGCGGTAGTCGCGCCTTCGGTTTGGATGCTGGACGCGATCCGCGATTGCTATGCGCGCCCCAGACGGGATTCGGTGATATACAACGGTCGAAATCCGGCGTCCTTTAATCCGTACGTGAGCAAGGATGATTCCGTGCTCTCGGTCGGACGGCTGTGCGATGCTGGCAAGCAGGTAAGCCTGTTAACCCAGCACACCCACCCTTTGCCAGTCTGCATTGTGGGCGCTGAGGCGGTGGCCGATGCTAAGATTCCGATCCGCACCGATGTAAAGCTTGCAATCAACCAAGTCTCCGTGGCAATAAAAGGCCCGCAGACGGAGGCACAGCTGCGCACTTTGTATAGCCGCGCCTCCATCTACGCAGCCACATCAAGATATGAGGCCTTTGGAATGGCGCCACTGGAAGCCGCGTTCTCGCGATGCGCCATCGTCGCCAACGACATTCCGTCCTTCCGTGAGATTTGGGGCGACGCCGCCATCTACTTCGAAGCCAACGACGCATCGAGCCTGGCGCATGTCATTCGACGAATGCATGAGCATCGCGACCTGTGCCGCGGCTACGCGACCCGGGCCTATCAGCGGGCACGCGAATGCTTCACTGCGAAACGAATGATCGACGAATATGTGAGGCTTTACCATAGCTTGATCGGAGCGAAAGTGGCAGCGGCGTAGAAGAAGACTCTAGTTCCTGGTTCCCAGATTCTGCCTTTCCGGGCTTTCTGGGCAAGTTCCCCGCCGCGTTGTCATTCGAGGGTGCTCTATCCCCGGGAATCTGCATTCCTGATGACCAAATAGTGCGGCAAGAGGACCACCAAGTCTTCCTATCGGTAGTGGGTCCATTTGATTTCCACAAGCCCTAGTTGCTGAACCACGCCCGTGCTACTATCGGGCCGTGAAACCAAAGAAGCCGAAACGTCCTACAGACCCAATGGAACTGGCGAAACTCGTTGGAGATATGGCGACTGGCCAGACCCCGAGAGATGACGAAGCCATTAGAGGGGCCAAGCCTTCAGGGCCAAATCAGCCAAGGTCTTCTGCCGCGCAACGATCTGTTCCTTCGACCAAGAAGAAACCCTTGAAACCATCCGCGTGAGTTCATAGGGGCTATTCTTGTAAACGGCTTTCTTTGTTTTGAAGTCGGTACTCCGTAAATCCGAATTGCTTTTTGCCAGCAAAAGAGCGAGATTCCCAATTCTTCTCACGAAGCTTCTTGCGGTATCCTCATCAAATTCTGGCCAGTTTTTTCCCGGCTGCTCCGGCAGAATGTGCTCCAAGTTAATCGCTTGCTTATCGTCATTGGGAACAAACCACGGTGTAGCTTCATTTTTGGCTGCCATTTCTAGCGAACGCAGATAATACCGCGCAAACCAACCCTTAGATACGCTAGCAATTTCAAACGCTCGGCGGAATTCTTCGTCGGTAGGTATGGTTTCAATTACCTGCTTGAAAAGGGCTGCCGCAGTGGTGATTTTTTTAATAAAGACAAGATGGGCCGCCTCGGCCAGTAGTTCATCAATGGAGCCACGGCTTGTGTTTGAGGTAATCACGAAACGAACACCCCACGTAATGAACATGCGAAATGCTTCACTAGCTTCTTTTGGTGAGAATCTGGAAGCCACACCCAGCATTACTGGGCGTAATCCGCGAATATTCAAACGGTTCAGCGTCTCTATTGCACGCCTGATTGTGTCTGGATAGGAGTTCCAATTCTCATGCTCCGGGTTGAAAATGGAGACGTATATATTGGAAAGGTCTTCGAGTGATGCTAGGAACTGTACCGAAGTGGTTGGGCCTTTGGCTATGCCTTGCACAGCCTCATACACTTGGCTCTCTCTTAGATGGCCTCCAATTACGATCATGGCCTGACGAAGGAATGTGACCGTAATGTCGTCCTCTTCCAACGTCTCCAGCGTATTTCGCATCCGCGCCCATTTTTGCTGTGCTTCGACGACACGCTTTTCCCCAGCTTGCTCCAGAAGATAATTCTTAACGAGATCGGCTTGGGATGTTTTTAGACCTCTATCGTTCAGCGTCTCAAACATCTTGTACGCATTTGCACCCGTTGGAACCTCTAGCAAGATTATCCTTGCTCCATGCTCCAAGTAGCGCACCCATTTACTCAGCGAGTCTCCGTGATGTTTCTTATCGAAACCAGCGAGAATGTTCCTGATGTGTGTTCTAGCCTCAGCGAATGCTGCCTCAATTAAGTAGTGTGAGGACACGCTAGGTTGTGGCCGTTCTTTGGCATCCTTCGCTGTTAACATGCTGCGAAAGAATTCGTTGTCATCAATGTTAAGGGCCAGTTTTGTTGCTTCTTCGCGTTTTTCCGGGTCTATCTCCGTAAGGAATACATTGTCAATCCGACGCGCATTCATCTCTTCGCCGATTGTGCCCATGTAATTTCGTATTTCTGCTAACAGTATGGCTACCGTCGCAAGGCGCTGTTGACCATCCACAACCTCCAGCGAATCTAGGTCCACAGGGATTGTTACGATTGTTCCGAGAAAATATTCCGGCTCCTCGTTGTCGATGGCTTTACTTAGGTCTTGAAACAGCCTCGTTATCTGTTTCTTTTCCCACCTGTATTCGCGCTGGTTGAGTGGAACCTGGAGACGATATTGCCTAAGAACTCCCGCAATGCCTAGTTCATGGAAGCCTATCTTGGCGCGCACCGTCTTAACTTCTGGCATTTGCGCCCCCTGTCGTGATTTCCGGTACGAAAGGGACCCGCCTGCCAGCACTTTCCAGTTCTCGGATCGCAGATAGCCGGAGTCGCTCTCTGACCCAAGAGGAGACGGAGATTCCAGCGAGAGCGGCGGCCAACTCGAAGCCTTCCTTCTCGCTCTCCGTAAGCCTAATTAAGAGATTTTCTGTTTTCGGCTTCATGGGGTAGAATGTATTACATTTGTCTATACAAAGTCAAGAATATTCTTGACATGTATTACATAGTGTAATACATTCTCTTTTGTGAACAGACTTTCTACAAGCCGACGCGCTCAAATCCTCAGCCTGATGGTCGAGGGTGTGTCTCTTCGATCTATTAGTCGCCTGACGGGTGCAGGCAAGAATACACTGGCAAGACTGCTTGCGGAGTTTGGATCTATATGTGCGGAATACCACAACAAAACGGTGCGTAATGTTCGCGTTCGTCGTCTTCAATGCGATGAAATTTGGAGCTTTGTTGGGGCCAAGGCCAAGAATACCAGTCCCGAGAAAAAAGCCGAAGGTTGGGGGGACACGTGGACATGGACCGCGATTGATGCTGATACAAAACTCTGCGTTTCCTACCTCGTAGGCGGACGCGATCTGGGATGGGCCAAGGAGTTCATGGAGGATTGCGCTAGCCGCATCCGTGGACGCGTACAAGTAACCACGGACGGGCACAAGGCATACCTTGAGGCCGTCGAAGGCGCGTTCGGCATGGATGTGGACTACGCACAGTTGCAGAAGATTTATGGAGCACCTTCCGATGAAGAAACCCGCCGTTACTCCCCGGCCCGTTGCATTGGTAGCGACATGAAGATCGTAAGCGGTAATCCAGACCCCAAGCACATCAGTACCAGCTACATCGAAAGGCAGAATCTTTCGATGAGAATGGGGATGCGGCGCTTCACTCGCCTGACGAATGGTTTCTCCAAGAAAATCGAGAATCACATCGCAGCAGTGGCAATCTACTTCACCCACTACAATTTCATTCGTGTTCATCAAACCCTTCGCGTTACACCCGCGATGCAGGCTGGTCTTACTGACCATGTATGGTCGGCAGAGGAAGTCTGCGAACTCCTCTCGCGTAAGGAAGAACAGTCGCCAATTCCACGCATCGACAAAGATATTCTTGGACGTGCACTAGCGGCTTTATAAAGAAAGGAACGACATGGCTACACAACCGAGTTTGCCATCGGAAGTCTATGCAATTTACTGCGGTGGCATTGAGCAAGCGACAGCACAGAAGGTCGTCAACAGTTTAACGATTGCGATGGGAGGAAAAGTTAAGCATGTTCATCTTCTCTTCCAATCTGCCGGGGGTTACGTTGGTGATGGAGTGTTCCTTTACAACCTCTTCCGCTCCGTACCCATTGAACTCACGCTGTATAACGCTGGACAAATCTCGTCCGCTGGAGTCGTCGCCTATTTGGGGAGCAGAAATCGGAAGACCACCAAGTCTGCTACTTTCATGTTTCACCGTAGCACTAACAGTCCCCAATTCGCCACGGCCACCAAACTCGACTACATCGCAAAGAGTTTGGTTCTGGACGATGCCCGAACCGATGCCATCGTTCGCGAACACGTTAAGCTGCCTGACGAACTCTGGAAGGATATGATCCATCATGACGTTTACCTCTCAGGCGAGGAGGCAGTGCAGTTTGGCCTTGCTACGGCCATTGGCGATTTCAGTCCCCCCGCAGGGATTCAAGTATTCAACCTCTTAGCATAAGGATAGTCAATAGGCTTTGTCGTGTAACGTAGGTGATCGAAAAAAGTTGACTAGTTATGCATTAGTTAATGGCCTGTGGATTTCAAACGGACCCACTACCTTCCTATCCAGAAGCTAGAAGCCAGCCGCCAGAAGCTGTTATCTTCATACTCAGTACATTTTCAATTGGAGGACTTATGGCTACAGTCAAAATCACCGTTAGACCCAACGGCCCTTATCGCGTGGAAGCTCCTGAAGGTTCAATCGAGTTAGTTGACGCTAACGGAACTCAATACGACTTGACGGGCAAGCCGGCTTTTTCTCTTTGCCGTTGCGGCGGATCGGTCAACAAACCTTTTTGTGACGGAACCCATAGCAAGATTGGCTTCCAAGGCGCGGAGTTAGCGGTGAAGAAGGCGGAGAGTCCGAACTGAACCACCGGAAAAATAAGCGTAGTCTTACGGACTGAAGTGAAAGATCACCTTGACCTTGGTTCGGGAACCTAGGGGCTCATATTTCCACTTCCTGATCGCTTTGACGGCGGCTTCGGCAAGAATCGGGTTTCCCCCGGTGATGGTGGCGCCTTCGACGGTTCCGGTTGACGAGATGGTTGCATCCACCCGCACGTATCCTCCAACGCCAATGCGCTTCAGGTCCGCCGGATAATCCGGCTCAACCCGATAAACAAGTTTCCTCTCGTGATTGTCGGTTTGGGCGTGCAGTGGTGGCGCAATTTGCGTCATCAGCGCCAAGACACTGATCAGCGCGAAGCAAAGAGCGTTCAACGGATGGTGGATCCGCGCGAAGCTACGAAATGAAACTGTCTTGCGCACTGAACTCCAATTGCGGTCGAGTGAGTCGAGTTAAGGCCCAGGAGTTTCCAAACTAGAGGATGTGGTAACGGGCACGCAAGATTACCAAGGTAAGCGGCGGCTCTCAGCAATGAGCCGGCGCGGGGCGCGATTGCGATGGACGTGGGTTGCAACGGACAGAGCGCCTGAATCAATGAATGGTTTTGGTCTTCCGCGACATGTAATCCATCAACAGGTACTGCCCTAACGTGTACGGTGTGGTGAAGTAGGCTTTGCCGCGGCACATTTCCGTGACCTTCTGAACGAACTGCACCAGACCGCGATCCGATGCCAGCATGAAAGTATTGATCAGGACGCCGGCGCGCTTGCACTTGGAAACTTCTTCCAGAGTCTGGCTCACAACTAGTGGATCGAGGCCGAAAGCGTTTTTGTAAATGCGACCGTCTTCAAGCGTCAGCGCGGACGGCTTACCGTCGGTGATCATCACAATCTGCTTCATGTCTTTGCGTTGGCGCTGGAGAATTCTCTGCGCCAGGCGCAAACCCTCGCGCGTGTTGGTGTAGTATGGCCCCACTTTGACACGTGCCAACTGCGAGAGTGGTACTTCTTCCGCGGAGTCGTGGAACAGGATCAACGACAAAGAATCTCCGGGATACTGCGTCCGGATCAAGTGCGATAACGCCATCGCTACTTTCTTTGCGGGCGTGAAGCGATCTTCTCCGTAAAGAATCATGGAGTGCGAGCAGTCGAGCATGAGCACGGTCGCGCACGACGACTGGTATTCGCACTGATGCACCTGCAGGTCAGAGTACTCGATGTTCAGCGGGAGATTCATACCTTCGCGCTGGATAGCGCTGGAGAGCGTAGCGGTTATGTCGAGATTGAGTGTATCGCCGAACTCATACTGTCGCGACGCGCCGCTAGCCTCGATGCCAGTAGCCAGGTCGCGCGTGTCGTGACGGCCGAAGCTGGACTTTCCCAATGATCCCATCAGATCGCGCAGCGTTTTGAAGCCAAGAAAGTCCAGGCTCTTGTCGGTGATTTCGAACTTCACTTGCTGTTGCGCTTCGCCCACCTGCCCGCCGACGCTGGATCTCTGCGAAGGATCGTGGGCCGGATCGATGCTGATGTAATCCTCTTGCTGCATGCGCTCGATCAATTGATCGATGAGTTCATCCAGCGTGCCTTCCATCTGCATCTGCTGGAGTTGCTGGCGCATTTGCTCATCCAGCAGGTCGCTGTCGAGCAATGCCTGTTCAATCGCGCGGCGCAGATCGTCGAGCGTCTGCTCGCCATCGCCGAAATCGTCGTATATGTAATTCTGGAATCCGCTCTGCAGCAGGTAATCGGAGAGCGCGCTGAGCAGATCTTCCATGCTCATTTCGCTGGCAGGATCGGGGACGTATTTGGTGTAACGAATGCGTTTCATAGAAACAGTCGTTTGCCGTTCGTCCTTGGTCTTTGGCTCTGCAACTGCAGATTCCTCGCTCCGCTCGAAATGACAGTTTTAAGCCGGTGTCGTGGCCAACGACCAATGGCCACCGACAACGACTAATTAAATGATCTCCTGCCGCGAAACGGTACGTCCTCGCGTTCGAAGGGTTTTTCCGCAACTTTGGGCGGCTTTTCTCCGGCGCTGAACAGACGCTCTTCGTTCCGTCCAATGCGTTTGTGGGCGTGGAGGCCTTCGAGCACAAACTCCGCTGCGGAGACTTGCGACTCCGGGCTTTCCTTCGGTCCGACGTTGAGTTTGACCAATTTTTCCATCAGACCCTGAATTCCGCGAAGCGCTTGCAAGGCTTCTCCTGCGCCGGCGGTGTCCGCGAGTTGAATCTCACCGCCGAGATCGAACCACTGCACGACCTGATTCATGTCCGTGCCTTTGAAGTATCCGTCGTAAGTTTTGGCGATCGCTGTGCGGATCAGTTCGCGGCTTACGTGGTCGGCGCCTTTCATCTCACCTTCGTACTCCAGTTCAAGTTTGCCGGTGATCGCGGGCATGGCCGCATACACATCTCCGATGCGCGGAACGACCAGCTTCTCGTCATGGCGGATGGCGCGGCGCTCTGCATTCGAGATCACGTTTTCCATGCATGAAATAGGTAGACGCTGGCTCACTCCCGAGCGTTTGTCGACTTTCTTATCCTCGCGGGCGGCAAACGCAATTCGCTCGATAACCTCGTGAACGTATTTCGGAATGTGCAGGTTGTATCCGTCACGCTTGGTCCAGGCTTCTTGCGTAGTGATGGCAATTCCCTCTTCTACGGAAGCCGGGTAGTGAGTGCGAATTTCTGAGCCGATACGATCCTTCAGCGGAGTAATGATTTTGCCGCGAGCTGTGTAATCCTCAGGGTTGGCGCTGAAAACCAGCGCGACATCGAGCGGCAAGCGAATGGGATAGCCCTTAATCTGCACATCGCCTTCCTGCATGATGTTGAACAGGCCAACCTGAATTTTCCCGGCAAGATCCGGCAGTTCGTTGATGGCGAAGATGCCGCGATTGGCGCGCGGCAGCAATCCGTAATGAACGGTCATTTCACTACCCAGTTCGTGACCGCCGCGTGCTGCCTTAATGGGATCGATATCGCCAATCAAGTCGGCAATAGTCACGTCGGGCGTCGCCAGTTTTTCGACATAGCGATCTTCCTGGGTGAGATACGCAATTGGCGTGCTGTCACCGCGCTTCGCAACTTCGTCGCGGCAGCGGCGGCAGATGGGTGAGTAGGGATTGTCGTGAATCTCGCAACCTGCGACGTAGGGCATCTGCGCATCGAGTAATGTGGTCAGAGCTCGCAGGATGCGGCTCTTGGCCTGACCGCGAAGTCCCAGCAGGATAAAGTTATGACGTGAAAGAATGGCGTTGATGATCTGCGGCACCACGGTATCGTCATAGCCGACAATGCCGGGGAAAATTGGTCCGCCCTGACGAAGTTTCGCGGTCAGGTTGTCGCGCAATTCGTCCTTCACGCGCCGGCTTCGTAAACGTTCTTCAGAAAATGGACTGTGGCGTAATTCGCCGAGCGTCCGAGGAAAACTCATGATAGAAAAACCCCCACTGCCTCTGGCCCGATTATACGCCGCCTTGAGTCTTATCCCGCGTGGCCATTGCCACCGGCTTTGCGGCGAACGTGCACAGTACGGCGCATGTTTGGCAAAATGTTTTCAAAGAACGAAATGATGGCTCGCAGGCGTTCGGCCTCCGATTTCATCATGAGTAAGGCTTGCTTAAAGTCCAGATCCAGAGGAAGCGAACCTGCGAGATGAAACGAGAGTAGGCCTTCATCCACTTCGAAGGATTTCTCCGGCTCCGCTCCGGCCAGAGTCATAATCTCTCCGTGCAGTTTGACGGCTTGGGCTATTTCCTGCGGCGAGGCGACGTCCGGCTCGTCATGCAGATAGAGTACCTCGGCCTGCAGAAATGACCGCTCCTGGTTGAGATGTAAGACCTCGAAACGCGCACGGCCCTCAGTGACAATGTCCATACGCCCGTCCGGATATTTCTTGGTGACCGTGAGGATTTCCGCAGTGCAGCCGATCTCTGCGAGGTCCTGCTCCTTGCCCCTGAGCACGCCGAAATGCTGGCTGCGGTCGAGACACTCGGAGATCATTTCACGGTACCGCGGTTCGAAAATGTGCAGCGGCAGCGGTGTACCCGGAAGCAGAACGACGTCGAGCGGAAACAGTGGCAGCAGTGGGCTCAAGAACGGTCTCCGAGATCCTTCGCGATGCGAATTTCTAGGATTGTACGCTAGAGTTTGACCCCACCCGGCTTGACTTTGAGAGCGTTAAGAGAATAGAAGCTCGAAATGGGATCGAACCAAATACAACTGCCCGGAAAAGTCGTGGTGATTACTGGCGCATCCATGGGCATCGGCGAAGCGATTGCCAAGATTTTTGCCGATGGGGGCGCGCGCGTGGTACTGCTTTCGCGCGATGCTGAACGCGCTGAAGCCGCCCGCGGACGGATCGGCCACCCCGAGCGCACGCTGGGGCTCGCGTGCGATGTGCGCAATCGCGAGGAGATCGATCGTGTAGTCGGGTTGACTTTGCACCACTTCGAGCGAATCGACGTTTGGATCAATAACGCCGGCCACGGAATACTGGATTCCGTCGCCAGCGTCGATATGGCTGCCTGCCGGGAAACGTTTGAGACTAATTTCTTTGGGGCACTTGAGGCCATGCAGGCAGTGATTCCGGTGATGAAGCGGCAAGGGTCTGGCACGATCATCAACATATCGAGCGTAGCCGGGCATATTCCGCTGCCCTTTCATGCGGTCTATAGCGCCACCAAGTTTGCCATGAACGCAATCGGCAAGGCCGCGCGCATTGAGCTCACGAGTTCCGGGATTAATGTGCTGACGGTATGTCCCGGCTACGTGCGCACCGCTTTCGGTGCGAATGCGGTCAAAGGCGCAGAACAGAAGCAAGTGCGGCCTGCCCAAGTGCGAGGTATTACGGCTGAACGCGTCGCGAAGGCTGTGTTTCGTGGGTATTCGAAACAAAAGCGGGAGGTCGTGGTGCCCTGGACGATGCATCCGGTGATCAAGATTTATCAGCTTTTTCCGGGACTGGTGGAATGGTCCATGATGAAGATGGCCCGAGAGCGTGTGTAGTACTGGCATCCCCAACGCCTTGCATCCCTCGTCGCTTTATCTCTCGAGAGTGCCAAGGAATGTAGTTTGTCGGAGGCTTGGAGCTTACTTTACGAAGCTTTCAGTTCCTCAAGCATAGCGCTCATCTCAGACTGCGCGTGAGTATTGCCAGTGCGCGCCGCCGACGAGATTCCGTCCACCAGCATCCTCTTGGCTTCATCCACTCGATTTGCGCTCACCAGGGTTTGCGCAGCCATAAAGTATCCAGCGGTGTAATCGGGATGGGTGGAAAGCAACTTCGCGAATTCTTCTAGCGCTCGTTCAACTTCGCCTGCTTTCGAGTGCTCCATGGCGAGGCCGTAACGCGCAAACGCATCGTAGGGGTTCTGCGAAAGAATTTCGTTGAGCATTGCGAGTCGGTCCATAAGGGCAGCTCTCAGCTTTCAGCTGAACATGCAAATGCGAGATTACTACAATCTAGACGGGGATTTGTCTCAACAATTGTCTTCCTACTAGCGATCTCTTTCATTGCTGAGTACAATTGGCCCATCCCTCGTCAGGAGTTTAGCGATTGGCCTGTCCATTTTTCATGCCGACGAACAAACTGGAAGATGGCGGTTGGCTTCACCCCTCACGGTTGCCGCTGGGCGGAGGATGGACCGGACATTGTTGCGCTCCCGGACATGAAGGCGTCGAACCGACGGATCAGGAAGTGCGGGAGCTTTGCAATCTCGGCTACGCTGCCGGCTGCTCCCGCCTTCCCAAAGAACGCGCCTTCGACGCTGTGCGCTTTTCGATCGCTCGCGACCGGGGTGCGCAGCTGCAGTTTTGGTTTGTCTGCGAGTCGTGTCATCGCCCCGCCGGCAGCGGAATGCTGGAGTACGATCTCTCGGTCGGTCAATGGGTCTCCTCGCATGCCGACTTGCGCATTCAGAAAATGGCGGAATGTTATTTACAATCGTATTTAGCGCGTAGGAATCCAGTCCGCGTCAGCGGGCTTCAGTTCGAGCACAAGTCCTTGATCACACACCCATGAACCAGAAAGATGATGTTATGCTGCCGCGGCCCGTGCGAGATTCGCAGTCCGAGATGGCCGAGATTGTTCTACCCAACGACGCCAATCCGCTCGGCGCTCTACTAGGCGGACGCCTCATGCATTGGATTGACCTCGCTGGGGCTATGGCCGCGCATCGCCATGCGCGCAACTACGTGGTCACTGCCGCCATCGATCACATGGATTTTTGGGTTCCCGTGCATGTGGGCGATCTGGTGATCCTGCGCTCCTCGGTGAATCGTGTGTTCCGCACTTCGATGGAGGTGGGCGTTAAAACCTGGGTGGAGAACTACATCGCGGATGACTGCCAGCACGTGGGTTCAGCCTACCTGACGTTCGTGGCCGTCGACGCTGCTGGGCGTCATGTCGAGATTCCGGCTGTCATTCCTGAGACGGATGATCAGCGGCGCCGCTACGACGATGCCGGACGGCGTCGAGAAATCCGCCGGGCGGAACGCGAGCGGCGTAAGAGCAATTTGCGCTAGAGACGTTGCAAGCGACTCTATACAGCCGAGACGCGTCTCTCTTGTGCGAGGAACTCGGTTCTGGAAACTTTCCTGCCTCCGCAGTAGTCTAATTATTGAGGGAGTCCCGTGTTCCCTGCCTAATCGATCTTCATGAAGTTTTCTAAGCTGATTCCGGTTCTTGTGATTTTGGTGTCGCTAGCTAGGGTGGCTCTAGCCAACGAGGCAGCTTCACCAAGCTCCATTCTTCCCACGCAGTTTGGCGGTTGGCAGATCTCGGGCACGTCGCGAACCAGCAATGATCCTGCAGTTGCCGACCCCGTTAACGCCGCAGTTCTGAAGGAATACGGCTTCACCAGCTTCGAATCTGCCACTTATACCCGCGATGACGGTCGCAAGCTTAGCCTGAAGGCAGCCCATTTCGGCGATGCCAGCGGCGCCTATGGCGCGTACACCTATTACAAGACGCCAGCGATGCTGATCGAGAAAATCGGGGACGGGGCCGCTTCGATGAATGAGCGCGTGCTGTTTTATCGAGGCAACATCCTGGTGGACGCCGTATTTCAAAAGCTTTCCGCGATGTCAGCGGCCGAGTTGCGGGAGTTGGCTCAAGACCTTCCCTTGCCTCTAGGCAATACGCGTAATTTGCCTGGGCTGCCGGCTTATCTACCGCCTCAATCCTACGTAAAGAACACTGCGAAATATGTGGTCGGACCTGCCGCGCTACGAAACTTGGATACTCCGGTTCCAGCCGAACTGGTGGACTTCAACGCCGGTGCGGAGGTGGTTGTTGGGAATTACAACAGTTCAGGCGGCGAGGCCACCCTAATGTTGATCTCTTATCCCACTCCGCAAATCGCAGCCGATCATCTCCGGCGCATCGATGCTGCGCGACCGCAGGATTCGCAACCAGCCAATAGCGCGCCGGTTGCGAATGCAAATCCTATTCTTCAAACCCCAATCTTCGATAAGCGCACCGGTCCAATTGTGGTCGTGGCAGCCGGTCCGCTCTCGCAAACCGAAGCCAAATCACTTCTAGCTTCCGTGAATTACGATGCCAACATCACGTGGAATGAGAACACCTATTTCACCAAGCGCGACAACCTGGCAAACCTTTTGGTGAACGTGATCATTCTCTGTTTCATCATCATTGGCTTCGCTTTGGTCGCTGGAGTGGCCTTCGGTGGCATTCGCATCCTCGCGAGGCGTCTGTTTCCCGAGCGCGTATTTGATCGAGCTGAGAACCGGGAATTCATCTCGTTGCACCTGTCGGAAAAGCCTCCTCAACCTTGAACAGGTCTGTAACTTCAACAATCAAAGCTAGTTAGACTCGTCCAAGCGCAAAATTGTCTCACAATGAGCAACCACCGGCAACTATTAACCTATTTTCTAACTCATTGAAAGCAAAGATGTTTATTTCCGAGATATTTCTTGACACCCCCCTTTTTCGGCTCATAAGATTTCGCCAGAAAGTTTTGACGGTTTGATCTCCGTTAGAACTATTCTCCCTTGAAAGAAAAGGCCGCCCAAGTTGCCGGGTGGCCTTTTCATTTTCGAACTTGCTTGCACACGATGGGTCCATCTAGCGTTCCATAGCGTAAAAGGTTTTGTTGGAACGCCTGTGCCCCACGGTTCGTGTCCTGTGTGGGGCGCAGGGACGTTTCGGCGGGAGGAAATCATGTTTTGCGATAAATGCGGCGCAGGATTACAGGCGGATCAGAGTTTTTGTGGCCGGTGCGGGAAAGAAGTTACAGGACTGATGGTGGGATATCCCCAACGCAATCGGGTCCGGGAACATGTTCGGCTTCTGGGAATTTTTTGGCTGGCGCTGTCCGCGCTCGACGGGTTGCTGGGAGTCGCCTCGTATATCGTAGCCAACACTGTTTTCGACCAAGGAACCCATCCCGATAGACCTATTTTCCTGCATCCGCTTCTGAGCTTCATAGGAATTCTGGTACTGGTAAAAGCTTTCGCGGGATTCGCCACCGGCTGGGGTTTGCTGCAGCGAGAACCGTGGGCGCGCACGGTCGCGGTAGTGCTGGCGTTTCCTTCGCTGTTCTTCAACGTTCCCTTCGGTACCGCACTCGGAATCTACACTCTTTGGGTCCTTCTGCCCGCCGAGTCAGACGTCGCATACGAGAAGGAATCGCAAAGCGTCAGCGCAACTTGAGCGGGGTGACACGCCGGTAGCTGCGAGTCACTGACTGTTTGACCTTCTTTACGAAGTTTTACTCCATCCTGACAGACTCCTACAAGACTTCTCGCAAGCGCACGGGAGGTTTCTCGTTCATCCCATGTACGCGGCGATCAAGGTGGCAAACGAGGATAGGAGCGAACTCATGGTGAATCACGGAACAATATTTTACGTTGACGATAATCCCAGGTCGCGACGGCTCTTGAGCGGTGTGATAAGGAGTTGCGGATTTGAAGTGGCGAGTAGTGGAGATCCCATCGAAGCGTCTTCGCTAATCAAGAAGACCTCTTTCGACCTGGCCTTGCTCGATTATCAGATGCCACACTTGAACGGCGCGCAGTTGGCGCAAACCATCAAGAGCACGAAACCAGACGTTCCCGTGGTGCTGATCTCAGGTTTTTCAGCTCTGCCGCCCATTGAATTGATCTTCGTGGATGCTCACGTAGGCCGCGGAGCAACTCTGGATGAACTGTTGGACACGATGGACAGCTTGATTCATTCCAGGCACGCATTCCCCGAAAAAAGGCTTTCCCGCCGCGACTGTAATGAAATGACATGAATTTCGTCGAAATGGCCTCCGGCCCATGGCAAACAACGGGTTCGACTCATCGACAAGCGGCGCCTTATTGACTAGTTTAGGCGCTCGACTTCAGCTATGTACGAAACTCGCCAAATCAGCTTTGCCCCGTCATCCGAGATCAACATCGAGCCGTCCCGTTCCACCGCCACACCCACCATGCGCCCATAAACATTCTTGCCGGCGGGATCAGGTACAAACCCAAAGAAGAACGGTGTCGGTTCCCCGGCCGGGAGGCCATTGCGAAACGGAATAAAGATCACTTGATAACCGCTCCGGATGCGCCGATTCCACGAGCCATGCTCTGCGATAAAGGCACCGTGCACGTAGGTGGAAGGAAACTGTTTCCCCTCATAGAAGACAACCTGCAGCGGCGCGACGTGCGCTCCGATCAGCAGGTCCGGGACAAGCGCTTTTCCGACCAGATCCGGTCTCGGCGCCACTCGATTGTCCACATGACTACCGTTATAAGAATAGGGATAACCGTAGAATCCGCCATCAATGACGTGGGTGAAATAATCCTGCGGTACGTCCTCGTCCAGATCGTCCCGTTCATTTACTGCCGCCCACACGCTACCTGACTGAGGATTGAAGCCGATGCCGACCGCGTTCCTTAGTCCGGTGGCGAAAAGTTGCAGGTTTTTTCCGTCCGGATCGCTGGCCAAAATTGCAGCCTGTCGAGGATCAGACTCAATTGAGACATTGCTGCTCGACCCTACGGAGACCAACAGCTTTCGGCCATCTGGACTGAAGGCCAGCGATCGCGTCCAGTGCTGGTTGTAACCCCTCCCGGGAAGCCCGAGGATGTGCTCCGCGTTCCCCAGTCGTTTCGACGTCATGGGGTCATATTGAAATCGCACAACTTCGTTTGTATTGGCTACGTAAACGTAGTTGTCGTGGAAGGCAATTCCAAAAGGCAGGTTCAAGCGATCAGCAAAGATCTCGCGGGATTCCACACTGCCTCGCTCCTGCGGGTCGTGCAAAACCACGACCTCTCCCATTGCAGAGTCGGCCACAAACACATCACCGTTGGGAGCGACAGCGAGCCATCGCGGTTCTGTGAAACCTGCCGCAAAAACTGTGGCCACGAAGCCCGGAGGAACTCGTGGTTGAAAGTTTGGCGGTCGTGGCACAACCACAGGATGGTTGTCTGTACGCAGCGCTCTCGCAACAACGAGAGCTCTCCAACCACGCATGTTCCGGAGGGAAATCGCGGTGACGGCCACGGCGAGAATCAGCGCAAGTGCGATGAGGGCAGGCAGCAGCAGAGAGCGCCCGGCTGGATTGACTAGCTCTCGCCCATTATCTGTCACCACGGCTCCGTTAGCTCCCACGAACTACGCGGGCCACGGTACTCATCGGTCCGCGATTTGAGCTGCGTTCCAGGGGACCGGGTCGCGGGCTCGAACCTCATTTTTCAAGACGATCGGTCATTGTCGGCTTTGGTTTCTCGTACCGTCGCTTGCCGCCCTTCCAGGTCCGAGAGGCCGAACCGCGCGACAACCGGCGAATTCGCCACCCGCTCATTCGCCAATGGCCATGCAGGTTCATTCGCAGAAAAAACTTTTTCGGGAGCTGACTCTGCTGGGTCGGGCGCTTGATCAAACTGAGAACTGCGGGGATCGAGCTCAAGAAAACCCTTCGCCTTCCTTTGTCGGGATACACCCGAGGAAGCCCACAGTACAAACTCAGCAAAGAACGGAACGGGGTCGAAAAGACTGAAGGTAGCTGACGTCAATTTCACGCTACTCAGAGCCTTTAGCAGCCTCTTCATTTCGGCCGCGCGATTTCCTGATTTAGCGATGGCGACAAAGTCGGTGATCTCCCGGATCCACGCAGCTTTGCGGTAGGTTTCGATGGGATCGACTGGCAACCCGACTGCTTGCCTCCAGAGCAGGTACGCGAAATCCATTCCAGCAGCTTTGCCCAGTGTGTGCCAGCCCCAGGTCCTGGGATTGACGTCGAGGATCTTGTACTTTCCATCTCGGGGATCAAACTTGAACTCCACTTCGGCCATTCCATTAAACTCGACATCCTCTAGAAACCGTTTTCCAGCCGCTTCTACGATGGGCTGGCTCGTAGTTTCGACAAACGTGCTGGCATTGCCGAAGTCGACCGGATATTGCCTTCGGCGCTGGGCCACAAGCGATGCGTAGGCACGCCCCTCTTTGAATACTCCACAGAAGGAAAACTGATTCTCTCCGCCTCCGGGAATGCGCTCCTGCACAAGAATTTCATTGGCTGGAATGTATTTATTCATCTGAGCGAATGCCCGTTGTAATTCTGACGGGTTTTCGGCCGGTAGAGCTTTGATGTTGGTCTGCGGAAAGAAATGATGATTGATAGCGGGTTTCAGAATTACCGGATATGGAATGCCTTCCGCTTCGACTTCGGCCAGAGAGTTGCCAACCGATGTCCAGGGCGTGGCAATTCCCAATTCATTGGCTCGACGATAGGTCAGCCGCTTATCTAAAGCAAATCTGGTAACTTCGGGTGGCGCCGTGGTCACGCGGAACATGCCGCTCAACGCCTGATGGTTGGCGGACACGGTTTCGACATAGTCGTCGGCGACGGGAAAGATAACCCAACCGTTGAGCTGATGCTTCCGTCCCTCGCGAAGAAGTACATCGGTGATCGCTTCCTTGGTTTCAATAAAGCGGGTCGTGTATCGGGAAAACTGCGCAATTGACTTTGATCGGTCAGCGTCAAATACCCACGTTGGAATGCCGCGGGACCCTAAACTTCTCACTATTCCCAAGCCAACAAAATTTCCGCCTAGAACAATTGCCCCCGGCCGGTTCTTATCACTGTTCCTCATCTTCCCCTTTTCTTTACTTGCTGAGTTGTCCAGCGCTCGAAAACCGCTTGCCAGCGACTGCAGCCGCTAAGCGCGGACCGGCATTAGAGGTTCCAGTTACGAATCTCAAGGTTGGCCCAAGTGTCTTCTCTGCGATAACTCCAGCCATGTAGAGTCCGTCGACGGAGGTCTGAAGGTTCGCATCCAAAACTGGATAGCCGTCGGGTGTACTTTGAATGTGCTGCCTCAATGAATCGTCGAGAACGTTATATTTCGAGATATCGATCACGTACCCGGTCGCAAGCACCACCAGGTCAACCTGCTCGGTCGTACCGTCACTCAGCGCAAGTTTCAATCCTGATCCCGCCCTTACCACGCTGGCGACACTGACCCTCGTTCGCACAGGCACGCCTTCTAATCTTGACGGCAGCCAGTAGGCACCCACTGGCCTGGCGCAATCCTTCAGGAGCTTTTCCTGTACCGCGGGTGATTGCCGTCTAAAGAGATCTGGATCGGCCATTTTTCTAGCCGTCCACACATCCCCAAGATCTGTCGGAGGAATAATCCGGTACGACAGACCTTTCAGCGGCCCCGGCGTTAACTTTCTAAACAGGTGTTTACGCCATGCAAACGGACGGAATGCCAGCCCCGAAGCGCGAGTAACGATCTGAACCTCGACCTGGTTTTCATGAAGCAGCGCCGCATATTCAAGCGCGCTTTGCCCTTTTCCGATCACCGCAACCCGTTTACCTCTGAATTGTGAAAAATCGTTTAGGTCTGAAGAGTGAGGCGCGAGTTCTCTCGGTATGCCGGCAAACTGCTCAGGTCGATGAAAAAAGAGTCCTATGCCAAGTGCCAATACGACAGACTTGGCATATACAGTTTCGCTGTCGTCCATGGTGAGCGTAAAAACACTTCCATCATGAGAAACGTTCCGAACTTGACGACTGTCGAGGTTCGGTGCCACTTGCCTTTGGAACCAATCTCCGTAGGCAATGAAATCCTCGATGGGAAACGGGTCGGCTATTTTGCGTCCAATTGCTTTCTCGTAACCTGCGATGGAAAGGTGCTTTTGCGGAGCGGCAATATTAGAGGCTTCACTTTTCGAACGGAGGAGCATCCCTCCCGGCATATTCTTTTTCCAGAACGCCATCGATTGCCCAATGACATAAGGCTCGACTCCTGCGGCTTCGAGATGAGCCGCCGCACTCAGTCCATACGGACCGGCTCCGATGACCACGACTTCTTTGGTTTGTACTCGCCGTCTCACAGGCGCGGACGGGGCGGCCAAGACGATTGATTCGGGCAAAAGTATTCTCCAGGTTATGGCTGAGCCAATTCGGTATTCATGTGCGAAACTTGGTTTCTAGGTCTTCGGGGGATTGTTAGTTCAGTGGGGAGTTTGATCTTACGGGCTTTCGCGATTCGAGTCAAGTCACCAATGGCTGGTAACGTCAAGTCGATACGCAGCAGCGCGGCAGGTTCGATCAAAAACTCCCGAGCGTTGATGGCATTAACCACCCGCCCAATCATAATTTGTATTGCTGCGGGCCGGCTGATTACTAAGGTTTAGCGAACCCGCTTGTACAAAGCTTAGAATTCTTCTACCCCTTCAATGCGCCCACGGCCAGAATTGTGATCCAAGGGGAAGTATGCAATCCTAGCTTGTCCTAAATGCGGCTAATAAACCGCACAATAGAAGGACGCAGAGTGGAGCCCAGACCAATCTCAACAACTCCGCTGTTCAGCATTATCATAGGGGTGTACGACGATTGGGCTCCGCTTGATCAATGCCTGCGATCCCTGGAGCAACAAATCGATGGACCCAGCTTTGAGGTTATCGTTGTAGACGATGGCAGTAGCAAGCCTGCTCCTGACGTGATTCGTGAATGGAGCCGCCGCCTCCCGCTAACTGTCATCCGACAAACGCACGCTGGAATTCCTAATGCCAGAAATCGAGGGATTCAGCTTTCCCGAGGCTCGGTTTTGTTATTCGTGGACGCAGACTCGAGGACTCAAGCCGGCTGCCTCGCAGCCCTCGCTGCAACGATCGCAGATTCGCCGCAGCACGATTGCTTTCAGCTCCGCCTTATTGGAGATTGTTCCGGGCCGGTTGGCCGGGCGGAAGAACTGCGGCTGAAAACTTTTCAGGAACACATGCGCCAGCCAGACGGTCGCATTCGATACTTAAACACAGCTGGATTCGCCATTCGACGAACCAGAGTGACTATTAACGAAAATCTGTTTGATCCGGTCGCGCTGCGGGCTGAAGACACCCTGCTGTTAGCCAATCTTATGCAACACGGCGAGCTTCCTTTGTTTGTTATCAACGCCACTGTCCAACATGCCATTCCCCTATCGTTTATGGGGTGTGTCCTCAAAGACATCCGGTCGGCCTACCTGGAAGGAAGAACATACGACATCATTGCGTCGAAGGGAGTGAAAATCCGAGTCAGCAATCGGGAGCGCCTGACAATGCTCTCGTCCATGTGGAAGACTGCAGGCCAGCCGCCCATTGGACGGTCGGCTTGGTTTGTTCTCGTAGCCAGGCAAACGATACAGCGGATCCTCTCCTTTGGCTTCGGATGTCTACCGATCCGGCCGAAGACTCAGATTTCGACAAACTCGGCCTGAATTCAATTGAATATATGAAAGACTGCCGTCAGTTCTACATCGATGGAAAATGGGTGAGTCCGACCAAGCCCCACGATTTCGAAGTCATCAACCCCGCCAGCGAGGAGTCCATGGCGACGATCTCGTTGGGCAGTTCGGACGACGTCGACAAAGCCGTCGACGCTGGCAAGAGGGCTTTTGAGTCGTACTCGGAGACGACTCTCGATACCCGCCTGGCGCTGCTCCAGCGGATCATTGAGGTCTATCAGTCAAAGGTTGATCAGATGGCCGAGACCATTTCTCTGGAAATGGGCGCTCCCTTGTCGCTGTCACAAGCCGCGCAGGCTCCAGCGGGCTTGAGGCACTTGTTAGAGATCGTGAAGGTGCTCAGAAACTTCAAGTTCGAAGAGCTCAGGGGTTCAACCCTCATGCGCAAAGAGCCAATCGGGGTGTGCGGGCTCATCACCCCTTGGAACTGGCCCATGAACCAGATTGTCTGTAAGGTGGCGCCCGCGCTCGCGGCGGGCTGCACCACGGTCCTCAAGCCGAGCGAGATTGCGCCTCTCTCAGCTTACTTATTCGCACAAATTCTCCATGAGTCGGAACTGCCCCCCGGTGTGTTCAATATGGTGAACGGCGATGGGCCCACCGTGGGCGCCGCGATCGCTTCGCATCGGGATGTCGCCATGGTCTCTTTCACCGGGTCCACGCGAGCTGGCGTTGCCGTCGCTTTAGCTGCGGCTCCCACGATCAAGCGGGTAACCCAGGAACTCGGCGGAAAGTCCGCGAACATCATTCTGGAGGATGCTGATCTGGGAAATGCAGTCAAAGAGGGCGTGCGGGCCTGCTTCCGCAACACCGGCCAGTCCTGCGACGCGCCCACTCGTATGCTGGTTCCGCGGTCCAAAATGGCTGACGCGGCTGCAATAGCGAGCGAGGTCGCCGGGGCTACCAAGGTCGGTGACCCGTTCAATGAAAGCACTGTCATCGGACCACTCGCAAGCCAGGCTCAGTTCGAAAAGGTACAGCGGTTGATCCACCGGGGCATTGAAGAAGGTGCCGAGTTGATTGCGGGCGGCCTAGGACGTCCGGCCGGTATGCATAGGGGCTACTTCGTAAAGCCGACGGTATTCTCGGGTGTTGACAATGACATGACCATCGCCCGCGAGGAAATCTTCGGTCCGGTGCTTTGCATCATTCCTTATGAGGACGAAGACGACGCGGTCCGAATTGCGAATGAGACACCTTACGGGCTGTCTGGCTATGTGACATCCGGAGACATCAAGCGCGCACGCCGGGTAGCCAAGCGAATTCGCTCCGGCAACGTCCATATTAATGGAGCACGGCTCGACTTCTCGGGTTGCTTTGGAGGCTATAAACAGTCGGGCAACGGCCGGGAATGGGGCGAATCCGGGCTCGAAGAGTTTCTGGAGTTAAAAGCTGTCTTCGGGTACGAGTCCGGATGAAATACGGTATAATGTTAGAAATCGTGTTTCAGCGTCGTCATTTGCCTGACCCTCCCTTCTAGGCACACGAAGCAGGAACACCAGAAATTGATGTAAGCCTCCCCCTTTGCAACGTTATTTGTCTACAAAACCTACGTAATCTTGAAAATGGCGCGCCCATTGCCATAATTAGGGATCTTGCGCGCGTCCGTTTTTGTGGAACTGGCAGGTACACGCGATAGAAGGACGAGGGCTGGGGCTTTGCACATCAGCGACGAAATCGCTCACCGGGCACAAAGGCAACCGCGGAGCCTCCGTGACTAACCTGCCGGCAGCTCTTACCGCCAGGGAGAGTGATACCGCGAGCCAACTCGCGGCCATTTGGCAAGAGGTCTTGGGCCTTGAGTGCATCGGCCTTGACCAGAATTATTTCGACTTGGGTGGGGACTCGTCCCTGGCTGTTCGCATGTTTGCCCAAATCGAGAAGGTATTCAAAATCAAATTGCCCTTAGCAACGCTTTACGATGCCCCCACCATCGAAGAGCTTGCCAGAGTTCTCCAAAGTAATTCCACAGCGTCTGGTTGGTCGCCACTGGTCGCAATCCAACCTTACGGGTCACGCCCACCCTTCTTCTGTTTCCACGGTGCCGGCGGGAACGTCCTGGCCTATCGCAGCCTTTCGAAACACATGGGCTCGGACCAACCTTTCTACGGTTTGCAGTCCCAGGGTTTGGATGGCAGTTGTTCTCCTTTGACAAGAATCGAGGACATGGCAGCGTTGTACACGAACGAGATGCGAAAAGTGCAACCCTATGGACCGTATTTCCTTGGCGGCTACTGCGGCGGAGGAACTATCGCGTTCGAGGTGGCGCAGCAGCTCCGGGCCGACGGCGAGCCGGTTGCGCTGCTTGCTCTGTTCGACACCATGAACTGGTCGAAGATCCCGGTCAACGTCTGGAGCAAGGCTACCTATAGCGCGCAACAGTTGGTGTTTCATCTAGCCAGTTTCCTAAGTCTTGATTTAAAGGGGAAGTCGGAGTTCTTTCAGGAAAAGATGGAGGTTTTGCGAAGCAGAATTCCAGTGTGGCAAGGAATGTGGCTGGCAAAGCTCAATCACCATGCAGACGAAACTGCCTCGACCTCGCTGGTACTTGGGCGGATCTGGCAAACCAATGACCGCGCCTGTTGGAGCTACATTCCCAAACCTTATCCCGGCAAGATCACCGACTTTCGCCCGGTAAAACAGTATCGAATTTTCAGCAAGCCGGGGTTGAAATGGGATCAGTTAGCGCAAGAGGGTCAAGAAGTCGTCGTTCTGCCCGTTTATCCCGCAGGCATGCTGGTCGAGCCATTCGTCGAGCGCTTGGCGGTTGCGCTACGGAAGTCGATCGATGCCGCGATAAGCCGGCCGAACGCCAGTTCATCACAGCAAACGGTAGGGAAGAGCGTATAGCCTCGGAGGGAGTCGATTGACAATCGGAGACGGCTGGTCGAAGACGTGGACATACTTCAAGAATGACTGGCACGAGGGCAACGTCGGAATCATGGGGCCGCGCACGCACGCCGCCTGGCTTTGTTCGATCGTGTTTGATGGCGCCCGAGCCTTCGAAGGCGTCACCCCCGACCTTGAACTCCACTGCGCACGCGTCAATGATTCCGCGAAAAAACTTTTTCTGAAACCCACGGTCACCACAGAAACATGGGTCAAGCTCGCGCGGGAAGGCATAAAGCGGTTCGACAATGACGCTGCCCTTTACATCCGGCCCATGTACTGGGCGGAAAAAGAAGGCCCGTGGGTGCAGGCACACGATCCTGAATCGACGCAGTGGTGTCTCTCGATCTACGACGCGCCCATGCGAACACCTAAGGGATTTTCCATCACGCTGTCTCCTTATCGGCGGCCGACGCTGGAAACGATGCCGGTCGACGCCAAGGCTGGCTGTCTTTATCCCAACAACTCTCGGGCACTCTTTGAGGCTCAATCACGCGGCTTCGACAACGCCATTGTGTGCGACATGCTGGGCAATGTCGCGGAGCTCGCCACTGCAAACATTTTTATGGCGAAGGATGGAATTGTGTTTACCCCGCTCCCCAACGGAACTTTTCTTGCGGGCATTACTCGCAAGAGAGTGATCGGACTTCTACGCAATGCAGGTGTCACCGTGGTCGAGAAGACACTGCGGTACGAGGATTTCGAGAAGGCAGATGAAATTTTTTCTACTGGAAACTATTCCAAAGTCGTGCCCGTGACCCGTATCGGCGACCGTCCCCTGCCCTTCGGCCCCCTTTACAGCAAGGCCCGAGAACTTTACTGGGCATTCGCGCATTCGTCGTCTGCAAGTAAGTCCTCGACCTCGGCCGCCAAGGTGTAATGTGAAGCCTATGCCGACTTCGACGATGGTTGATATGCTGACCCCGATTTGGCAACGGGTCTTGCAGCTTTCGTCCGTCGATGTCGAAGACAATTTTTTTGATCTCGGGGGAGACTCCTCGTTAGCCCTGCAGCTGTTTAATGAAATCACGCTGGCCGGCGGGCAAGAACTTCCACCTGTAACCATCTACATCGCGCCGACTATTTCAGCCCTGGCTGCCGTGTTGGAACAGCCTGCAGACCTGCGATTTCCGCCTCTGGTATTGCTGAAGGATGGCTCCGAGGAACCTCCACTGTTCATCACCCACGGCTTGGGCGGAAGCGTAATCGATTTTTTTCAGGTGGTGAAGCATATCCAGACGGCGCATCCGATCCAGGGGATGCAAGCCAAGGGTGTCGACGGAACGGAAGAGCCGTTCGACCGGATCGAAGATATGGCCCAGTTCTATCTGAACGCGATTCGGCAGGTACAACCTCACGGACCTTACCTTCTGGCCGGTTACTCGTTGGGTGGCCTTGTGGTCTTTGAAATGGCACAGAAACTGACTGCCGCCGGCGAAAAGGTTGCCTTGCTGGCCATGTTGGATTCTTATCCAGACATTCGCTACCTGTCGCTGGCGCAGCGTATCCGCCTGGTGACGCGTCTAGCAACACGGCGCGCCGCGACCGCCATGAAACTTCCTGTGGGCGAGGCTCTATATCTCATTCTTCGCCCTTCCAGACGACGCTCGCTCGCACCGAGAGTGTCCTATCAGCCGCCGGCTGATGTGCCGATATCCCCGGCCATGCAGCGGTCTCGGGAGCGCGCTTACGCGGCTCTGACTCGCTATAAGCCCCGATTTTATGGTGGCAAGATCCGGTTCGTCCGAGCCGCAATTCCCACTGACTTCCCGGCGGACCCCGCCGCAGTTTGGGCACACCTGGCGAGTGAGTTCGAGGTAGAAACCGTGCCCGGCGATCATCTGGGAATCATGTCGATCCATTATCAGAAGCTGGCAGCGGCAATTTCTCGCTCTGTTCAGGAAGCGCTCCGTTAGGCCGCCCATTCCGTGTTTTGCTACCTGCAGGAGTTTGTGAGGATCACAAGATGAACGGGGCAGAAAGTCTGATTCGGACGCTGGTTGCGGGAGAAGTTGACACCTGTTTCACCAACCCCGGCACATCGGAAATCCACATTGTCGCTGCCCTTGATCGGATCCTAGAAATGCGATGTGTGCTGGGCTTATTCGAAGGCGTGGTTACCGGCGCCGCAGACGGTTATGCTCGCATGTCCGAGAAACCCGCATGCACTCTGCTGCACCTCGGCCCCGGACTCGCGAACGGTCTGGCGAATCTGCACAACGCCAGCCGGGCGCGAGTGCCGATCATCAACTTGGTCGGCCAACATGCGACGTATCATTTGCGTCACGACACACCGTTGACATCCGACATCGAAGCGATCGCGCGGCCGTACTCCAAGTGGCTGCGCACGTCTCGCGCTTCTTCCGAAATAGGCCATGACGCGGCAGAAGCCATAATTGCGGCGCGTACCGCACCCGGTCAGATTGCTACGCTGATCGTTCCCGCCGATGTTTCCTGGAGCGGAGGCGGTTCGATCGCGGCAATCCCTGCTTCGCCTAGAGCTCCCTTGCCCGACGAGCAGACTGTCGAACGTGCAGCCGCGATGCTCCGTTCAGGCTTGCGAACCGCGATTCTGATTGCAGGAAATGCGCTGTACGACCAAGGTCTGGTTGCCGCCGGGCGAGTCGCAACCGCCACAGGGGCCAAACTTCTGGCTCCGTACCCCACCACCCGCCTACGCCGGGGTGCTGGAATTCCGAGAGTGGATCGGGTTCAGTATGTTCTCGAACAAGGGATCGAGCAGTTCAAAGAGTTTCGTCAGTTGATTCTGGTGGGGACGAAGGCTCCAGTCGCGTATTTTGCCTATCCGGGAAAGGACAGCGCATTCACTTCCCCCCAGTGTGAGATCCATACACTGGCAAGTCCGGGTGAAGATTATCAAGGCGCACTCGATGCGCTGGCCGTGGCCTTGTCGGTGCGTGGTACAGAACCGGAGACGGAAAAAACGGAACGGCCGTCCATGCCGAGCGGGGAAATCACGCTGCCGGGACTCGCCGCCGCCATTGGCGCTCTTCTGCCGGAAAATGCCATCCTAGTCGATGAGTCCATGACGTCGGGACGCGGACTGATGGCTGCAACGAAAGGAGCGCCGCCCCATGACTGGCTGACGAATACTGGCGGCTCGATCGGAATTGCCTTGCCACTAGCAGTGGGAGCAGCCGTGGCCTGCCCCGATCGCCGTGTATTGTGCCTGAGCGCCGACGGAAGTGGAATGTACACAGCTCAGGCACTGTGGTCGATGGCACGGGAAGGTCTCCGCATCACAACGGTGATCTTCGCCAACCGGGACTATGCCGTCCTGAAGCGTGAGTTTTCTTACCTGGGTGTGGGCACTCCTGGACCTCGGGCTGCAAACATGTTTGAGATCGGGCGGCCTGATCTAGATTGGACGCTCTTAGCGAAGGGACTGGGAGTCCCCAGCAGCCGTGTCACTTCACTGGATGCATTCGGGAAGGCGCTACGCGCAGGTTTGGAGAGTGAAGGTCCGACACTGATTGAGGTGCCTCTGTAGAGGCTGACGGCTCCGTACCATAATCAAAAACGCCTTCCAACGCCACCGACTGTGCCTTGGCGCATCGTGTCCCGCCACCCACAGCGTCTACGGCGCTCCACGCTCTTCTTGATCGGCGTTCCTGTAACTCTCGTGGAATCAGCTTATGCCAAACGGTTGCGAGCCTGCTCTTACTGCTCCTGACTGGAGAACCAGTACAGGAGGAAGAAATATGGCGCATTTCACGCAACTCGGAATATCAACCAATCAGGAGCAGAAACCACAGGGAAAATCACTGCCCAACGTACCATCGGAAAAACAACAGCCGCAGCCAGGCACAAAACAAACCGGTGGCAAGCAAAGGGCTGCCACCCTTATCGGCTCGCTGGTTGCGACAGCGTTGCTGGGGGTTTTCGTGCTGGAAAGCGGTTGCTCAAAAGAATCCGGCAAAACGGCGGCCATCGCCCCGCCAAGCTCGATCACGGCAAGTCAGGCGCCCACACAAATGCAGACGATCCCTCCCCTGACATCCACGACTGCCGCCGCAACCCAGCTGCCCGCGAAGAAGAAGTCACGTCAGCGAAAGCTGTCAGCGTCTACGTATACGAATTCTGTGTTCGGAGTCTCCTTTCAATATCCCAAGTCTGGCTATCTGAAAGAAGGGGACGAGGCGAATCTCGAAACGAACGGCCTGGGAGTGCCTGCAACAAACTTTGTCCGGCCCGGTGGGACCACCGTCAGCGTCGTCGAACTGCCCCGCAAGTTGTATGCTGGCACAGACTTCGATTCGGCCTTCTTCAACGTCAACGTAAATCCTAAGCTGACCGCCGATGAATGCGAACGATTCGCATTCGCAGAAACAGATACGCCAGAGGTTGATCGCGCTGCAACCTCAAGGACGAGAGTTGGATCCACTGAGTTCCATGCGGTGGAAGGCTTCACCGAAGAGGAGAACAGCCAGGCCGATGTGAAGTACTATCACGTGTTTCAAAACGGAAGCTGCTATGAATTCGCGCTTGGGCTGGAAACCGTAGAAGACGCCGTGCCGGACAAAGTGAAACCTGGTGTCAAGTCCGTAAACCGCAGCGAAGTATTTCGTAAGCTAAATTGGATGCTGTCCACGGTAAAGATACAGCCTGTCGCCACACCGGAAAAAGCGGTCCCGGAAGTTGCCACAGACACGCCGCCAGTTCCAACCAACACTGCGATCACGACAACGCATTAAACATGAAAAAGGCCGCCCTCTTTTGGAAGGGTGGCCTTTATCTTTCCTGCGATCAGTCCTGCAACGCCGTCATCCTTATAAGATGACATTTATTGCAATCTGAACCCCGGGATGCACCGGGCTGAACAGGAAATATCCATCGTCGACGTAGTCGACGTAGACCACGTCTGTATAGGCCCAGCCCACCGGCCACGGCTGCGCAATGACAAACCAATAGCCTCCATATTGAAATCGTGGGGCGCCTTCAACAATCACCGGCCGGCCAATGGCGAACGTATGCTCCCGGCCAAAATTCGCGCGAAAGCGGTCATCTGGGATACGTCCGCCTTGCCTGCCTTCCCGCCCCTCCGAAGGACGTTCGCGCCGATCATCCTGACGTGCGGACTTGTCTTCCTGTTCGCCCCGCCTGTTGTCTTTGTCTCTGTCTTGGTTCGCCTCCCGGTTTTCCCTGGGTTGATCGGCTCGATGGTCGGCATCTCTGTTTTCTTTGTCTTGGTTTACGCGTTTATCGTCTTGCCTGTCCGCGTGATCGGCCTTCCCGTCGGGCTCCGCGCGTTTCTCTTCCTGTGGATGCGGCGCATCCTGCGCGTAGACGGGCACGGAAATTCCCAGGAGTACAGCCAATGCTGTGGTGCTGAAAACTGCCAATAGCTTCATAGGTGTTGCCTCCCTTTGATTTGATAGCGGTTGCGCTAACTTGAAAATCTAGACAGCGCCCGCTAACTTGCGCGGTCTGCAACCATCGAACGCAGGTACAGCGTGCACCGTCGCGCCAGGTGCTGCACGGGAACCTTAGTTGCCGAAATTAGCTCGAAGGTAGCCTGAGGCCGCTCCCTCGGAGCGGGGCGAGCCTGGCGAAATTGGACAGACTCGGGTAATCCCAGTAGAGACGCGGCTTTCAGGCAGTAAACATGCTACCTGCTTGTCGTAGCCGCCGGATGGTTGCAACTTTTCCGGCATCTAGTGTTCGTGTTCTAAACTGAGGACATTCCGATGATTCGCGAACAACATTCGACGCAGCCAGACGACCTGATGAAACCCGATCTGCTTAGCGAGATTCTGTTAGCCGGAAGCGGGCTCATCCTCTTTGTGCCTTTACTCCTGATCCTCGTGACCGCCCTCACGCGCTCGGCGGCACTGCGCTAATTGGATCCACGGGTTGGGATACGCCCTGCAGCAGCTGAACGTTCGACGTTACCAGGCGCTCTCCGAGTGCCAGATTCTCGATCTGAATGGGTTCTTAGGTCTGCGGTGTGAGCTCGCGACAGAAGCGGGTGATCAAATATTGCGCGTCGGAATCCGGCTCAACAAATTGGAAGCCGTAGCGAAAAGCGTTCCTCTGCCGGACCAGCGCACGAACCGACACCAGATCGAGTGAAAGCTTCAACTCCAGTCGAACTACCTGGTCCAGGGGGATCTCAATTTTCACCATGGCAGCAAGTCCGGTTTCGCTGACGTCCACGGCTCGGCCCATAACCAGGGCGCTGGCGCGCGGATAAATCTTGACATCCACATCCAGTTTGAATCGAGGATGTTGCCGCAGATCGATTCTTTCTCTCTGGTTTGTGCCGGATTGCTTCTCAAATTCCAACTCCGCCTCCACTCCGGGGCTGCCGAGCAGAGAATCCCTAGGATAACTGCCCCTTTTCAGCGTCGCAGAAGGGTCAACCTCTCAAGTCCCTCATCGGCAGAAACCCCTTAGGACTTCAGCAAGGAGTCGGTGTTATGAACTCAAGGTGCTAAGGTGGGCTACAATCACTGATCAAAACATGGAATCCACAGCTGACATCGAGATTCGCCTTGCCGGTCGTGTGGATGCAGTCGCTATACTGCAGAGCCTGACCGCAGCGTTCGCTAAACACCGCGTAGAATGCCCCTACCGGACTACGTAAAGCAACTCTAACAACGTTGCTCAATGGTGGACAGGCCGCGCTACTCGAAGTCAATCTTCTCAAATCCCAAACCCTGCAATAGACTCGTGATGGTCAAAGCAGCATTCTGCTGCGCGGTCTTCAAAATGCCGTCGGTCAATGCAGACTCCTGCAACTGCCGTTCCGCTTCCTGGCGCACCTGCGTTTCCAGATTTGGATCGGTGGGGACTAGCAGCCCAGTTTGCCTGGAATACACTCGAGTCTTCGCGCTGTCGAGCCGAACGCTGAACACTTGCGCCAGCGGAAGGTGCAAACGCACGTGCTTGTCGTTGACTCTGACATCACCCAGCTTTAGATTCGAGAAATCAATCCCTGCTACAACCTCGCCGTGCACCAGCATCAGGAGACGATCACCAGCCAGAAAATCCGGGAAAATGGGGTTCTCTTTCGCGCCGGTCACAATCTTGTCCATGGTGTAAACCACTGTCTCCAGGCGCTGCAACCGCTGAATGCGATTGACCACAGTGGGCTGGCTGACATCAATACTGAGCGGTCTGCCCGTCACCGCCGACCACAAATGGCCCAACCAGGCCCGCCCGGAATCTCGGGAAAGCGCCAACCATCCAAGCGACGCGACAAACAGTACCCCGACGATCAGCCCAACCACCAGGGCCGCCACAACCGGCGCCAAAAATCGAGCAGTCTTAGTAGAGCCAACGCCTGCATCAGGATCGCGGGGCATCTTGGCAAGGTTATCACCGGTCGCTGTTCGCAGTGACAGCTGAAAGCTTTCGTAGCCTCTGCTATAGTCGGGAAGAATCCGGCTACACGATCCTGAATCGCATGGAACTGATTTCTCCGACTGAATTCGCCAAAGAGACGGTCCAATCAGTTCAGGAATACTCCCTGCTCGCAGCCCAAGCCGTTGCCAACCTGTTCCGCCAACCTCACTACTTCGCCGATACGATCCAGCAAGCGGATTTAATAGGCTTTGGATCACTCCCTATTATTGTGCTCACCGGACTGTCGATCGGCGCCGAGCTGGCGTTGAACAGCGCCAACACGTTGCAACGGTTTGGCTCGCTTTCCTTGATCGGACAACTCGTCTCGGTAGGCATGGTGCGCGAGCTTGGTCCCATCATCACCGGGCTCATGGTCGCCGGCAGAAACGCTTCTGGCATGGCCAGCGAACTGGGCTCGATGGTTGTGACCGAACAAATCGACGCCATGCGTGCGCTGGGCACAGACCCGATGAAAAAGCTGGTAACCCCGCGGGTCGTTTCCACGACGGTTATGCTTTTTTTCCTTACAATTATTTCGGATTTGCTGGGATTATTCGGCGGCGCCGTTGTTTCGGTCTTACTGTTTGGACTTGATTGGCACCAGTACTGGAATACGGCCTACCAGGCGCTTGTTTTCCAGGATGTTTTCATGGGTCTAATGAAGCCGTTATTCTTCGGCTTCATTATTTCCACCATCGGATGCTACTACGGGATGACGGCGCGAGGTGGTACCCAAGGAGTCGGTCGCGCAACCACGCAGGCGGTGGTCGCGTCCTCGGTTCTGATCCTTCTGGTGGATTTGTTCATTACCAAGTTTTTAATGGCGGTTTTCGCCTATCGCTGACATGGCCGCACCTCCCACCGCGATCGAACAGCGCGCTCCTTCTCAGCCGGACGCAGCTGCCAACGTCGTTGTTTTCGACAACGTTTCCATCGCGTTCGGAGACAAGCCAGTGCTTGACGGCATCTCTTTTCGTCTGACAAAAGGGGAAACCAAGGCGATCTTTGGCGTTGCCGGTTCCGGCAAGAGCACAATCCTCAAGCTGGCACTCGGGTTGCTCAAACCTGACGGCGGGCACATTTATGTTTTAGGCGACGACGTGACCGAAATGCGTGAGGATGATTTATTTGAGTTGCGGCGGAAGGTTGGTATCGTTTTCCAGGAGAGCGCGCTCTTCGATTCGTTAACGGTGCGGGAGAATGTCGCTTTCCGTTTGCTCGAGGAGGGCAACGTCTCTGAAGACGAGATCGAGAAGCCGGTGCGAGAAGCCTTGAGCTTTGTAGAACTGGAGAATACAGTGGACAAGTTTCCTTCGGAACTCTCCGGAGGAATGCGCCGCCGCGTCGCCATTGCGCGTGCCATTATTACTCACCCCGAGATTCTGCTTTACGATTCTCCGACCGGGGGTCTCGACCCGGTCACCTCCACAACCATAATTCAATTGATCGTCAAACAGCGCGACGTGTACAAAACGAGCTCATTGCTCGTCACTCATCGATTGCAGGATGCGTTTATTATGGCAACGCATTATTTCGACCGGAAGGCGAATGAAATGCGGCCATTGCCACCCGGAGGCCGCAGCGAAGTTCCCATGGCGTTTCTTATCCTGCGTGACGGGAAGGTGATCTTCGACGGCGATGTGCACGAGTTGGCACAGTCGAAGGACGAGTACATTAAGGAATATATTTCGTAGGAAAAGGACTTAGCAATTGAGAAATTTGGTAATCGGGTAATCTGAGACGTTCGCACAGGTCGACCTGCGAAAGCAATTCCTCAATTACCCGATTACACAATTACCAAATGATGTTTCTTAGCTGGCTCTTGCCGCCTTTGCCATCGCCTCGCGACGGTTCGCAACCTGGCCTTCCACGTACTTCAGCCACTCGCGGCCCTGCTTCGAGCTATTAATCAACTTCTCCACGTTTGCAAACATCCGTGGGTTCTTCATCTTCGTGCGCAGTTCCCCAAGGAATGGCTTTATCTTGGCAAAAATGAAGAACATTTCGCCGCTGAAGCTGGGGTCCAGGACGAGTTCTTGGTTGACGGTTCCGGCAAGGGTGAGTGATGCAACCATGCTCCAGTATCCCCCCACCTGGCGCAACCAGTTGTTTTCCTGAGTGCCCATGGCGCCGCCTATTTTCATAAAGTCATCCGCGCTCTCGGGCCAGAAGGTTACCAGCCACCAGTTGCGCGCCTTGCGAATTTCGGCTTCGCGGCGCAGGTCATAAAGTTTAAGGATCAGCTCAGCGTCTGCAGCAGTAGGCTTCTTCGCCATGAAAAACCTCCGAGAGAATTTGGGAATTTATGACCCGGAACCCGGTCATTCCAGCAGTATAGAGATGCGGCCACTCGCGAAACGGTGCAGCTTCTCAGAAAAAGCAGGTAATACCTCTGAGGGCACGACGCTCCATCAAGGAGGACCTCGCGACTAGTTAATCTGTCCCGACCACGGCAGCCTCCACCGGCACCGGTCGTTCGTACTCGCACTCTTTATTCGGACACGCAATCACCGGGCCTGCCTTCAAGAACTTTTCTACCAAATATTCGCTCCCGCACGAGGGACACTTCTCGGCGATGGGCTTGTGGGCGGACGTGAACTTGCACTTAGGATAATTTCCGCAGCCATAGAAAGTATTACCCTTGCGCGCCCGCTTCTCGACCAGTTCGCCTTCCTTGCAAAGCGGACACTTCACTCCGATAAAATTCTGCTTCACATACTTGCATTCCGGATATCCGCTGCAAGTCGTGAACTCGCCGTAGCGGCCGTGGCGGATCATCATATTCCGGCCGCATTTTGGGCACAGTTCGTCCAGGGGAATGTCCGGAACTTTTTTGCCCTGATCGAGGCGGCGCGTGGTCCTGCAATCAGGGTATCCCGTACACGCCATGAACTGGCCGAAGCGTCCGCGCTTCAGCACCATTACGCGGCCACAGTTTTCGCAATACTCTTCCTGCGTGGTCTCCTGCACGTCGGCAGAATCCAGGTCGGGCAGGTTGATGGGATTTTCCTTGGTGAAGGTGCAACTGTTGGGATCCTCTTTATCGTACGAACTGCAAGCGTAGAACGAACCGTGCTTGCCCCACTTGATGACCAATGGCGAGCCACAGCGCTCACACTTCTCGTCGGTCGGCTTCTCCATCCGCTTGATGTTCTCCATGTGCTTGGAGGCATAGCGGAGGTCTTTCTCGAATTTCTTGTAGAAGTCACCCAGCGCGTGGGTCCAGGTTTCCTTGCCTTCTTCGATCTCGTCCAGTTCTTCTTCGAGGCGGGCGGTGTAAAGAATATCGAAGATGTCAGGGAAATTTTCTACCAGGAGATCGGTTACGACCAAGCCAATTTCCGTGGGCGTGAACTTCCCGCCCAGCTTCTGCACATATTGCCGCTCCTGAATCGTACTGAGAATGGCGGAATACGTCGAAGGACGGCCAATGCCGCGCTCCTCGAGTTCCTTCACCAGCGAAGCTTCGTTGTAGCGTGGCGGAGGCTCGGTGAAATGCTGCTCCGGCTTCAGTGCCTTGAGCGTCAACTTCTGGCCAGGGTCCAGCGGAGGCAGTTTGTGCTTGAGTTCCTCATCCTCTTCGTCCTTACCTTCTTTGGATTCTTCGTAGACTTTGAGGAAACCGTCGAACTTGAGCACCGATCCCGTCACGCGAAACCAGAACGTATCCGCTCCCGACTTGGCATCGATGTCGACCGTGGTCTGATCGAATACCGCGGGCATAATCTGGGACGCAACGAATCTCTGCCAGATGAGCTTGTAGACTTTGAATTCATCTTCTTTCAAGTATTGCTTGATCTGATCTGGATGGCGCAACGCCGACGTCGGTCGTATAGCTTCGTGAGCCGCTTGCGCCGCTTTCTTTTCTTTGTAGGTGTTTGGCGCCTCCGGCAGATAAGGATCGCCATATTGCGACTTGATGTATTCACGCACCTCGGTCAAGGCTTCATTCGAAACCCGTACCGAGTCGGTACGCATGTAAGTGATGAGGCCGACCAGACCTTCCTCACCCAACTCCACGCCTTCGTAGAGTCGCTGCGCGATCATCATAGTGCGCTTCACGCTGAAGCGGAGTTTGCGCGACGAATCCTGCTGGAGTTTGCTGGTGGTGAACGGCGGAGTCGCGTTGCGCCGGCGCTCTTTGCGGTCAACAGTGCGTACAAGCCAATCGGCATTTTCCAACGCGGCGCGGATCTTCTCTGCGTCTTCACCGTTGGTAACTTCGATCTTCTCTTCGCCTTTGCCCAGGAAGCGCGCGTCGAAAGCCGGAGGCTTAGGCCCCGCGAGGTTGGCGTCGATCGTCCAATACTCTTTCTTTTCGAACGCCTTAATTTCGCGCTCACGCTCGACGATGAGCCGCAATGCAACCGTCTGCACGCGTCCGGCCGACAGGCCACGCCGAACTTTGTCCCAGAGCAACGGCGAAACCTGATAACCCACGAGGCGATCAAGGACGCGCCTCGCCTGCTGTGCATCCACAAGATTCTGGTCGATGTCGCGCGGGTGCTCGAAAGCCTCGCGCACAGCACGCTGCGTGATCTCGTTAAAAGTAACGCGGCGAATGCGCTCCGGCTCGGGTTCAGCATCCTTCTTACCCTTTTTCTTCTTCTTGGTCTTGGCGCCGTCGCCCAGTTCTTCTGCTAGGTGCGCGGCGATGGCTTCGCCTTCGCGATCCGGATCGGGCGCGAGGTAGATGGTATCCATGCCCAGCGCCAGCTTCTTCAGCCTGGCGACAACTTTCTCTTTGCCCGGAATCACTACGTATTCGGTCTCGAAGTCATTGTCGACATCGACCCCGAGCGTGCTCTTGGGCAGATCTTTAACGTGGCCGAGCGAAGCCTCGACAGTGAAGCCCTTCCCCAGATATTTCTGGATGGTCTTCGCTTTCGCGGGCGACTCGACGATGACTAAGCCTTTGGTCAATGTATCCTCAGTGTTTTTGAAACTAGCACGAATGGCAAGCTGGCAACAAGGTGCCGGCCTGCAGCTCTTGGCTCTTAGCCGTTAGCTTTTGGCTTGAACTATGCTGCCAGAGCGTTTCTAAGTTTTTGCGATAGCGAAGACAACATACGCATGACTCCGCTCAATTCCGAATCCAAGCGGGTGTAATCTGCGGTTTTCAACAGGCCTAAATCCCTAGACAGCAAGAGGTGATATGGGAGCTCGGCACCTGATCCCATAGCTATCTGGACGAAGCGTGCCATCTCGCCGTCAGATCTCCTCCCACAACCTTCCGACAAATTCGCTGGAATGGAAGAACACGAGCGCCGGATCTGACTTGTCAAACCGAAACGTTCCTCAGATGGGAAGCGCTGCGTATCTTTGTACACCGCGAGCGTCAGCGTGTGAGCCTTTTCCCAGACGTGCAGGTCTTTATAGTTCCTCATTGTCATAGTTCCTCATTAACGCCCTCCACGGAAACGTGCTCTGATGTTTCAAGCCAAAAGCCAAGAGCCAACAGCTAAAAGCTCTTCACAAAATTCTTCCCCGGCAACTGCTTCACCTTACCCGCCAGCTCCAATTCAAATAGCGCCGCAAATATTTCGGAAGACGACAGCGCCGGCTCCAGCCTTTCCACAATGTCATCGATGTGAGTGGATTCGTCCGCTTTGAGGAGCGCGAAAATCTTCTTTTCGTGCGGCGACAGCTCAGTTTCTCCGAATAGAGATGCGGTTTGCCCTTCCGGAGATTCACCGCCGGCCTCGGGCTGAAGCGTAAGTCGTACCTCTGTCGGGAGTTCTTCCCAAATATCCTCCCATGTGGCCACTAGCTTCGCGCCTTGCTTGATCAGGGTGTTGGGGGTCCAGGAGCCTTTGTTCGTAACGTTACCCGGTACGGCGAAAACCTCGCGGTTCTGCTCCAACGCGCAGCGTGCGGTAATGCGCGTACCGCTGTATTCGGCAGCTTCCACCACCAAAACTCCCAACGAGATTCCGCTGATAATACGGTTGCGAATCGGAAAGTTCTGCGGCGCAGGAAAAGTGCCCATGGGAAATTCAGAGATAATTGCACCGCCCAGGGCCAGAATCTGCTCCACCAAACGGGTGTTCTCCTTGGGATATACGACGTCAACTCCGGTGCCCCATACGGCCACAGTTTTACCCTTTGCCGCAATCGCGCCGCGATGCCCAGCTGTATCGATGCCCCGCGCCATGCCGCTGAAAATTACCAGACCACGCGCCGCCAGGTCGCATGCCAACCGCTCGGCCATGCCTGATCCGTAGGGTGTGGGATGACGGGTGCCGACCAGGGCGATTCCGGGTTGCGAGATCGAAGCTTCGTTTCCGCGCACATAGAGAATCAGCGGCGGATCGTAGATTTGTTTCAACTGTGTGGGGTAACCAGGATCGTCGAGAGAGACGATTCGGGCATCGGCAGCAGCGACCTTACCCACTTCGTCCTGCGCCAGTTCCATAGAACGCCCGGTCCCAAGCGATTGCGCCGAAATTGCGCGAAGTCCCGCGGCTTCCAATTCGGTCAGCGAAGCCCGGAACAGCGCTTGCACACTACCGAAAAACTCAATCACGCGGCGAGCTTTGGTCGGACCCAAGCCGGGAGTAAGTGCCAAGGCGAGCCACTGCATTGACGTTTCACTGGTTTTGCAAACTGAAACAGCTGCTTCGGACACGGCGACCTCCAAGGGGCTCTCGCCGCATCTATACACGTCGGGCCAGCAGTGTCAAGGTAAGTTGAACATGGGTTTGTTAGAATGAAACTGTCTTGCCGATGAAACGTCTTCGAATTTCCGCTATCTCCTACCTTAATACTGCGCCCCTGATGTGGGATTTCGAGCACGGGGATACTGGTTCCACTGACGCAGGCTCGACCTTCGACATTTCCTACACCATTCCTTCGCAGTGCGCTGCTAGTTTGCGCGAGGGGTCGGCGGATATCGGGATCATTCCATCAGCGGCGTACACCAGCGTTCCCGATCTTGCCATTCTTCCAGGGGTAGCCATCTCTTCCCGGCAGGCGGTGCGCTCCATCCTGCTGGTCAGCAAAGTTCCTCTGGAAAAGATTCAGACCGTCGCGTTGGATACATCGTCCATGACCTCCGTGGCGCTGACCAAAGTTCTGTTCGCAAAGTGGTGGGGAGGCCACAGGACATTTACCGCGATGGCCCCTGACATCGAACAGATGCTGAAAACGAGCGATGCGGGCTTAGTGATTGGCGACCCCGCGTTGCAGATCGATCGCTCCCAATACATCACTTACGATCTGGCCGAGGAGTGGATTCGTTTGACGGGCAAGCCGTTCGTGTTCGCCTTCTGGGCAATACGGCAAGCAGCCTTGAACTATGCGCCTCGAGATTTGGATCTGGGCACGGTCTTTCAAGAATCCCGCGACCACGGTCTATTGCCGGAGAACCTTGATCGCATAACCGGCGAGTGGGCGCCGCGGTTGAACTTGACTGAAGGCGCAGTCAAAACCTATCTGACCGAGAACATTCATTACTCCCTGGACCCAGCTTGCCTCGATGGTCTGCATCTTTTTTATCGCTATGCTCAGGAATGCGGAGCGCTCCAGTCCGCACCTCGGTTGTTGTTTCTGGATGCAGCCAAGCCTGCCATGATTTCTTAGGTCTTATTCGCTAACCTGCAGCACTACACGGTAAACTACCTGCACCGCACGCGAATGCTGCCACATCTCCACTTCTTGCTCGCAGTTTCCACTTGGGTACGATTACGCCGGTTGGGTGGGCCGGGCCTGGTTTTGTTGGGAATCGCGGACAATTCCGTCATTCCACTGACCGGCAGCATGGACGTTCTCACGATCTGGCTAGCGGCACGCCATCATGAACCCTGGCCCTATTACGCACTGATGGCAACGATTGGAGCCGTGCTCGGCGGATACATCACTTACAGCCTGGCCCGAAAAGGTGGCAAGGAAGCGATGGAGCGAAGGCTCTCGAAAAGAAGGGCCGCTAAGGTCTACAAGAGATTCGGACGCTGGGGATTCAGCGCGATCGTGGTTCCCGCCATACTCCCTCCACCGTTTCCTTTTGTGCCTTTCCTTTTGGCAGGTGGCGCCATGCAATACTCGCGAAAGAAATTCCTGGGTGCCCTAATCCTCGGCCGGGGAGTTCGCTACTCAATCGCTGCCTACCTCGGAGCCCGGTACGGAAGGCAGGTCCTGCGCTTCTTTGACCGGTACCAAAAACCGGCTCTGGTGATATTGATCGGCCTGGCAGTCGTGGGGGGAATTCTTTCGATGATCCAGTACCTTCGCTATAGGAAGGCTGTGGACCGTCTTCCCGCACATCGAAAAATAGCCTGACTAGGTTCAGCTTGGAGCAACCGCCTCGTCTCCGCTAGAATTATCAGAGCCGTAGTTAATCGCCCATGACCCTGACCAAGCAGCAAGCTCTCGATCTGTTTCGTTCCGATGACTTGATTGGCCTCGGCATGGAGGCCAACGCGGTTCGCCGCAGGCTCCATCCCGAAGGCGTGGCCACCTACATTATTGATCGCAACATTAATTACACCAACTACTGCACCGAGTACTGCACCTTTTGCGCTTTCTACCGTCCGCTAAAAGGGCCGAAGGCGAAAGAAGGATACATTCTCGAATTCGAAACCATTTACGAGAAGATTCGCGAAACCGTTGAAATGGGCGGGACGGGTGTGCTGATGCAGGGCGGCCTGCATCCCGACCTGAAGATCGACTGGCACGAGCAAATGCTGCGCGGCATCAAACAGCGTTTTCCTAAAATTCACCTGCACTGCTATTCGGCTTCAGAAATCATCGCAATCGCAGAGTACAGCGAACTGAGCATCCGCGACACGATTGCGCGACTCAGGGACGCCGGTCTGGATTCGATCCCCGGCGGTGGAGCAGAGATTCTCGATGACGAAGTCCGATATAAGATCGCGCGTCTGAAATGCCTGACTGAAGATTGGCTCAACGTGCATCGCACTGCGCACCAGTTGGGGATGCGAACCACCGCGACGATGATGTTTGGCGTAGGCGAAAACTACGAAAACCGCGTAAATCATTTCCAGCGGCTCTACGAATTGCAGGAAGAAACCGGCGGTTTCACGGCATTTATCCCCTGGAGCTTTCAGCCGACGAATACGGCTCTGGGAGGGCGTCACTGGGACGAGGCAACAGCGGTCGAATATTTGAAAGTTTTGGCAATCTCGCGGCTGTATCTTTCTAACTTCCTGAATGTGCAATCGAGTTGGGTAACGCAGGGACTGAAAGTCTGCCAGCTCGGCCTGCAATTCGGCGGCAATGACGTAGGCTCGGTGATGCTCGAAGAGAATGTCGTGCGGGCAGCGGGCGTGACCAACTGTACGACGGAAGAAGAGTTAAGGCGAATTATCCGCGACGCCGGGTTTAAACCGGTGCAACGCGACACTTTATATCGGACCCATTTCTTGAACTGAAGTGGACCGGAGTACAATCCTTCAAATCCTTGGCTGAATGGGTTTGAGATGAGGTTTTCTTTCCCGCTCGCGTGTTGCATCCTGCTTGTAACCGCGCTCGCAGCACAAACGTCCACCCCTGAGACTTCCTCTAAAGAATCTGAAAATTGTACGGTCGAAGGCCACGTCGTCCTGGCGACGGACGGGCAGCCGTTGAAAAAGGTCGCCATCCGAATCTTTTCCGATGACGCCGAAGAAAATTCCTACCCTACTCTGACAGACGCCGAAGGCCATTTCAAAATCGAGGACATGAAGCCTGGGCATTATAACGTGCACATCGAACGAAGCGGCTACCTGGAAGCCGGAAAGCACAAAGGGCGCTACCATTCCCAAGCTCTTACCCTGAAGCGCGGCCAAGAATTAAGGGATCTGGTGTTTCGGATGCAACCAGCAGCGGTAATCGCCGGAAAGATTGTGGATGCTGAGGGTGATCCCGTTGCCCGGGCAATCATCTATGTCACCCGCTCCGGATCGGGGTCGCGCAGCAACCTGCCGCTTGGCTACCAACGCACCAACGACCTGGGCGAATATCGCATCTTCGACTTACCTCCGGGGCACTACCTGCTTCTGGCGCATCCGTTGCCGGTCCCTGCTACCCCATCCGCGGAAATCGAAAATGCTGCTCCCTCCAAAACCGAAACCGTCTACGTGCCCACTTACTACCCTGGAGTAATGGACAAGAGTCAGGCAACTGCTATCGAACTGCATTCCGGAGATCAGGCACCTGCGAATTTCGCGTTGGTCATGAGCCACTCGTTTCGTATCCGTGGTACGGTATCCGGCATACCGGTCGCCGTTGGGTCTCAGATCATGATCGCGGCAGTTTCGAAGACCGATAGCAACCTCCATAACTCAGGCGGCAGCGTCGACAAAGATGGGAAGTTCGAGATTCGTAACATCCTGCCCGGATCGTACACTTTGTCGTTAATGACGAGTGGTGACGGTCGGTTTTCGCAAGAGATTAATACCGGACAGACGGTTGAAGTCACGAACGCCGATGTCAATGGCCTGCAGATTCGGCCTGCCCCCAATGGCCAAGTTCGCGGCCAAATCCGAATGGACTCGGGCCAGAAAGTAGACTGGTCGCAAACGACAGTTCGTCTGGATGCTGACGAAGATTCCGGCGGGAGCAACTCGTCGCGTTTCGGAGGCGAATCGTCCCGCTTCACCGAGGTCAAGAGCGACGGCTCTTTCGAGTTAAAGAGTGTACCCGCCGGAGGGTATCACCTGGTCGCCAGTTCGAGAGCGCAAGCGCTGCGAGATTATTTTGTGAAATCAATCAACCTCGGCAGCAAAGACGTTGCCGATACCGGATTCACAACTGGGGGTGGAAGTTATTCCCTGGATATTTTGGTCAGCTCAAAAGGGGCAACCGTTGAAGGCACAGTGCTCGACGCCAAAGATCAGCCGGTCGTTGACGCCGAGGTGGTAGCGATTCCCGACCCCACTCGCCGCAAGCGTCGTGATCTCTTCCAGCAGGACAGTACCGACCAGCGCGGACACTTCACCCTGCTCGGGGTAAATCCCGGTCAGTACACCGTGATTGCTTTTGAAGATTTGGAAGACGATTATTCAGATCCGGATTTCATCAAATCGTACGAAGGCCGCGGCCAGAGTGTGCAAACTAAAGAAGGAGAGCGAACCACTGTTCTCCTGAAGGTCATTCCCTCGACCGACGAACAGCGTTAGGCTTTCAGAGCCCCTTGAAACGCTCCGGCGCTAGCCGACCGGCAGCCCTGCGGGTTAATATCGTCGACTCGTTGACAGCAGAATGGCCCGGACTTGCTTTTCAGTAGGTCTCGCAAACAGAACATGCCAAGGATTACTCTCTACGCTCACAGCGAGCTGGCAAGACATCGACCGGAATTTCCCCGCTCTTGACCGGCAGCCACTCCACGTCAAACGCGCCGCGGTAACCAAACAAGGGTCCCCACCAGCGGTTCCGCACGGTTACTTCTATGTGGAAACGCCGATCGATGTCGTCGTACCATTCACAAACACTCGCAGCGCCGGACAAAATCAAAGGAAAATTAAAGCCTAGTCGTCCCTCGTAGAAACGCTGCGCCCCCGAGCAGAGGCAAAGTCCGCCGCGCTCATCTACTGACAAATCAATGTCTACAGCCAGGTGCTGGTGGGTTCCGAGGTAGTCCACGATCCGGTCCCGTTGCTGGCTGAAAATCATATATGCATCGAAACGCCGGGAATTGCTGGTAAGGAAGTCTCGGATCCACGTCACGGTCTCGCGGCCATATTCGTCCACGTAGGCGTAGTTTCTGATGGTGAAAGGAACTGAGGTGCCGTGCTCGGGAAACATGATTCGCCGCCAGCTGCCCAGGTACAAGAATGGCAGGGTGTAGAACGGCCCGTGCCAAATCTTGTCCATGGTTCCGCTGCCGATAGAGGCAACGCAGTCCTGGCTGGAGAAGCCGAACCGCTCCTGGATGCGAGGATGAAGCAGTTTGAATTTCTCCCCAAGAGCCTGTTCGTAGATGGATCTCATACCTAGTTCTCGATGGCCTTTCGGCGACAGGGACGTGCACTAGGAAGATTTTGGCAGACCACCAAATCGATGACTGCCAGAGCCACGATCGTCAGGTTTAGTGTTAACGGATTAAACGCGGCGGCAAGAAATTCTGGCGATGTTGCAGCCACGCCCAAAAAGGCCGCGCCCATCGCAATTATGGTGAGCCAAAGCGGCCAACGCGATCTCCAGAACATGATCAGGATTGTTGCAAAGCAGACCTCTGTAATGCCCAGCAAAAACAGACTAGTCAGCACCTGCGAGGTTGGAATACCCGCGTCGCTCAGCATCTTGACTTCGTCCGGGCTCCGATAGATCAGTTTCGGTACCAGTCCGTGATAAAGCCAGACAAATGCAATCGTCAGTCGAGACAACAAATGAACGAGAGTCCGATCCCGAGAAGCTTCGGGTGAAATGTCGTTTTCGATCCAGAGGCGGAGTCGATCGAAACTCCAGGCAGTCGCCCAGCCGATTGCTCGACGAAAAAATAACTTGTCGACAAGTCGTCCAATGGCGCCGAACCGCGTTCGGTAATCGTACCAGGTGATAAAGCGAATGCCGTCGCTGACCGGTATGTACTTCCAGTAGCCGGAACCGAATTCGATTAGCGACTTCGAGTCCTCGGACCAAAATTTGAGAGCCGACGTGCGCTGGCCGTTCTCCTCATCGCGGCTGCCTGTACTCTCGCCGGCTCCGTCGATGCGCAGCCCCGCTCCTATCCGAGTCGCATAGAGAAACTTCTGAGGCTGTCCGAGTTCGCGAGGGAGATAGTCGATTTCGGAAAAGCGAAGATCCCAGCGCTGATGCTCTTTCGGATCCTGAGTCTTCTTCCACAGTCCAGCCATATCGCCGCGGATGAAAATCTCGACGTAAATGCTCATAGGCTGCTCCCGAGAAAGATAACTCGCAATCTGGCGGAAACCCAGTCCCGAGTCAAACACCTTCAACAGAACTGCCCCCGAGGCCGCCTCAATTCAGGCTATAGTCCGGTTCGGTTACAATGAAAGTTTCAGACGGGATCGTCCTGAGTCACTAGGGGCGTGCCGCTCTGCACCTATGTCCATTTCGTTCCTCGTTTTAGCGTCGACAGTTGCTCCCAAGGGCATTGGGCAGTACATTCGCCAGCATTTTCTCGATAAGACTTTTCAGGGCCTGTACCATCCCAACGCTTTTGACACGGCGTTGCTGATTCCTTATTTTATCGTCTTGATCCTGTTGGCATCCTATGGCGCGCATCGCTACGTCCTGGTTTATCTCTACTACAAGCACAAAAAGAATCGCACGACCGAGCCGCCAGGACTTTTTCCAGAACTGCCGCGGGTCACGGTTCAGCTTCCGATTTTCAACGAGCAGTTCGTGGTTGAGCGACTGCTGGACGCCATTTGTCGCCTGAACTATCCGCTGGAGAAGCTCGACATTCAGGTGCTCGACGACTCGGCCGATGAAACCGTCGCGGTGGCACGCGGGCTGGTAAATCACTACGCGGCCAAGGGCTTCCCGATCAGCTACCATCATCGTTCCAATCGCGAGGGATTCAAGGCGGGTGCATTGGCGGAGGGTCTCAAGACGGCCCGAGGTGAATTCGTCGCTATCTTCGACGCCGATTTCGTTCCGCCGGAAGATTTCCTGCAGCGCGTCATTCATCACTTCACCGATCCCAAGATTGGAATGGTGCAAACCCGTTGGACCCACATTAATCGGAATTACTCATTTCTGACTGAGGTTGAAGCGATTCTGCTGGACGGGCATTTCGTACTCGAGCATTCCGGACGCGCTCGCAGCAATGTCTTCTTCAACTTCAACGGAACCGCGGGAATGTGGCGGCGCAGTGCGATCGACGATGCCGGCGGCTGGCAGCACGACACCCTGACCGAAGACACCGATCTCTCCTACAGAGCCCAGCTCAAAGGCTGGAAGTTTATTTACTTGCAAGATGTCGAATGCCCCGCAGAGCTACCCGTCGAGATGACCGCCTTCAAGACGCAGCAAGCGCGCTGGGCCAAGGGCCTGATCCAAACCAGCAAGAAGATTCTGCCGCAGGTACTCAGGAGCGATCAGAGATTTCACGTAAAGCTCGAGGCCTGGTATCACTTAACTGCCAATCTCAGCTATCCACTGATGATTGTGCTCTCTGTCCTGCTGCTGCCGGCCATGATCATTCGCTTCTACCAGGGCTGGTTTCAGATGCTGTACATCGACCTGCCATTGTTCATGGCCTCGACTTTCTCGATATCCAGCTTTTACCTGGTCTCGCAACGGGAGCTGTTTCCCGGAAGATGGTTTCGGGCCCTGATCTATCTTCCCGTTCTGATGGCCCTGGGAATTGGACTCACGGTCACCAACACGCGAGCTGTGCTGGAAGCATTGTTTGGGAAACAGTCCGACTTCGCCCGCACCCCGAAATATCGCGTGGAGACGAAGAAGGACAAGGTGCGTGCCAACAAATATCGCCGCAGGCTGGGCTGGGTGCCATGGGTCGAACTGCTGATTGGCTGCTACTTCGCTATCACTGTGTATTACGCGATCGACAACGAGAATTACATCACGATTCCATTCCTGATTCTGTTTGTGTTCGGCTACTGGTACACGGGATTGATGTCTCTCCTGCAAGGACGATTCGCCGGCATCTCGCTCAGTGCGGAGACGCATACGAAACCTTTCCCGGTCGGTGTTTGAAGTCAATTCAAGAATTCGAGAAACCTATGCGCAAGCTCTTGGTCGTCACCCTTGCTCTCGAAATCCTATTTTTCGCTCCATTGAGCTCGGCCTTGGATCGTCAGCCCAATGCCGATTACCGCGCCCGGCGGCAAGCCCTGGCCAGTAAGATCGGCGGAGGCGTGGTCTTACTATTCGCGCCGACGGAAGCAGAGGGTCCGAACGCGATTTATGGATACCGTCCAGACAGCAATTTCTTCTATCTATCTGGCTGGGCGGAACCCGGAGCGGCGCTGCTGATTGCACCCGCAATGGAGGCTAAGGGCAAAGACCCAGCGCGAGCCTACACCGAGATTCTTTTTCTGCCCGCCCACAGCTACGCAGCGGAAAAATGGACCGGACCCAAGCTTGGCCCGGAGGATCCTGAAGCCCCTCACATCACCGGATTCGACCACGTCGAAGTACTCGACAGCATGCGTGACCAACTCGTCCACTTCCTGCCCCAGTCCCGGGCGACTATCTATACTGACGTCCCCGCTGGTGGCGAGACCTCGACTTCCCAGTTGCCACTGGAATGGCTAAGCCGCGCCAACGCATTTCCCCTCGGAGTGGCTTATCAAGATGCTCGTCCGTTGCTGGCGTCGCTGCGCACTTACAAGGATGCAGGAGAAATGGATCGCATCCGCAAAGCGGTCAACGCCTCGATCGCCGCCCATTTCGCAGCCATGCGCACCCTGAAGCCGGGCATGAGCGAACGCGAGATTTCCGCCCTGATGCAATACGAGTGGGGCAGGCGCGGCTGCGAACGTCCGGCTTACGCTCCCATCGTCGGCTCAGGCTTCAACTCCACCGTGCTCCACTATTCAGACGATTCGGGACCGATTCAAGCGGGAGACGTAGTCGTGATCGACGCCGCCGGAGAATATTCGCTCTACGCCTCGGACATTACCCGCACGCTGCCAGCCAGTGGAAAGTTCACCGCTCGCCAGCGCGAGATTTACGATATTGTCTTAGGAGCGCAACGCGCGGCCATCGCCGCATTTCAATCGGGAAAATCGCACCTGCGCCGCGATCAGCCCAACTCCATCCACAACATCGCCTACGATTACATCAATACCCATGGCAAAGATCTTCACGGCGAATCCCTAGGCAAATATTTCATCCACGGTCTCGGCCACTTCGTCGGTCTCGACGTTCACGATCCCGGCGATTATGACGCCCCGCTCGGTCCGGGAATGGTCTTCACGATCGAACCCGGTATTTACATCCCGGAAGAAAAGCTGGGAGTGCGAATTGAAGACATGTATTACGTGGACGCTCGCGGCAAGCTGATCGAGTTGACCGAGGAACTTCCCCACACCGCCGACGAAGTAGAGCATGCCATGGCGGCCCGATGACCTCCCGCAATCGGCACGCCCCTGGTCGTTTTGATATCCTAAGGCATTGTGCGGATGATATGGTTATTCCTGATTCTTGCCTGCAGCGGCGGAGCCGTGCTGTGGGCAGGTATCGCAGCTTATCTTCGTGTGCGCCGCCACCTCAGGATTACTGCTGAGTTAAGAAAAAGTGGCGTCCATCGCGAAGTGGACAGCCTCTAGCATAGTTCTTCGCGGCAACTCGGAGGGTCGCAGCCATGGCCAAATCGTCAACTGGAATTCTCGGCACTCAAGATCGTGTTCTCGATGGCGCAAGCCAAGTTGCAATTCTGATTGGCGCAAGCCTGTTTGTGGCGCTGTGCGCCCGTATCGTATTGCCTCTGCCGTTCACCCCGGTCCCTTTGACGCTGCAAAATTTCGGCGTGCTGCTCGTGGGCCTAATGCTGGGCAGCCGCCGCGGGTTCGCGGCCCTCGCTCTTTATCTCGCTGAAGGCGTCCTGGGTATGCCCGTGTTTAGTCCCACAGGGCCCGGAGGCATAGCTCAGTTGTTCGGTCCCACCGGTGGCTTTCTGCTGGCTTACCCGTTCGTCGCCGCCATCGCTGGTTGGGTCTACGAAAAAACAGTGGCAGGTGGAAAAAAGAGTTTTGCCAGTGCGGCCGCAGCCTGCGTTCTAGCTGAGATCTTTTTGTTTGCATGCGGCCTCTCCTGGCTCGCAGCCCTCACCCATTCTTTCGCTCAAGCCATCCGCTTTGGCTTGTACTGGTTCGTCTTCGCCGAAGTGATCAAGATCATGTCCGCCGCCGCACTGTCCAACAGTTGGCAGCGTTTCCATCAGGTTCAATCATGACCTTCACGACCGCCACTCCCGAGCATTCGCCCACTCCCATCACCGACGGCAAACGCGAAATCACCGTCGCTCACAGTCCTGACTCGGACGATGCCTTCATGTTTTACGGCCTCGCGACCAACAAGGTGCGCGTCCCAGGCCTGCGTTTTACCCACACTCTTTGCGACATCGAAACCCTGAACCGCAAAGCCATGGAAGGCGTCTACGACGTGACCGCGATTTCCTTTCACGCCTACCCCTACATTCAGGATCACTACGCTCTGCTTCCCAGCGGCGGCAGTGTGGGTGACGGCTACGGCCCCATGATCGTAGCCCCGCGCGCCTACTCGGTCAGCGATATCAAGCACAAGCGTGTCGCCGTTCCCGGAACCTTGACCACGGCATACCTGGTCCTGAAACTTTTCGCGCCCGGGATCGAAACCGACGTCGTCCCCTTCGACCAGATTATCCCGCAAGTGCTGGATGGCAGGCAGGAAGCCGGCCTCATCATCCACGAAGGCCAGTTGACCTACGACAAGTCCGGCCTGCATCGCATCGTCGACCTCGGCAAGTGGTGGCAGAGAGTCACCGGGTTGCCGCTGCCCCTGGGAGGCAACGCCATCCGCCGCAGCCTCGGGCCGGAACTGATGGCCAGCGTAGGAACCGCATTGCGCGATAGCATTCAGTACGCGCTCGATCATCGCGAAGAAGCGCTGTCCTACGCCATGCAGTTCGCGCGCGACCTCGACTCCCAACTCGCCGACAAGTTTGTCGGCATGTACGTCAACGAGCGCACCCTTGACTACGGCCCCGACGGCCGCGAAGCCGTGCGCCGCCTGCTCGACATGGGCCACGCAGCAGGCATCATTCCGCAAGAATCCGTGGTGGATTTTGCCGCGTAGCCATGCGGTGCGGCACACCGGAAATTAGGCGGGACGACCTTCATGAATCTTCGCTCGATCTCTATACTCATGTTGTCGATCATGGCGCTCACGATATCTCCGGTCGTGTTGCATGCCCGGCCATCAGACTTGGCTACCGAGACTGCTTCTACGAGCGGCAGCAAGGCAACTACTTTTCCTTTCGACTGGCGCAAAGGCATGATTTGTGTTCCTGCCCGCATCAACGGATCGAGGCCGCTCACCTTTCGTCCTCGACAGCGGTTCGACCAGAATGCTGATGAACCGTCGGCTCGCGGCAGATCTTGGTTTGAAGACTAGCGGCAAAGGTTCTTTACAATGCGCTGGAGCGGGGCGGATTCCGGTCGAATTTATTCACGACGTGAACCTCGCCCTGCCGGGCATCGAAAGTAAAGGATTCGAATTCTCGACCGCTGACCTGCAACCGCTGGAAGCCAGTCTCGGCGTTAAAGTAGATGGCATACTCGGATACGAACTCTTCAGCCGATTTGTAGTGACAGTGGATTATGAAACGAAGAGCCTGACAGTCACCGTGCCGGAGGAATTTCACCCCGGGAACACGGCTGAGATGCTGCCGATCGAGATTCGTGACAAGTGGCCCTTTGTGCAGGCGGAACTCGTGTTGCCCGGACCAGTGACCGTGCAGGATAGCTTCCTGATCGATAGCGGCTCGAGCGACGCGGTTGACCATCCGATCGTCATGAATCTGCAATCGCGGGTCTCGAGCGAAAGTGGTGTAGGACTCGGAACGTCTGTGTCGGGAGCGACGGCGCGAGCTATATCGTTTCGCCTGGGGCGTTATACTATCGCTGCTCCGACCGTGAGTTGTTGCGGCGCGACCGAAGCTACAAGCAAGCTCATTGGCAGCGAAGTGCTCCGCCGCTTCATGGTTACATTCGACTATCCGTCGTCACGGATATTTATCAAACCTAATTCAGATCTTGCGAAACCGTCTTCGCTCGACGGCACTTAGGATAGCGGTCTGCTGCTACCTGAAACAGACAGCTGCTAAAACCCTTTCTTGAAGGAGAACACCGGGTCAATATCCACCGGAAGGCCTGCCGCCGATTTCAACGAAACTCGCAGCTCCTCCGGCATCTCTCCGTACTTCTTGAACCAGTTCTCGGCTCTTGCGCGATCGCCGGCCGCTTCAATCTCTAACAACTCTTTCGCCAGGTCATTCATGGCTTCCGGCATGCGCGCGTAGTCGATTGCGTAGCGGCCTGAGGATTGCCGCTTGATTGCCCCGCGCTCGGAAAGATAGTTGAACTCCATCATTTCCGCGCGTCCGTGGGCCTCGGCGATGCCGAAGCGGACCGTCCGAAAAATTCCCGCGACATACGATGCGTAATATTCTTCCAGCTTGTTCTTAGGCAGGACCTCATGTTCGACCAGCCACTTCAGACCGAACATTCCGACGACGTCCGCTTTGGCCTCTTCCAATCCGCTGAAAATCGGGCCAATCGATTCCCGAATGCCCACTTTACCCGCCGCAGTCCGCGCAAACGCTGGCCCCAGCCCGTGCGCCATCTCGTGCATAATCGTGCCCAAAAGATAACCCTCGCCAGACGCCTTGGCCGCCTGTGCCGGCAACATCACCTGCTGCGCTACCGGCAGGATCACGTATTCCACACGAGCATCCATAAAGTTCTTGAAGAAAAGTTTCTTGCTCCCTTTTTCTTCATGCACCCGCGGATCGTTCGGAAGATTGTCAGCAACGGCTTGATATCCGTGGGTTAAATCGCCCGCGCGGAATGGTGTGTCCATGACTTCCATCGGAGTGTCGAGACCATGTTTCGAGGGCCTGTCTTCCGCTGCCAGGGGCAGCGCGTCTTGAATGTCAGCCACGTACTTCTGGAATATCTCGAGCTTGCGGCTCTGTTCTCCGTTGCGGATCATCACCGCCGCCCCGTAGGTTGCCTTCACTCCTAGCAGCCCATCGTCATAGGTCTCATCCGGCGCAAAGATCACGTCAAACTTGGGATTCTTCAAATCAAGCCAAGCCAGGTTGCTTTTGAAATAATCATCGGTAAGTAGCGCATCGGCCCGCAATCGTAAGAAATTCGCGAAAGCAGGATCATCGCTTAACCCGGCAGCCTCGCGAAGATCTTTCGCCGCTGGCTCGAGAAAGGAGCGATACGCAATGTGATACGGAAGTCCTTCCAGTTGATCGCCGTGCCAGCGCACCACGGTAAACGAACTGTAGATTTCATCCTTTTTTTCAGGATGCGCTTTCACGTACTGCTCAATCTGGTCACGAGTCAGATTCTGCGGATAGAAGCCTCGTCCGGGCGGAATCGGAGTTGTGCCAACAAATGGCTTGTTATCGTCAAGAAGATCAAATCGCGAGGCATTGATCCACAGATAACGCCGTAGTGTTTCATCCTTTGGATTCTGGCTGACTGCCAACGCCTCGTAAAGTGTCAAGCCGTCCGGATCGATCTGCCGCCAGAAAATTTCTTCGAGATGATGCGAAGCATCGACCAATTTCTCCACCATCTTGACTTCGCGCGCCGTCAAGCCAGTGGAGTGGAACGGCATTTCTACCCGGTGAAACTTCGCGAGCCGCTGGTCCAGGTCAGGAACAACCTGCATCCCAGCCGACGCTGCGCCTTTGGCGGCCGAGCCGGTCATCGGCTTATGGCCTTTCTGTGCTGAAATAGTAGAAGGAAAAATAAAGAAAGCAACAAGGAGTGAAACCCGGCGACCCGGTGTCAGGAACATGAATGTTGTATTCTAACAGAGCATTCTGCACTTAAACGTTTTACTTCCCAAGAATCAACACTGACATCACCGTGACGTTATGACTCCGAGTGCCAATTCGAATGCCCGGCAGACGCTGCTCATCGATGCCGATGACACACTCTGGGAAAACAACATTTACTTCGAGCGGGCCATTGCGAATTTCATCTCGTTTCTGAACCATCACGAATATTCAGCCGAGCAGGTGCGGGAGGTCCTAAACGACGTTGAGCGCGAGTGCATTGTCAGCCACGGATATGGGTTGCACAGCTTCGGCCATGCGCTCGTGCAAACTTTCGAACGGCTCGCCGTCGAGCCCCTCACTCCCGCCCTGCACGAAACTATCAGCGGATTCGCGCATACCATCGCGGAGCATCCGGTCGAAATTCTTCGCGGCGTTCCCGAGACGCTTCAATATTTGTCTGAACGCCACCATCTGATGCTGCTCACCAAAGGCGCCATCACCGAACAGTCCGGCAAAGTCGAGCGTTCCGGCCTGAAGGATTATTTTTCGGCCGTAGAGATCGTTGCTGAGAAGGACGTGTCCACGTACCGCACCATAGCGACGAAGTACGATCTGCCCGGCGACTCCACCTGGATGGTAGGAAATAGTCCGAAGTCCGACATTAATCCGGCGTTGGCAGCGGGCCTAAACGCTGTCTTCGTTCCCCACGGCCAGACTTGGATTCTTGAGCATGAAGAGGTCGCACAAGCCCAGCCGCCAACCCGGCTGCTGATAGTGGAAACCTTCGCCGGACTAAAGGAACACTTCTAAGACTCCGTAGAAACGTAGCTTCCTACGTTTCGGCTTGTCGCCGTTCTCTCATTCCGAGCAGCGCGAGCCATCTACGTATCCCGACCTGGCTATTTACTGGCCGGAGCCGCACAAAACTTGTCGAACGTTTTCTTGAGCTCCGCCGCGATATCCGCTGCCTCGCGATGTTCAATGTCGCTGCGCTGGATCATGTGGATCAGCTGGCCATCGCGAAGCAAAGCGATCGAAGGCGACGACGGAGGATACCCCGTAAAATAGCTGCGAGCGCGTTCCGTAGCGTCGGTGTCGTGTCCGGCAAAAACCGTAAACATCTTCTCCGGTCGCGCGGAATTCTGCAGAGCGATGCGAACCGCCGGCCGCATCCGCCCGGCCGCGCAACCGCAAATGGAATTCACGATCACCATCGTTGTTCCTGGTTGGTTGACAATGGCGCGATCGACTTCCTCGGCGGTACGCAGTTCTTGAACTCCCATGCTGGTAAGCTCTTCACGCATGGGGATCACCATAATCTCTGGATACATTTCTTCTCCTTAAGAAGTTTCTAATAGCCTAACAGAAGTCTCAAGCCGCAGCGGACATCAAACAAAGCCTCTCCACACAAACGTAATGCACCGGCACAAATCCTTTCTTTTTGTTCGTATATAGTGGAGTTGAGTACCAATGCTGATCACTGAAAACGTGCCCCTGGCCCCGCTCACCACTCTCAAGGTCGGAGGTCCAGCCCGCTATTTCGTCGAGGCCCAGTCGATTCCTGAAGTCTCCGAGGCCGTCGAATTCTCGCGCTCGAAAAACCTTCCACTGTTCGTTCTCGGCGGCGGCAGCAATCTGGTAGTCTCCGATGCTGGCTGGCCCGGCCTGGTGCTCAAGATCGGAAACACGGGGATCAACCACCGTCACGGCCACGACGAAGTCATATTCGAAGCTGGCGCAGGCGAAGACTGGGATAAATTCGTGGGCCTCGCCGTGGCCCACAATTGTTCCGGCATCGAGTGCCTAAGCGGCATTCCCGGAAATGTTGGAGGCACGCCCGTTCAGAATGTTGGGGCTTACGGGCAGGAGGTTGCGAACACGATTGAGTCCGTGCTCGCGTTGGATCTTCGCGACGGTCAACTCCATGAACTCTGCAAAGAGGCTTGCGGCTTCAGCTATCGCACCAGCATTTTCAATACCAGCGAGCGCGGGCGCTACATTATTTTGCAGGTGAACTACACGTTGAAGCATGGCGGCGATGCGTACATCGCCTATGCTGACTTGAAGAAATATTTTGCCGGATGGAGCGAGAAGCCAACGCTGGCTAATACGCGTGACGCGGTGCGAAGGATCAGGGCCGGGAAAGGCATGGTGCTAACTCCGGGCGATGACGACTGCCGCAGCGCCGGATCTTTTTTTAAGAATCCAATCCTCTCCGCCGAGCGATATGAACGGTTGACAGCGCGCGCGGCCGCCAAGAATCTGCAAATCCCCAATTACCCGGCCCTCGATGCGCAGAAAAAAGTTTCTGCTGCCTGGCTAGTTGAGCATTCCGGGTTTAGCAGAGGATATGGCAATGGATCCGTCGGCATTTCCCGCAAGCACGCGCTTGCGATTGTGAATCGCGGGAATGCAACCGCGGCGGAAATCGTGGTTTTCAAGGAAGACATCCAGCAGCGGGTGCGCGAGATATGGGATGTGCTGCTGGAGCCCGAGCCAGTCTTCGTCGGATTCTGATGTAGACGCGGGCGCGCTCCTAGCCCGTCGCGAAACATCGGCGGTGGCCGCCCCAGATCGCAACCCTTTTTTGATATACCCCTGCGTTGGGGAGGGTAAAGCGTTCCGGCCCCAGCGGTCGCCGCCTCATTTACTCATCGGCAATTCTTACCGCCTCTTTAAAGATTCCAACGAACATCGGACGGGTCAGCTTGCCGGTTTGCGTGTTCTGGTTGGACGGGTGATAAGAGGCCAGTAACGTCTTTCCATCCGGTAGCTTGTACTTGGCTCCGTGCTGAAAAATATAGCTTTTCCGGCTGGCGAGCTGGCCGCGTCGCTTGAGGTAATTGAGATAGGCATCAAAACCGATCCGGCCCAGCGCCACCACCACTTTCACATTCTTGAGGCCTTCCAGTTCGCGATCGAGATAGGAAGCACAGTTCGCCAGTTCTTGGGGAAGCGGCTTGTTATCGGGAGGAGCACAGCGCACCGCGGCCGTGATGTAAAGGTCTTTCAACTTGAGTCCGTCTTTGCGATCGGTCGCGTTGGGCTGGTTGGCAAAGCCGGTCTCGTGCAATACCGGAAACATGAATTTACCCGAGGCATCTCCGGTGAACGGCCGGCCGGTGCGGTTCGAGCCGTGCGCTCCCGGAGCCAGACCGAGGATAAGTACCCGCGCTTCAGGATCGCCGAAGCCAGGCACGGGTTTCCCCCAGTACTCGCACTCGCGATAAGCGCGGCGCTTCTCGGCCGCAATCCTTTCGCGATACTCCACCAGTCGTGGACAGCGGGTGCAGGCGACGATCTCGGCGTTCAGTGCGACCAGCGAATTTTTGTGGATCGCGGCAAAGGCCATTTTCATTACTCTACAACGGCGGCTCATTCGATGCTGGCCAAGCAAGATTCCTCACCACCGGCACAGAAATCTCCTAAGAACAGTTTCGTCCGGATTCCTGTCAAGCGCCTTCAGCCCCGACTCGGTTAAAATAAGGTACTGAACGAAGAGCCCCGCCATGACTGACGATTCCGTTACTATCTCCCCGGGTCCGCGCTTTCAAGCCGCCATGGCGTTGGCCATCCTGGCGGATGCACTGCAAATCATTGTTTTCCCCGTATTTATCGAAGGCGCTTTATCCCCCGCTGATGACATACTCGATTTCGGAATCGGAGCCTTGCTGATTCATCTGCTGGGATGGCACTGGGAATTTCTGCCATCGTTTTTTGCCAAACTCGTGCCCGGAGTCGACTTGGTTCCCTTCTGGACGCTTGCGGTGGTAAATGTCTATCGCAAATCTAAGCAGGCTGCGATCAGCGTAGAAGAAACCCGCGATCAGCACCCGGCGCTCACCGACCACAGCGTCAGTTAGCCGGCAATCAAAGACAAATGTGTGAGATCGACAAGAGAGAAACTAAGCCGCACGCTTTTCTGCATGAACCTCGGCCTGTTGGGGCGGAAACAACTGGTGGGGATCTCGAGCCGCGGCAGCGGTTCGCTTACACAGCCAAAACAGGAACAGAACAGACGCCGTCCCGAATGAAAGCCATGCCATAAAAAGCAACCGTAGAAAATGCATTGGAATACCTGCCTGATGCGTGGCGTCCAAAGCGGCGGACGGTAGCATACCACAGAACCGATGCGTTATACCACATTTGTTATGCACAAAGTGCGAGGCGCAACCTGAATGTCGCTATTCAACTTCCTCGATGTCGGCAACGCAAGTCCCAGAAGTACCTTCGGGAGGGATGATTCCATATTTGCGATCCAAGAAGCCTTGTAATTTCTTGGGAAGGACTTCGGCGAGTTCTTGCCAGGTCAGAACCTTGCACCTAGTTCTGAGATCCGCGATTCTTACGCACTTCATAATTGCGAACCACGCCGCAATCAGATCCGGACCGCGCGCATCCAGAAACACGCAAAAGCTCAGACCCAGGTGGTACGCGGCCAGGACGTTGCGAATCAGTTGATAGGAGAGATATTGGCCATTCATTCTCGGAAGCAGCGGACAATCGAACACCTCTTCTAACTCACGGTAGGTTTCCACGATTGCGGGACGCTGCATCTGAAAGTCTTTCTCCGTGAGTTTTGCTTCCACCAGAAGCGTTCCCAGTTTCATGTCAATCTCGGTACGATCCACACGTTCGCCATGGCGCGGGATGCGTGCTCGAAATCCGAACTCCGGAACTTCACCGGCTTCAAATCCCAGCTTCAGCGCCACAGTCGGACTCCTCGTGACAGCGGGACAACAAAATACGTTCATCAGCAAGGCATCCGAACTCATCGACGAATCGAGTTCCCTCCAGCCTTCATCGCTTCGAGGCAGCGAACGCGCGGCCTGAGTGTGGACCTTATTGAGTCGGCGTTTCCACCCGGGTTGGCGGAGAATGGACCGGTAGCTGGTATCGAAAAAATTGCCGTGTTTGCCTTCCGCCAGGGATGGCCGATAGACAACCGCGGGCGTGCCTCCGTAACTCGTGACACAAGATAGCCCTTGAGCGGAAGCATAGACCGTATTGCGCAGGCTCAACTCGCGACGTAACATTTCCGCATACATGGGCGTTCACGCAAGTGTAGTGTATTCGTCTTTTGTTCGCCACCTCATAGGCATTGGCGTGCTCAGGCTTCGTGCAGCCGTGCCAGATTCTTGCGATCATGCGACCTTTCCTGGAAACGTGATCTTTCTTGGATGAGCAGGCCTGAATTATGGACGCTCGAATCGTGCCGTCAGATTCGGTCATCAAAAGGCAGATAAGCTCGAAGACGCCTGCATACGCGGGAATTGGGATACACCCAAACCTCAAGGAGATCAGCATGGAACCAACCATTTCCACCAAAGACCTCAAAGCCAGGCTGGACCGGAAGGATGCCGTCAAGGTGGTCGAGACCCTCGCTCCCGAACGCTACCGTGAAGCGCACATTCCCGGCGCCTTGAATATTCCTCCGGAGAAAATCAAAGAGCTCGCCCCACAGTTATTGCCCAATAAACACGCTGAGATCGTTACCTACTGCACCAGCACTCATTGACACGCCAGCGAATACGGCGCCCGTGAACTGGCGGCCATGGGTTACACGAACGTGGCACATTATCCCGAGGGTAAGCAAGGCTGGATGGAAGCGGGGCTTCCGGTGGAGAAAGCTCCGTAGTAAGTGGGGCCCGCTGCAGTGCGCTGCAACGGACAGGAAGACTTCAGACATCCGCTGTTTATGCTCAAAAGCCCAACTGTGTTATAAGACAGCGGGAGTTAGCCAAACACTTGAGGGCGCGTCCCGCGCATTCCAAGCAATGCAAACGCAAAACACCAGACAAGGACACAGCACTTCTTTCTAAGGAGCTCGTCGATGGAAAGTATTTCCAACGGTTTTCTGAAGCCAGGCATTTTCGCCTTCGTTCTTTTTCTCTCAGCCGGACTCCCTGCAAGGGCTGGTGCGGCCGACACTTTCATTGCCGCGCGTGACGCAGATGTAGATGGCGTTAAGATCCACTACCTGACTGCTGGCCGCGGCCCATCGCTCATTTTGCTCCACGGATACGCCGAGACTTCTCTCATGTGGAAACCGATCATCCCAATTTTGTCGGAGCGCTTTACAGTGATTGCACCCGACCTGCCCGGCATCGGAGATTCTGCGATTCCGAATGACGGGCTCGACATGAAATCTGCTGCAATCCGCATTCATGCTCTTGCCCGCCAGATGGGCGTTCAAAAAGCAGAAGTTGTAGGGCACGACATCGGCCTCATGGTCGCCTATGCCTATGCAGCGCAATTTCCCGCGGAAGTAGGAAAGCTGGTCGTGATGGATGCATTCCTCCCGGGCGTGGCTGGCTGGGAGGCCATCTACAACAATCCGTCGATCTGGCACTTTCGCTTTAATGGACCGACGCCGGAAGCCCTGGTTCAAGGTCGCGAGCGCACCTACTTTCAATACTTTTGGAATGACCTTGCCGCCGATAAGACCCGCTCGCTTCCCGATGCCGATCGAGAAGCCTACATCGCGGCCTATTCCCGCCCCGGACGCATGCGCGCGGGCTGGGCCTACTTCGTTTCCTTCCAACAAGCGGCAAAGGATTTCGCTCAACTCTCGCAGATCAGGCTGACGATGCCGGTGTTGGTGATTGGCGGTGAGAAGTCACTCGGCGCCGCACTCGCGCAGCAAATGAAATTTGTCGCCTCCGATGTAACCGTCGTGGTACTGAAGGACACTGGTCACTGGGTGCTCGAAGAGCGTCCCAAAGAGACCACCGTAGCCCTGAACAATTTTCTCTGATCCTTTGCGATGTGGACGCTTGGTTGATGGCCAAGCCTCTGTTCAATTACAAATGAAAGAGGGTGCTCCATGTCCTTGCGACTCGTCTCGAAAACATTTGCGATCGCTATTGTGCTTGTCGTGACATCTTCCGCCGCAACCGCTCAATCCCTTACCGAGATGCGCATGACGCCCGCGGAAATCGGGGCTACACCGCTCGACGACAACCAGATCGGAAGTTCCCGCGTACCGGGTGTTCATACGAAAGTCCTCTTTGGTGATCCGGCGAAGGCGGGTTTCTATTCGATTCTTCTGTTCGTGCCTGCCCATACCACGATCCAGGCGCACTCTCACAAAAACGATCGCGTCGCAACCGTCGTTTCCGGCGAATGGCATTTCGGCTACGGTGACCATTTCGATGCGAAGGCACTGAAGACGCTTCCGCCGGGGAGCGTCTACTCGGAACCCGGAGGAGACAATCATTTCGCACAAACCAATGCCGATGCGGTAGTTGTTGAGATCTCCGGGTACGGTCCAACCGACACCCATTATTTCGACCCCGCAAACGATCCCAAGGCACACGAGCAGAAGTGAAAGCAAAGGAGAACGCAATGAAGAAAACATTCGATGGCGAATTGGCGCTGGTCGCCGGCGGGACGGGCGGATTGGGACGCGCCGTGAGTCTGGCGTTCCTCGAGGAAGCCGCCAAGGTAGTTGTGACCTATCGCGAAGCAAGAGAATTTGACGAACTGAAAAGCATCGCCGGCGCGAATATCTCCTCACTCGCAGGCCACCGCGTCGATGTCACCGATGCGAATGCGGTAGAACAGGTCGTCCAAAACATTGCCGCAGAATACGGCCATTTGGACGTGGTGGTGAATTCGGTCGGAGCCTACGCTGGCGGCGTGAACTTGTGGGAGATGGATCCTAAAGTCTTCGATCAGATGCTGGCGTTGAATTTGCGGGCGGGTTACGCGATCCTGCGTGCAGTCGTTCCGCCAATGCTAAAGCAAAAACGCGGAGCCATCGTAAATGTTGCGTCCAAAGCTGCGGTCGATCATGCTGCGGGTGCTGCTGCCTATGCCGCTTCAAAGGCTGCCGCTGTGGCCATGGTCGATTCGCTGGCGGCGGATCTTAAAGGCACGGGAGTCCGGGTCAATTCGATTCTACCCAGCATTATCGACACTGAAGCAAACCGAAAAGCAATCCCCAAAGCTGATTTTGCACAGTGGCCGAAACCCGAAGACATTGCCCGCGTGATTCTGTTTCTGTGCAGCGACGACGCCAAACTAATTAACGGCGCCGCGGTGCCGGTCTATGGCAATAGCTAACCTAACCGGCTTTGAGAGCAAGGATGTGCCAGTGGTAAACTGCGCCTATGGCCACTAAAAAGAAAACCAAGAAGAAGAGCACAAAGACGAAAAACACTTCCCCGAAAAACCGGAGACCAGTCAAGAAGACGGCTAAAAAAAAGGCGGCTCCGAAAAAGAAGTTGGCGAGGAAGAAGCCCGCTTCGAAAAAGGCCGTGGTGAAAACGAAGGCCCTCGGCAAGAAGACGGCCGGTGCGGGAACCGGCAGAAAAAGCCTTTCGGCCAAGAATCAGTACGTGGATCACGAAGCACTTACACCCCAGGAACTAAGGGCACGGTCGGCGGGGCAATCCGGAGATTTGCAGGGATTATCAAGCGTCGAAGATGCAGATTCCGAGAGCGTGGACGAGTTAATCGAAGAGGGCAATGCCTTCGAAGCCGACGTCGTTGCTGGCGTCGAGCGCGCGGGCGACGCTGACGAGCAAGAAGTTCGAACCCACGAAGTGCCCGAAGATGACGTGCCCGAGGAATATCTGGACAAAGATTAACTAGCTTTCGGATATAAAGACTCTCATAACTCCTCGGCTTAAGCCTCACCGTTGACTTCGGTGTCTGGTTCTTCGCTAACCCTCCCTCCGCAGTGCATTTGCTCCACCAGCCTGGACAAAATTACACGCAGCCTCTCACCGGCTTGCGCTATTGCAAACACTTAGCGGTTTGGCAAAGCACATGCTTATCAACATAATCACACGCATTGATTATTGGAGGCGCTCAATGACCGTATACCGGCACAGGGACTGGCGCGAACTGTGTGATGCCGTAAGCAATGAGACCGACTCCGTGAAGCTCGACTCTCTGGTCCGGGAGTTGATTATTGCCTTGGACGAGGGTGAGCGCGACTGGCGTCGTCGCATCGACTCGGTTGTTGACAACAATTGGCAAGCCGCACCATAAAACCGTTTCCGCCGTATCACACTGTTTCTTAACAACGCCTTTAGGCGCCCGCCTCTCAACCCGCAAAACCTGACAGCATAAAGCCGCGGTTCCTACTTCTGCTCCGCCTTCTTTTCCGCGGCCTTCTTCTGCGCTTCCACCGTCCACGGAGGGACAACGCCATTCTCCCGCGCGTAAGCCACCACCTGCCCAAGATGCTCGTGCGCATCCGCGACCAGAATGTACACCACGTCGCCGGCATTCGCCTGCGGACCGAGCTTCGGCAGCAGTTTCGCAAACTCTGCATTGCTCATGCCACTGATCGCGTTCTGCGCGAACTCCCACGACTTGTTCAGTTCCGCCACAATCTGGGCTCGGTCAGTCGTGGACTTCTCAAAAGTCTTGCCATCGAATCCGGCCGGAGGCGCAACTCCCATCAGCCCTAGAATCCCATAGCGCTCACCCGCAACATGGAGAAAAACCTCCGCGAAAGAACGCGAATCCGCCGACGGACGCCAGGTAATTTTGTCCGCCGGAATCGCATTGGCTAGGTCCACAAATTTCTTCTGCACGCCCTGCAAATCCGCCATAGACTGCGCCTTCATGTCGTAGCTGGGAGCCGTGTGATCGGCATTCGCCGCGTCCGAATTCTGTGCCGACGCCCTGGCCGCCCCACCACTCAGGCCCACCAAAATCAACAATACTGCCAGAAACATTTTGTTCATGTTCGCTCCTCCTGAGAAAGCCGCTGCTTCGCTTGGACGAGGCCACGAAGAAAGTGGCCTTACCAGGCACAACTTTTTACAAGGCAGCCTGTCCAAAACCCCCACCCTTTGTCATTCCGACTGAGCCGGATGCGAAGAGAGAGGAATCTGTATTTGCTCGAGCGGCGCGGGTGCCTTCGCCCGTGAGGTTTCAGGGGAAGGGCACGGTTTCAACCGTGCCGCCAAAGCCCTCACCGCAATTCACGCCCCGCAAGGGCGCCAGGAACCCTCACCCGCAAAGCCCTTGACACTCGCCCTGCCATACAGTAACAAGGAAGGCTGTCGAACCATCCTTCCCCCGCGGACGGAAATCGCCAATCCGCCCGCAAAGAAGCCGATGTTGGCGGGGAGGCACCCACAATGAAGCTCAGGAAGCAATCCGGCGTAGTCCTCGCGTTAGCGACCCTCGTCGCTATCGTCTTACCGGGAGGAACAGCCAACGCGCAGTCCTACCGAGTCATCCACAATTTTCAGGGTTCCTTGGACGGTTGGGAGCCTTTCGGGGTGCCAGCTATCGCAAAGAATGGCGATCTGTACGGCGTCACCGTGGGCGGTGGCAAGAACGACTTAGGCACTGTCTTCAAGCTGGCCGCACCGAGAAATCGCGGAGGGGCGTGGACCAAAACCGTGCTTTATAACTTTACCCACCAAGACCCAGGATATCCGACATCGCTGATCATCGGTGAGGACGGCACACTCTACGGCGCGGGAAATGGTTTAAACACTCGCGGCTTTATCTTTCGCATGACGCCTCCCGCCCCCGGTAAACGCTCCTGGCACTATGAGGTGCTCTACCAACTGGCTACGGAGAGCGAGGGCTCGACGATTTACAATCTGACTCTGGACGCGGCGGGAAACCTATATGACTCGGCGGAGCAGGGCGGCGACATGAATTGTTCCTGTGGCACGGTCTTCGAGCTGAAGCGTCCGGTGCAAAAGGGCGGGCAGTGGATTTTTAGCGTGCTTTACACATTCATGGGAGGCGCGGACGGAGACGAACCGTTCGCGGGCGTGACCTTTGATCAAAACGGAGACCTCTACGGCACAACCAATTGGGGAGGAACCCTCGGTTCTGGCGCCGTCTACCGCCTGACCCCACCTGCCACGAAACGTCAGCCTTGGACTGAAGCTGTGCTTTATTCCTTTGCCCAGGACGGTCCTATGGGGTCTCACCCCGGAGGCCCGGTGACTTTCGATGCGTCCGGCAACATGTATGGTACGACGGCATTCGGAGGAGACCTCAATTGCTCGGGGGGCTTTGGGTGCGGGGTGGTGTTCCAGCTTACAGAGGCGGGGGAAACATGGACCTACACGAATCTGTATTCCTTCCAGTGCGGCAGCGACGGCGCAAATCCCGCCGGCTACATGGTGGTGGACAACAAGGGCAACCTCTATAGCACGACTACGGTTTGTGGGGGCGGGAGTGACGCTGGGAGTGCGTTCAAGCTGACTCCGCCCTCGCAAAACGGAGACCCCTGGACCGAAACCGTGCTCCACAGATTCGTAGCCCCTGCGGGCGCGGGGGCCGTCGGCGGTCTGGTTTGGGGCAAGTGGAACGACCTGTACGGCGTAACTTATTTGGGCGGGACTGGATGCCCAACCCAGGGCTGTGGCACAGTCTTTGAGCTTCGGCCTTGAGACCGGAACACTATTTGGTTGACGCCGTTGCCCAATACAAGATAACCTGAAATAAGATACATTATCTGTCGGATAATCCATGATCTTTGACAACCTAGACCTGTAAACGAGCCCAAATTGGGAAGCCTCCGCCCGGATAACTCCCATGTTCTCAAGATTTTGCGTATAAGTCCTTAAAACTCAAAGATCTAGCACATAGTCGGAAGCTGAAACCGATTGTTTTCAAGATTTTGCAGCGAAAAGGGGGGAGGGGGGTACCCAGTACCAAACAGTAAACTCCGTCCCAAAATGGGAGACGCGCTGCCAGGTTAAGCTTGCCTTCATCCATCTAGCGTTAATGTCGTTCAGCAGAAACCCAAACTTAAACAACGAGGCACAGGCAATGAGGCATTCCCGTTTGCTCCTGTTGGCATCATGCACTCTCTTGCTGGCAACAGTCTGCGCCGCGGCCGATCCTGGCTATCACGTCATCAAGACTTACAAGTTGGGCGGCGAAGGTGGATGGGATTATCTGAACCTCGATAGCTCCTCGCGGCGCCTCTACATCTCTCGCGCCACCCACGTCATGGTGATCGACGCGGATTCAGGCAAGCCGGTCGGCGATATCCCCGACACACCCGGCGTACACGGCATCGCGCTCGCTCCCGAACTCGGACGCGGCTTTGTCAGCAACGGCCGCGAAGGCACCGTCACGATCTTTGACATCGATACGCTGAAGCCAATCACGAAAGTCAAAGCTGGCGACAATCCCGACGCAATTCTCTACGATCCTGCCACGAAACGCGTCTTCGCCTTCAACGGACGCGGTCAAAACGCGACCGCCATCGACGCCGCCAAAGGCACGGTGCTGGGCACGATCAAACTGGAGGGCAAACCCGAATTTGCGGTCAGCGATGGCAAGGGAGAGATTTTCGTCAACATCGAAGACAAGAGCCAGTTGGATGCGATCGATCCCGCCAAGCTGGAAGTGAAATCGCGCTGGCCGCTCGCTCCGTGCCAGGAACCCAGCGGCCTCGACATGGACCGCAAAAACCGCCGCCTGTTCGCCGGCTGCGACAATAAGATGATGGCCGTCGTCGACGCCGACACCGGCAAAGTGCTCGCCACACCCGCCATTGGCGACGGCGTGGATGCCACCGCCTACGATGAAGGCGCCGGACTCGCGTTCGCCTCGTGTCGCGAAGGCGTGTTGACCGTCGTGCGCGAGGAATCGCCAAGCAAGTTCAGCGTCGCCGAAAATGTTAAGACGCAGGAAGGCGCCCGCACCCTCGCCCTCGACCCGAAGACGCACCAGGTTTTTGTGGTGACGGCGAAATTCGGCCCGGCTCCGCCTGCAACCGCGGACCAGCCGCATCCCCGTCCCGCCATTTTGCCCGACAGTTTCGTGGTGTTGGTTGTGGGCAAGTAATCGCCGTTTTTTCAAACGAACGAAGCATTGAAAAAAGCAAATTATTCTGTTTCCGCTGGCGCGAAAAACACAAGAACCATCAACTCTTCCGCGATCTCATAAAAACGATGCTCGACTCCGGCTGCAACGAAAATAATGCTGCCCTCGCTGACCGCCTGGTCTTCGGAACCGGCGCGCATGCGAGCTCGACCGCGAACCACGTAGTACATTTCGTCTTCTTTGTGAGGTGATTGAGGATCGATGCCGCCAGCGGGCAAGACGTAGACTCCAGAGCTCATTGCGGGAACGCGGAGAAACTCCGAGTAGCGCTTTCCGGATTCCTTACGCTGATCTTCTGCTTCAGCGATGTTAGAGAACATGACTTGCATTTTGGATCAACAGCATAGCATCCGTGAGCGGGATACAGTGGGAACGGTATTGCCATAGCACAACCTGGGAGATCACAATCTGGAAAACTGCGCTTGATCCTAACTAGCGCCACAGTCGGCAGAGGCCAAAATGACTGTGGATGGTCAGCCTCGTCTGGTAGACGTTCGCCAAATTGGCCCGAAGAGCGAGCGCGACATTTCAGGCCGGTGCTCAGCCTGTGGTGTGGTTCTGATAGCTCGGCTCGACAATTGGGAAGACGCGAAGCTTGACCAACTCAGAGGTAAGCTCGAGAGATTGTTTGCGCGTCATGTGACTGAAACCAAATGTCGCGAAAGTGCAGCGCCGCGTGGGCGTTAGTTTGGCAGCGAACCAATGAAAACGTTGCCGAGAACATTTGTGGTTAGAGCGGTCGAAATTTCCTGCTTGTGAATTCTGCAAGTCTTGCATCTCCAGAAAACAAAGACGTTATGTAATTGGCACGCTTCGTGCACGCGTTATTCATGCGGTTCGTGCTTGTCGCACAACGACACCGCGCGATCGGCAGGAGGCCACAATGGAAAACGCACTCCGTAAAATAAATCGTCTAGTGTGGGGTTTACTTCTAGCCCTCGTTCTAGTCCCAGCGACGTACGCTGCAAACGATGTCATGGGGGAGATTCAGTTCGAGGGGAAATCCCACGTTGAAAAGACCTCCGGCGTCTGGGTGGATGGACAGTATGTAGGTTATCTGAAGGAACTCAAGGGATCGAAAAAAGTTCTACTTTTACCAGGTGAACACATGATCACGGTGCGCCAGGATGGCTTTCAGGATTTCACCGAGCGAGTTGTGATCGAGCCTGGCCAGAAGCAGGTGGTCCGCGTGGCCATGATGAAAGCGCTTACAGGGCCTATCCCCAGCGTGACGGCTCAAGTTAAGATCGCGGTCAACCCATCGCGGGCGGCGGTTTTCCTGGACGGACTTTTCGTGGGACACGTGGGCGAGTTTGAGGGCATGGGTCGAGGAATGCTTGTGGCGCCAGGACAGCATCAGATCAGAATTGCGCTTCCCGGCTACCAGACATTCGAAACGGCGATCAATCCGATTGCCAATCAGAAGGTAGAGATTAAGACTGAGTTGGTCAAAAACGGTGCTCCCCTAAGTGAGCCCTTGGTCAATACGGAGACAGGCGAAGCCATGCCGGCTCCCCCTCCGGCCCAGCCTACTGGTGGGACGTCAGCTCCGCAGCGTTGATACATAAAACGAACAAATGGTTTGGCCTCTGGCAGCAACTGGGAATGCCGAGGCCTTCCTTTTCTCGCAAAGTTTGACCTACTTCCAGACGGTTATCACTCTCTGCTAACATTCGTCTTTTCCAGCAGTCTATGAGTCAAAATGCCGCCGAGGATTCTCCCGAATGAGATTTCTCCTTTTCGCGATTCTGCTGACCGCCTCCTCGTTCACCCCAGACCCAGACCTGCTACGGCATTTTGATTACGACCAGAAAGCCCCGCTCGATGTGCAGGAAGTGGGCGTCGAACACCGCGGCGACGTTGCCATTCACGACATTTCGTACGCTAGCCCTAAGGGCGGGCGGGTGACTGCCTATCTGGTCGTACCCGCTGGCAAAGGGCCGTGTGCTGCGGTGATCTGGGGCCATTGGTATTGGGGCAATTCAGCGATGCGCAATCGCAAAGAGTTTCTGGATGAAGCCGTAGCCCTGGCACCGGCGGGAGTCACGTCATTGCTCACGGACGGCCCGGTCGCGCGTCCCGGACATGTGCAGGATCAGAGTCCGCTGAGTGAGAAGGAAGCCGCTGATCTGGTGCAGCAGATTGTGGACATGCGCCGGGGCGCGGATTTGCTCCTGGCCCGCTTCGACGTCGATCCCCATCGTCTAGCATACGTAGGCCACAGCTACAACGCGACGGTCGGCGGATTCCTTGCAGGCATTGACAAACGCTTCCGGGCGTTCGTTCTGATGGCAGGGGGTCTGTCCGACGAAATCGATATGAAGTCTAAAGAAGTTCAGGAGTACCGCCAAAAAACCGGTCCGGAGAAGTTCGACGCCTTCCAAGCCAAATACGCATGGCTCGATCCCGGCAAGTTTGTGTCGCATGCCACCCCTGCCATAGTTTTTTTACAATATGCTTCGCAAGAGGAATTCTTGAATCCCGATCGGGTGCGTGCCTATGCGGCAATTGTAAGTGAACCCAAACGCTTCCAACTCTACAACGCGCCCCACGCTCTGAATGCGGATGCTCGCCGCGACCGCATCGGATTCCTCACCGAGCAGCTTAATCTCAAGCCGCTCCCTCCCGCCGTGATTGCCGGCATACCGGATTTGTTCCAACCGCCTGCCCCGGGCCCATAAACTCTCGGCAACCTGCGTACGTGATCAGTACTGGCCGTAACGTCCCTTCACGGACTCGAGGAGTTTCTGTGAGTCATAGCCGACGCCGTCTTTGAAAACGATCTCCACGTTCTCAATGTCTGAGATATGGCTTGCCGGGTCACCTTTTGTTACCACGAGATCCGCGTTTTTTCCTGGAGCGACCGTGCCGATCTGATCTTGTTTGCCGAGGTATGTAGCGCCATTCAGGGTCGCAATCTTGATGGCTTCGACGAGCGAGAATCCGGCCTCGACCAGCAGTTCAATCTCGCGCTGATCACCGAATCCGGGCACGACGCCTCCGTTGCCGGTGGGATCCGGACCAGCTAGAAGCAATCCTCCGGCATCAGCAAACGCACGTTCCAACTCCATGTCACGCTTGAACAACATAGGCCAGTCAGCAGTTGGGGGCTTCATCGTCGCAGGCCTCTGGCGGTTGTAAAGATAAGCGTCGCGCGCTTCGGGCGTCATGGCGTCGAGGACCGCTTGTCGCAGCGGAGGACGTCCCAGGAGGGCGCTACTTTCAAACACGGGTAGCGTCGAAGTAATCGCCACATGATGCTTCACCAGCGTGTCGATCAAGTCCTTGGCTTCCGGACCATTCGTTTGCATGTGTTCGAGCGTGTAGTCGCCGTGGCTTTCACTACAGAGATCAGGTTTCTTGCCGGGATCAAGCTGCGTGTTCACAAAGAAACCGTGCTCGAGATCGTCAATGCCAAGTTCCGCAGCTTCCGTGTAAGTCACGGAGCACAGGTGGCCGGTGACCTTAATCCCACGCTTGTGAGCCGCTTCGATCGCGGCCTTCAGCTCGGCGCGGGTGATATTCATGTATGCCTTGAACGAGGTCACACCGCGGTCTGCCCAGTAGTCGACCATCTGCCGCGCTTCGTCCGGACCGCTCAGTTGATGCATCTGAATGAAGTAGCTGTTGGCGCCCTCGAGGTAGGGCCCGGTCACGTCGATGTGCGGGCCGGGGAGTTTGCCCTCGTCGATCGCATGCTTCAGATTCAAGTCGGCGTAGGTCTCGACGCTTCCCGTGGTCCGCATGGTGGTCACGCCACCTGCCAGATAAAGGCGCGGCGCAGAAAAAGTCATCTGCGGCACAAGTACCGGCGGTTCGAAGTTCCACTGGCTGTCTCCGTCCGGCCGGGCAACATAAAAAAGATGGTTGTGCATGCCGACGATTCCGGGCATTACGGTGTACCCTCGCATGTCGAGGACAGTCGTTCCTTCAGCAGCGGGAGTGTTCGCGCCCGGCTGCACTGCAGTGATCTTGCCTCGCTCGATTACCACATTCTGGTCGTCGACGGGAGAGTGTCCGGTGCCGTCGATCACGCGAATATGCTGCAGCACCACTTTCGGCGCGTTCACTCGTACGTACTTGTGAACGGTCGGAGAGAGCGATGCCTCTTGAGCTTCAGCCCGCCAAGGAAGGGCCAGAAACACCAGCAGCATCAAGTATCGATGAATGCGCATTTGGATTCTCCCAAAGTCGGGTAATTGTAGCCGATGAGTGCTAAGCTGCGCAGAAAGGGCCGGGACTAAACCATTTCTGCCTGAAAGCGCATAATCAAGGTGAGCCCAATTCGGAAGGATGCGGCTCATATTCTTTATATCCGGCGCGTGGGTGGGTGAGGTGCGATCCTGCAACCGCTGGTACTCCAGGAGCAGCGTCGTGACATTGCCGCAAGACGGGCTTTGGTATAAAGACGCGATCATTTACCAAGTCCATGTACGAACCTTTCGCGACAGTAATGGCGACGGCATTGGGGACTTCCGCGGTCTCGCAGAAAAGCTCGACTATCTGCAAGAGCTGGGCATCACCGCGCTGTGGCTGATGCCGTTCTTTCCATCACCGCTGCGAGATGATGGATACGACATCGCGGATTACCGATCGGTCCATCCCAGTTACGGTACGCTGGACGACTTCAAGAGCTTTCTCGCCGCCGCCCATGAGCGCGGCATACGAGTCATCGTTGAGATGGTGTTGAATCACACTTCCGATCAGCATCCGTGGTTCCAGGAGTCGCGGAGTTCCCGTGACAACCCGCGGCGGGACTGGTACGTCTGGAGCGACACCGATGCGAAATATAAGGGCGTGCGGATTATTTTCCTCGATACCGAAACGTCTAACTGGGCGCGGGACCCGGTCTCGAAGTCGTATTACTGGCATCGATTTTTCAGCCACCAACCCGATCTCAACTATGACAATCCAGAGGTCCGAGAAGAGATGTGGTCGGTCATGCAGTTCTGGCTCGAGATGGGGGTAGACGGGTTCCGCCTCGACGCGGTTCCTTATCTTATCGAACGCGAAGGAACGTCGTGTGAGAATTTGCCCGAGACCCACGCGGTCCTCAAAGAACTTCGGAGCCGAGTCGACAAACATTTTCCTGGAAGGATGCTGCTAGCCGAGGCCAATCAATGGCCGGCCGATCTTCGTCCTTATTTTGGAAATGGCGATGAGTTCCACATGGCCTTCCATTTTCCCGTCATGCCTCGAATGTTCATGAGCGTGCAACTCGAAGACCGCAAGCCGATCATGGATATTCTGCAGCAGACTCCGGCAATTCCGGATCAATGCCAGTGGTGTTTATTCCTGCGCAACCACGACGAACTTACGCTCGAGATGGTGACCGACATCGAACGCGATTACATGTACGATACCTATGCCGGGGACAAGGCCATGCGCTTGAACCTCGGCATTCGGCGGCGGCTTGCGCCCCTTCTGGACAATGACCGGCGACGGGTTGAACTGATGACCGGTATGCTGATGTCGCTTCCCGGCACACCAATTATTTATTACGGGGATGAAATCGGGATGGGAGACAACGTCCACCTCGGCGATCGCAATGGAGTGCGCACGCCGATGCAATGGGATGGGGGATGGAACGCCGGCTTTTCCGCGGCCGATCCGGAGAACCTTTACTCGCCATTAATTCTGAACCCCGTGTATGGATATACGGCGGTGAACGTTTATTCACAGAAGCGATCAGGACATTCGCTCCTGGCATGGATGAAACGCATCATAAGTGCTCGGAAATCGACGCAGGTTTTTGGCCGGGGTTCGATCGAGTTCCTGCATCCCGCGAACCACCGGGTGCTGGCATATGTGCGGCAACTCAAGAATGAAACCGTACTGGTGGTGAATAATCTTTCGAGTTCCGCGCAGGCGGTGGAACTCGACTTGCGGCGCTATAAGGGCAATATTCTGGTGGAGATGTTTGGCAGGAACATTTTCCCGCGCATAGGGGAGTTGCCCTATCTGCTGACTATGGGCCCTTACCAGTTCTTCTGGTTCCGCTTGCGACGGATATGAAAATATAAAGATCTGATCTAAAGCCACAGGGGTTTCGACTGGACGAGAGCAGCGTTCTTACCGATGATTTTCTTCGCCAACTGATCAGCGTAGGCGAAGTGGACCTGCTGGTTGGTGTGCCCACGCACAACAATGCCAGGACGGTTGGAGAAACGGTACAGGGAATTCGCGTTGGACTGCTTAAGTATTTCCCCAGGGAGCGCGCAGTCATCCTCAACCTAGACGCTGGATCGAAGGACAGCACGCGCGAGGTAGTCGCCGCTGCTTCGATTAATGACGTGCAGCGTTCTGCGGACTTGTACGCTCTGCGAACTCTGCCCTGCATCAGCATGGTCTATGGCGACAGTCCCGCGACTGAAGTTGCTCTGCGCACAGTTCTGGCGGCGGCGGAATTATTGCGCGCCAAAGCCTGTGCAATCGTTTCGCCTGAATCCACCAACATCACACCGGACTGGATGGAGCGGCTTCTGCGCCCGGTTCACCGCGATAATTTCGATCTGGTCACGCCCGTCTACCGAAGACATAAGTTCGATGGATTGCTGTTGCGAAACCTCATCTATCCGATGACTCGGGCCCTGTATGCCAAGCGTGTCAGGGAACCATACGGGGTGGAGTTCGCGTTCTCTGGACGCTTCTGTAGTCACCTCCTGGAAATGCAGGTCTGGGACCACGACGCAGGCGGCGTTGGCACCGAACTTCGCATGACGATAGCGGCCATCGCCGGAGGCTTCCGCCTTTATCAGACCTTCCTGGGAACGAAACCGCATTTGGATCGTACCGCGGACCTGGTGGCCGCGATCCGGCAAACCGTGGGCACTCTTTTCTGGTCGGCGGAACCCAACTTTCAGTATTGGAGCGGGAACCGCGGCACGGAAAGTGTTCCCACCTCTGGCGCTGAGTACGACCTAACTACGGAGCCGATTCGAGTCAACCGCAAACGGCTCTATCAACTATTCGGCTCCGGTGTGGGTGAACTTGAGCCGGTTCTCAAGTCAATCCTGTCGCCTCAAACTCTGGAAGAAATTCAAGCGATCGCCACGCTTTCGGAAGAGAACTTCAGGTATCCGCACGAGCTGTGGGTGAAAACGGCTTATGAATTTGCCTCGTCGTATCACAAATCTGTCATCAATCGAGACCATATTATCCAGGCATTGGCTCCTCTTTATCGCGGAAAAGTTTATACCTTTCTGGTGGAAAATCGCGACGCTTCGGGAGAAGAAGTGGAAGCGAATGTCGAGGATCTTTGCCTGACATTTGAACGCTTGAAACCGTACTTGCTTGATCTATGGAACGCGGGAGAGTGAGGTCAATATGTGGGAAATGATCATGGGAGAGTTAGACCATGCGATGCAGGAACTTGCGCGCAATTTCGCGCACTTTCTGCCCCGTCTACTGGCAATGCTGATCATCGCGCTCTTGGGATGGGTGGTCGCGTCCCTTCTCAGGGTCGTGCTGCGCGCCATCCTGCGCATCGTGAAGCTCGACCGGCTGTCTGACAATGCCGGCACGACTCAGATGCTGAACAAGCTTGCCCTGCCTTCGTCGAGCGAACTTTTGAGCCGGGTGGTGTTTTGGGTAGTGTGGCTCGGCTTCATTCTGCTCGGCGTACAGGTGCTCGGCATCGTCGGCCTGCAAGAATACGTTTCGAGGTTCTTCCTGTACCTGCCCCGATTGTTCGGGGCGATGTTTATTGTCTTTTTCGGATTGGTGGCGGCGAGTTTCTTCTCCCGGGCCGCGCTGCTCGCGGCGGTCAACGCCGACTCCCCCTCGCCTCGGCTATTGGCGACGGTCATTCGAACCATCATCGTGGTTTTTTCCGTGTCGATGGCGTTTGAACAGCTTGGCCTGGCCGAGAGGACCATCCTGGTCACATTCGCGATCGCCTTCGGCGCCTTGATGCTCGGCCTGGCCCTCGCGTTTGGCCTGGGTGGCCGAGACTTAGCAAGGCGATTTCTGGAGAGAAGATTCCTCAAGGAAAAAGAGGAGCAGAAGCACGACGAGCTTTCGCCGCTTTAGCTTCCACTGGTGGGTGATCGGCGGAAAATCGCCGCGACTGATCAATCCTGCACAGAATAGATGAGTTAGATTGTGTCATCTTCGGAATACTTGCTGGTGATCTCATACGACCACTTGGTGCCTTTGGTGCATCTTAAGCGGGTTCGTACATTGTTCGGTTTCGTGTCTGACTCACACTTAGTCAGAAGGCTTCAGGTGGGGCAAACAGATGCGAGGCAGGGACGAGCAAATCGACAAATGAGCGAAGGAGACAAACATGCTTTGGACGATATTCGTAGTAATCCTGATTCTGTGGCTTCTGGGTTTCAGCCTCCACGTGGCTGGCGGTCTGATCCATTTGCTGCTGGTGGTTGCCTTGGTCGTTCTGGTGATTAACCTCGTGAGCGGCCGCCGCGTAGCGTAAAGGCCGTAATTGAGGTTGAGCGTGGGTGAAAGGAGCGAGCCCAACCGGAAAGCAACCGCCCTCATATGCCGAGATGCGGGGGTTGCCTTCAATTAGTTCCGGCAAACCTGAGTTGTCACGTTTCCTGCCTTGGGTCTATCCGCGTATAATTCCACGCCGGGCGTCCTTTGTAGGGGCTTACGGTTGCCAGACGTGGTGTGCCAAGGCCAATATCTGCAAAGGCCGCCCACAATCGTCATATCTACGAAAGCCGTGATCGGCGTTCCTGCCGCGCTGCAAAACAGTTGCGTGTATGGCCCGCCTGAGACGGTTCCACGATATACGCAGTCATGGTCAATATTCGGAGAGGTCGATTGTGCGACCTTATACGTCAGGCGATCAACCCTGTTCGCAGTTTGGCAAGGGACCTCAGCTCGTCCCGTATTTCCTTCAATCTTTCGCGACGTCTTTCATGCTGAAGGTTTGCCAAGTCACTTGGCAGGTTGCCGTGCCAATACAGTTCGTTTAATCGACCCAGATCATCTATTTCCTGCTTCAGGGCTCGAATGTGCTCCGGGCTTTTTCGGTGATCCATGGACTCCCTCACTTAATATAGCGAGAATTGACTTCCAGAACTGCCATACCAATGGCTGGTATGGCCAGACGGAGGTGATGGGGTTGTGCCACCGGAACACACGGGAGCTTTTGTTCGCGGACTCCGATCAGCCAGCGTGTCACGCAACTCTCCGTTCAATCAAGCTAGGCCCATCAGCCATGTTAGAGTTCACTTGTCACTAAACATGACTACGGTGTTAACCGTATTGCCCTCGCCCGATGGGTGCGCTACGGTTTTCAAGGTCCACACTTACGCTGGGCGGTCATGGGTTAGCGTCACGACGACTCATCATCTTTCATTCGCGGCGTGACATTCGACCCTCACGAACCGCTCTACTTCGCCAATCCACTTTCGGGCCGGACGATGCCAGCGTTCGGCCTTTTTCTTTTGGGGTCTCGTCGCGTCGGTTGGTGTGACAATGTGGCACGTTTCTAGGCTTATATTCGTCCACAAGGCGTTTCTGCCTGACAAGAACCGATCCCTGAGACACACCCCAATGCCCATTACCCCATGAGCTTGGTTTGTCCGTTGTGCGATGGCATACCAGGGCAGCCGTGTGCAACCACCTCTGGCACGAAATTTGAAATAGTCCACGTCGCCAGAGGCACGGCTGCCGTACGCGCAGATGCAATCGCCAAGAACAAGAAGAAGATCGAATAGCTGGCTGGTCTTGTCACGTTTCGTGCGTCCCGCTTCCCAGGTGTAGCATTTTGGCTGCGCTGGCTCCCTACAGCTCCTCCCCCGGTAGACCCGCATCAGGAGCCATCCAGCGGGTGCGGGTCACGGCTCCGGAAGGCAGAGCGTAGTTGGCGGTCAACCCGCTAGTATGCCAAATGCGGTTATCTGACGCGGACTCCGGCTGGAGTTGCTCATTGAATTCCCTGCCGACGAATTCCGGTGCCAGGCGTTTGGGGTCAAACGCACGTGAGTTTCGCACGCATGCCAGACTTGATCATGGCGCGTACAAGCTCCCGCATGGGCATACGCCATACCGGAAAAATTGGCTGCAACCCGGAATCTTCCAGTTGCTTCTCCCGGTATGCCCGTATGTCGGTCAGGAATAAATCGCCAAAGGCGATGCATTCGATCCCCGGCTGAACAGCTGTTTTACACGCTTCCCTCATGATGCATTCGTAGTCGTTATTCGAGCCCGGTTGCGGCAAATCCACGTCCCACAGAGGAATACCCACCTCCTTCGCTTGCGCCTGGACGAGGCTGCGACGCACCGCATCGCAACACGCTTCGCCGCCTGATTGAACGTTGTTAGCAGCCCGACAACTTCGTGTTCATTCTGCTGCCGGAGAACGTGAAGGCCCCAAGCACGGTCTTTTCCACTGCTCCACGAAAGCAATGTCCGTTTCATGTCGGTCCGGTGATCATCATCCCGCTCTGGTTCCATCAGGCACACTCGATTCCGGCACCGCCAGTACCGGGGTAATCCCATCCGAATAGCCGATGTCGAAGAGCATGCCTTCGGAAACCATCCCTGCCATCTTGCGTGGTGGAAGGTTCACGACGAATAACGCTTGCTGGCCTTCGATCTCCCGTGGATTTGCACGCTCCCGTTTCATCCCTGCAAGAACCGTTCGCCTGTGGTCGCCGAAGCTGACTTCGAGCGCGACCAACTTCTCGGAATTGGCAACATCGGTCACGGTCAGAATTGTCCCAACACGCACGTCGATTTGGTTGAGGAGGTCAGGAGAGATCGGAGGTTTAACCTGGGCGGGCTTCATCTTTCAATTCTAGCTGCGACCGCACGATCATGTGATCGGTGCCTTCACATGACAACAGCCGGACGAGGAAGAGGAAGAAGAAGAGGAAGGCGAGGGCAACGGCAAAGAAGATATAGATGATGTTGAGAATGACGATCATGCCGACGAAAACGACGACGGCTATTCGGAGTGACAGTTCAGACTGGGGTTCTTTCGGTGCTTCTTCTGACCCAGTATCAACCTCGAACGCATCCCAGTTAGCGCGGATTCTCTGAGGGAACTTGCGGCGGAAGGCAGATAAAGGTAGCATCTGATCATGTTGCGTTGTCGCTCCATCGTGGTGTTGAGCTTGCTTGCCGTGTGGCTGGCGATCCCCGCACTCGCATGCTTGCCAAACTCGCAAATGACGGATGCGGAGATGGCGTGTTGCAAGAAGATGGCGGGCGACTGCCACACGGGAACAGGACAGCACCCTTGCTGCAAGACAGTCTCGAACGCTCCAGAGACTATCGCTTCGATTCAGCCGATTTCACAGGTTCATCCCGCTTTCGTGGTCGTCGCGGAGATTCCCATTCTCAAAGAGCCCTCTGTTTCTGAGGCAGAATCCGAGCAAATAGGTCTCGGTCTGCCTCCACCTGCCCCGCCCGGTCAAAACTCAATTCTTAGAATCTGAACTTCCGCGCTGTTTGCTTCAGCACACAAGGCAATGCCGAAGTGTGTCTTTCAGCACATCGCGGAGGAAAATATGAAACTTGCAGTAGTCCTGCTCGTTGTTCTTGGACTGCCCTTGTTGGCCGCTGCTGCGGCTCACGGGCCGGTTTTTGGGCTGGCGACACCTACAAACTCGCAAGGTGAATGGAGTTTTGACGAAGGAATATTTGGTCGCAACACGTCCCTCGGCTCGCAAGCATCGGTTCGAGAGTTGGTTGCGTATGGCTTCACGCCGCACCTGACAGTTTCTCTGACCCTGCCTGTCGTCGTCGGAGATACCACACTTCCGCCGACGCGAATCCAGCCGGGCGATGATTTTGACACCACGGTCGCGTGGCGATTCCAGCACCGGGCTACAAAGATTGGCACCCGCTTTGAAAGCACAGCCTTCGCTGGTCTCGCCGTCCCCGGCCCGCAATCTGGGTTCAAGGCAGTCGCTCGCACCACGAACGTCCCCGGTACGATGTTCGGCGTGGTCAGCGGCATAGCATCCCTCAGCAACTACCTTTGGCTCGGGAGCACCTACACGAAGTTCTACGAGCACAACGGTGACAAGCGACCCGATGTGCTGGATTACAGTCTGGTCTACGGCTACCGTCCTCCCAAATGGCGCAGACCACCAGACAAATGGGACTGGAGGCTCTTTGGTGAACTAGTCGGAGAACGCTCCGACAGATTCCTTGAGGCGAGTTACACCATACCAAACACGCAAGCGCACCAGGTTTTTCTTGGACCTACGGCGCTCGGGATTTTTCGCAACTACACGGTCAGCTTCGGCGCACAGCTCCCGATCTATCAGGATGTCGGAGCTGCGTTTCCCAAGGAGAGGGTTCGCTTTGCGGTGAACTTCAGCTACCTGCTGTTTCAGCACGGACATTCACATTGAGGAGATTCAGATGAAGAAAATTACTGTTTTGCTCTCGCTACTTCTACTGCTTGCAGGCTCAGCTTTCGCGGAAATCAAATCGATTGACATCAAAATCTTCGGCATGGATTGAGAGGTCTGTGCCCACGCCGTGCGCGTGTCATTGAAATCAGTGTCGGGGGTGGATACGGTTGACGTAAGCCTTGAAAAGGGGCTGGCGGTTGTAAAGATGAAGCCGGGCAATACGGCCACGCTCAAGCAACTTAACCAAGCCATCACCAAGAACGGATTCACCATGAAAGATTCGACGGCGACCGTCGCGGGCTCGGTCATCGCCACCGACGGCAACGCGATACTGAAGGTGTCAGGCTCTAACGATCTGCTGCACTTGCTGCCTCAGTCCTCATCTACGCCAAATGCGCTCCCTATGGTTGGCAAAACTGTTTTGGTAGAAGGCACGGTTCCAGAGGCGGGGAAAGCCAAAGCACCCGATTCCGTTCGGTATCAGTCCATCACAGAAGAGAAATTAAAATGAGTAGTGACACAACAACCACGGGCAAGCGGTCGGCCATGCTCAGTTATTTCTCGCTGTTCACGTCGCTCAGCACGCTGCTTTGCTGTGCGCTCCCTTCTTTACTCGTCCTCTTCGGCTTGGGAGCGTCGGTCGCGTCCGCACTCTCGTTCATGCCGTGGCTGGTGACGCTCTCGCGGCACAAGCAGTGGACGTTCTCAGTGTCCGGCATCCTGATCGCGTTGAGCTTCGTCAACACGTACTACTTTGCACCTCGCTTGAGACCAGCGGAGTGCAAGCCTGACAATCCATCTGCATGTGAGGATGCAAGCAGGATCGGGAAAGCTACCCTTTGGGTTTCGGCAGCAATCTACGGTGTCGGCGTCTTCGTCGCCTACGTGCTTGGGCCGATCCTGACGAGGCTGGACAGTAGGTAATCGGGTGGTTTCAAAGTGGCAGTGTGAAAATGATACCGCTCGCCCACCACCTCCCCTGCTCGCGGCGTCTCAGAACGTATACCCGTGGGCCAGAGAGCCTGTCTCTCTACCAATAAGTAACCGCCGCCTTGAAAGTGTGGCACTTGCGGGCATCTGGAACACGCTCGAAAACGCAACCCTTTCGGGCCAACCTTGGGTTTTTGCCTAGGTGAGCTTACCGGGCAATGCCGCCGCCGGGTTTCCGAAAATTCTGAACACAACGGCATGATCTGAAATGTCCGTTGCCGCCTCTGTTCAGT
>Ga0210406_10000181_pt1 | contig 98201 bp, 86 predicted proteins | sample IncBWC30MmetaG_FD_155454 | JGI IMG/M metagenome (GOLD analysis project Ga0210406, IMG submission 155454) | Forest soil microbial communities from Barre Woods Harvard Forest LTER site, Petersham, Massachusetts, United States - Inc-BW-C-30-M | ecosystem: Environmental > Terrestrial > Soil >... | reverse complement strand
TCTGTGAACACCTTTCCCAAAAAGATATGGCGCAGCGGTGCTGCGCCATCCGAGGAACAAACGACCGTGGGTCGCGTAGTTCCTCCATATTTTGCTCCTTGCCATCCAATGTACAACGATGATGTGTTTGGGCATTGTTCACAATTGCACACTGTGTGAAATAAATAGGTGTGACCGGTTCGTTCTGATACCCCGTCACTGGCATTCGCCGGAAAATTCACTCGCATTTCATCAGAACGGTTTAAGCTTTGGAGAAGCATGGCGCAACGCCAGCGCTTTAAATTTCCGGAGACCATTATGGCCAGCACAACTCAAGTCCCGAATTCGCTTTCGTCCGAGGAACTGAGAAAGATGGATGCCTACTGGCGAGCCTGTAACTATTTGTCGGCAGGCATGATCTATCTTCGCGCGAATCCGCTGCTGCGCGAGCCGCTGAAGCCGGAGCACATCAAGAATCGGCTGCTTGGCCACTGGGGTTCAGATCCGGGCCAATCCTTCATTTGGGTGCACTTGAACCGGCTGATCCGCAAGTACGACTTAAATGTCATGTATATCTCCGGACCTGGCCATGGCGCGCCGGCCACGCTCGCCAACTGCTATCTCGAAGGGCACTACTCTGAAATTTATCCGGACAAGAGCTGTGACGAAGCGGGCATGCTCAAATTTTTTAGGCAGTTCTCCTTTCCCGGGGGCATAGGCTCACACTGCACGCCAGAGACGCCGGGTTCGATTCACGAAGGCGGCGAGCTGGGCTACTCCATCTCGCACGCATACGGAGCAGCATTCGACAATCCTGATCTTATGGTGGCGGTTGCGGTAGGAGATGGCGAAGCCGAGACCGGTCCATTGGCAACCTCCTGGCATTCGAACAAATTCCTCAATCCCATTCGCGATGGAGCGGTTTTGCCAGTGTTGCATCTCAACGGCTACAAGATAGCAAATCCCACCATCCTCGCCCGCATCCCGCGCGAAGAATTGGAAGCGCTGTTGACGGGATACGGCCACAAACCGTATTTCGTCGAAGGCAGCGAGCCCTCTGCGATGCATCAAACCATGGCTTCAATTCTGGAGCAATGCATTCTCGAGATTCGTTCGCTGCAACATCATGCCCGTTCAACGGGCGACACTACGCGCCCGCGCTGGCCAATGATCGTACTGCGTACGCCGAAAGGATGGACCGGGCCAAAAGAAGTGGATGGCCACAAAGTGGAAGACTTCTGGCGCGCGCACCAGGTTCCGATTCTCGACCCGGCTACGAATAAGAGCCATCTGAAAATGGTCGAGAACTGGATGCGGAGCTATAAGCCCGAAGAACTTTTCGACGCCAACGGTACGCTCCTGCCGGAACTGCGCGAACTCGCGCCTTCGGGCGTGCGCCGCATCTCCGCCAACCCGCACGCAAATGGCGGTACGCTGCGCAAGGAACTTGATCTGCCGGACTTTCGAGACTATGCCGTGAAATTGAAGGCTCCCGGTTCAATCTATGCCGCGCCCACCGACATACTCGGGCACTTTCTCGCGGAAGTCATGCGCCGCAACATGAATTCTTTCCGTGTTTTCGGCCCCGACGAGACCGCTTCCAACCGGCTTACCGCGATCTACGCTGCTTCGAAGAAGACCTGGCTCGCCGAATACAAGCCGGAAGATGCCGACGGCGGCGAACTCGACGTCTATGGCCGCGTAATGGAGATGTTGAGCGAGCACACGCTCGAAGGTTGGTTCGAAGGCTACGTCCTAACTGGCCGCCATGGCTTTTTCTCAACCTACGAGGCTTTCGTCCATATCATCGATTCGATGTTCAACCAGCACGCCAAATGGTTGGAGAAATCGAAGAAGGAATTAAATTGGCGCGCGCCCGTTCCCTCCATCAACCTCCTCATTACCTCCCTGGTCTGGCGCCAGGATCACAACGGCTTCACACATCAGGATCCAGGATTTCTTGACGTAGTGACCAACAAGAGCCGGGAGGTCGTGCGCATCTATCTGCCGCCCGACGCCAACTGTCTGCTCAGCGTGGCCGACCATTGCCTGCGTTCACGGGACTACGTCAACGTCATTGTCGCGGACAAGCAGGACCACCTTCAGTACCTCAGCATGGAAGAGGCGGTAACGCACTGTACCAAGGGCATTGGCATCTGGGATTGGGCCTCTACAGACCAGGACGCCGAGCCCGACGTGGTTCTGGCGTGCGCAGGCGATATCGCGACCATGGAGGCAGTTGCTGCGGTTGCGATTCTGAAAGAGCGATTCCCCGATTTGAAGATCCGCTTTGTCAACGTCGTCGATCTCTTTCGGCTCATGCCGGAGACTGAGCATCCTCACGGGCTCTCCGACCGCGACTTCGATTCCTTGTTCACCACCAACAAGCCCGTGATCTTCAACTTTCATTCTTATGCGTCGCTCATCCACAAGCTCAGCTACCGTCGCAAGAACCATGACAACATTCACGTGCGCGGATACAAGGAAAAGGGCAACATCAACACGCCGCTCGAACTCGCCATTCTTAACCAGGTAGATCGCTTCGACCTGGCTATCGATGTCATCGACCGTGCACCACGCCTGCATCCAACCGGCGCGCACGTCAAAGAATGGCTGAAGAACCAGATCGTCGAGAGCGTCAACTATGCCCATGCCCAAGGCATCGATAAAGAAGAAATTCGCAACTGGAAATGGCCAGAGTAGACATGATGCAACAGCTGGCAGTAAAAGATGATCTGATTCTAGCGCTCAATAGTGGCTCTTCGTCGCTCAAGTTCGGTGTCTATCACCGTGGCGCTACCGACGAAGAGGCGTTGCTGACAGGAAGCGCCGAAGGCATTGGGCACAGCAACGGCTCATTACACATTCGTTCATCCGATGGAAAAATACTGGTTGAACGCGAATCTATTCACGAATCCCAAACCGAAGCTCTTGCCACTCTTGCTGCCGAAGTTCGGAACCATCTCCATGCCGCGCCAGCGGCCGTAGGCCATCGCGTTGTGCATGGCGGGCCAGAGCTCCGCACCCACCAACTCATCACGCCGCAGCTCCTGGACCAACTTCGCGCCGCCATTCATTTTGCGCCGCTGCACATCCCGCAGGCGCTCCTGCTCATCGCCTCTGCGCAGTCAATCTTCCCCGCGGCGTCGCATTTTGCCTGCTTCGACGACGCTTTTCACCGAACCATCCCAGAGGTAGCATCGCACTTTCCTCTGCCGCAGCGATATTTCGACGCAGGTATTCGCCGTTACGGTTTTCACGGCCTTTCTTACGAATCGCTGGTGCATCACTTTGGCTCGCAACTTCCCGAGCGAGCCATCTTCGCGCATCTCGGCAATGGAGCAAGCCTCTGCGCTGTGCGCAATGGATTATCCGTCGATACCACCATGGGTCTCACTCCCACCGGCGGCGTCCCGATGGGCACGCGCTCCGGCGATCTCGACCCTGGCGTCTTCATCTATCTTCTGCGCAATGAGAAACTCGGTGCCGATGAGCTTGAAGATCTGCTCAACCATCGGAGCGGCCTTTTCGCTCTCTCTTCAGGGGATAACGATGTGAAGACGCTGGAAGTGCGCATGCGTTCCAACGATGCCCACGCCGCTCTCGCGCTAAATGTATTTTCTATTTCCGTACGCAAGGTAATCGGTGCGTATGCCGCGCTCCTCGGCGGCGTCAACCTTCTCGTATTCACCGGCGGCATCGGAGAGCACAGCAATCACATCCGATCCTTAGCTGCCGGCGGGCTCGAGTTCATGGGCTTGACTGCCGACAAGATTCAGATCGTCCCCGCAGAGGAAGAAGCACAAATCGCGCGCCACTGCCGCAGAATGATGACCAAGATTCGCTGAAGAAGCCTCCAAACGGCAATCGCTGAAAGATTCTCCGAACGGTTCTCGCGAGATATAACGGGCCGCCGATTGCGATACCATTCTCTAAATTTCCCAGGAGTCGACTGGGGAAGCGTATGTTGTCGACCGTCGTTAGTGTGCCGGTTTCCCCGAAGCGTGTTTCTGGATAACTTCCTGCCTGCCGACAATTCCGCAACCAAGCCGTTACAAGAGATTCAGGGCCTCGTTTCCCCAGAATCATCCCTGTGCAGAAGACTTCCCCATAGCTCGACTGAGGTTACGGCGAAAGCGTTGGACTTTGGCGCGGTTACCGCACGCCTTCATATCGCACCAGCGTCGCATCCCGTTGCGGCTGTTATCGACAAACAACCACGAACAGCTTTTTCCCGAGCATTGCCGCACCCGCGTCAACGCCTCGGAAGTCAGAAGGTCCGCGGCCGCACGGGTTATCTCTTGCGAGATCCGCTCCACAGGATGGGTCGACGCCGGCCACATGAGCCGGTAGTGATTGGCCACCGGGTGAAATTCGGCGCGGCGGATCGCATCCTGGTAGATGCTCTGAAAATTCCGCAGTGCCTGCGGTTGGGGCATCTTTCCTTTTGCCGCCCGGCTGAAGATTTTATAGAGCAACTCGCGCAGCGCTAAGGCACGCCGGAATCGCACCAGGTCCGCGTGAACCTTCCCCAGTTTATGGGTCTCTGTGTCGCGAAGCAGTCCCGCCTGGGCTGCCCACTCCACGAAGTCGGCGGCGGTCTTCAAATCTTCGCCGGGATCGGACGCGCCGTGGCTGTGCAAGGTATTGGTGAAATCGAGCGCCAGATTGCCGCCGAGAAATTCATAGTCCATGGGGAATATTGTAACTCCTTTGCGCTAGTTGACAGGTTACTACGTTGCGATTAGAGTGTAACCAGTATAGTCGTATATAGAGGTTACAGTAAAGATTGGGGAACGGAGCTCTCTATGGCAATTCAGACTTTCCAGCTTCCGTATTCCGAAAGTGCTGTTCAGGATCTTCGTCAACGACTCGCACAGACGCGCTGGCCCGATACGATTCCTGGTTCGGGCTGGGAGTACGGATTTGATCTCGCCTATCTGCAACGCATTTGCCGGTATTGGCGCGAGGAGTTTGACTGGAAAGCGGAAATCGGAAAGCTGGCGTCCCTGCATCACCTGCGATACATCGCGGGTGACCAGTCCATCCATTTTGTTCACGAGCGCGGACGGGGACCCTCGCCGATCCCGATCCTGTTAATCCATGGCTGGCCCGGATCGTTTCTTGAAATGCGGAAGCTGCTTCCCCGGCTTACCGATCCGGCAGCACACGGTGGGGAATCATCCGATTCGTTCGACGTGGTCGTGCCGTCTCTCCCGGGTTTTGGATTTTCCAACCGACCGACAGAACGTGGGATGAACACCGCTCGAATGGCCGACCTATTTGCCGAGTTGATGGCGGAACTTGGATACGAACGTTTCGCGTGCCACGGCGGCGACTTTGGAGCCGAAGTGTGCAGTCGGCTGGGACGTCGCCACGCTGCACGCATCATTGGGCTGCACTTGAATTACAGTCCAGGGTCCTACCGGCCCGGCCTTCAACCCGGGGCAGTCCTTAGTCGAGAAGAGCAGCAGTTTCTCGCAGACGGGGACCGGTGGATAGAAGAATCCGGGGCATACGACCACATTCAGTCTCGCACGCCGCAAACCGTTGCCTACGGACTGAACGACTCTCCCGCTGCGCTGGCCGCCTGGATCCTTGAAAAATTCAGAGACTGGGCCGACTGCGACGGCGACCTTGAAAAACGTTTCACCTGGGACGAGTTGCTGGCGAATGTCACGCTGTACTGGATGACCCAAACCATTCACTCATCGTGCCATTTGTACTTCGAAACGAGGACGGCGCTGCTTCATCTCGCACCGGGTGAGCGGATCGAAATACCTTGCGGCATCGCACACCTTCCAAAGGAAGCGCCATTCCCGCCTCGGTCCTGGATCGAGCGTGGTTACAACGTCCAGCACTGGACTGAATTTGCCAGCGGTGGGCACTTCGCTGCGATGGAAGAGCCGGAAGCATTGGCAAAGGATATTCGTGCCTTTTTCCGGAAATTAGGCGAATCCTTTTTCACGCAGTCCATAGTGCGGTGAGACCGCTGGCCGAAGCCGATTGTTGGCGTATCACGGGCTACCCTTCCATAATCCGGTAAGCTAAGGGTTGCCGACAATCCATTCAGAATCGCCACATCCTCTCAACCTAGCGGCACAGGCTATAATAATTGCCCGCACGAATGATCAATCCTGGCGCCAAACTCGGCCCTTATGAAATCGTTGCGCTGCTCGGCGCGGGCGGCATGGGAGAAGTGTACCGGGCGGCCGACACGCGGCTCGGACGGGAGGTCGCAGTGAAGGTGCTGCCCGCGGGGGTGGCAAAAGATCCGGACCGATTGCAGCGCTTCGAACAGGAAGCACGAACCATCGCGGCGCTGAGCCACCCGAACATTCTCGGAATCCACGACATCGGGACATACGACGGTGCGCCGTTTCTGGTCAGCGAACTTCTTGAAGGGCAAACCCTGCGAGAGAAGCTTGAAGCCGGGCCGCTGCCGGTGCGGCGCGCGATCGAATATGCGCTCGGCATCGCGCAGGGACTGGCGGCTGCTCACGAGAAGGGAATCGTACACCGGGATCTGAAGCCGGACAACGTGTTTGTCACGCGGGATGGACGGGTCAAAGTCCTGGACTTCGGGCTGGCGAAGCTGGTGCGGCCGGAAGAAAACCATGACACTGTGGCAACGCTCGCAAGTCCGGCGACCTTGCCGGGTATGGTGTTGGGAACAGTCGGCTACATGTCGCCGGAGCAGGTGCGGGGTGAGTCGAGCGACGCGCGCTCCGATATTTTTAGTTTTGGCGCTGTGCTGTACGAAATGCTTACCGGCAAGCGCGCCTTCAAACGCGAGACGTCCGCGGAAACGATGACCGCAGTTTTGCGGGAAGAGCCGCCGGAGCTGAACGAAACGGGTTGGCAAGGTCCGCTGGGATTGCAGCGGATTTTGAGTCGATGCCTGGAGAAGGGTGTCGAGCGACGCTTCCAGTCGGCAAGTGATCTGGCGTTTGCTATCGAATCGCTTGGCGGAACGTCGTCAACAAGGAGCGTAGCGCAGCCGAAGGTGAAGCGAGCTTGGCTGCCGTGGGCGGCCATGGCAGTAGGTATGTTGGCGTTGTGGGCAGGGCTGTGGCTGCTGGGACGGTGGTCTGCCGCAAAACCACAGCCGAAGTTTACCCGACTGACCTATCGGCAGGGATATCTGTCGAATGCGCGCTTTGCAAAGGATGGACAAACGGTCGTCTATAGCGCGCAGTGGAACAACGAGCCGTTGCAGATCTATAGCGTGCGAATGGAGTTTCCGCAATCCACGAGAGTAGATCTTCCGAGCGCGACCTTGCTCTCTCTTTCCGCCAGCGGAGACATGGAACTTGCCATAGATCCGGTGAGTGGGCCGTACTTTCTGACTGGCACGATGGCGCAGGCGCCGATGGCAGGTGGTACGCCGCGCTCGCAGGAGAAGGACGTGATTGCGGCGGACTACGCGCCCGATGGCAAGACGCTGGCGCTGGTGCGTCTAGCGAACCGGAAAATGCAACTGGAGTATCCGGCGGGGAAAGTAATTTATGCAACAGCTGGTTACCTTGATTATGTCCGAGTGTCCCCCTCCGGCAACGAAGTCGCATTTGTGGAACATCCGGTATACGCCGATGACCGGGGCTGGGTATCCGTTTTCGATGCTACGGGTGAACGTAAGCAACTGACCAGGGAGTACGCAACGTTGCAGGGGTTGGCGTGGTCGCGAAACGGCAAGGAGGTCTGGTTCACCGCTTCGGATTCGACCGACCGCCAATTATATGGAGTGAGCCTTGGGGGGAAGCAGAGGGAAATCCTCACGACTCCGCAAGGGACGCGGATACTGGATGTCGCAGCGGACGGTCGTGTGCTTGTTTCGAGCGAGCAGCACCGCACGGAGATCACCGGCAGCGATCCCGTCACCGGCAAAGAACGGCGGGGGCTGGAATGGTTCGATGGATCCATGCTGGGAGACATCTCGCGGGACGGGAAGGCGATCGTGTTCCTCGAATGGGGAGGACCGGCAGGACCGCTGTACCTGACGGTTTACCGGAAACTGGATGGCTCCCCGCCGGTGGCCCTCGGACCTGGAGGAGGGCCGAAATTTTCGCCAGATGGGACGATGGTTGCCACCAGAATTGTGAGCAGACCGCCGCAGGTGGGCCTGAACCCGATTGGAACCGGGGAAAGCCGTCGGTTGCCAGTAGGAGACATTACTAGTCTGGAGAATGTTGTTTGGTTCCCCGATGGCAAGCATCTGCTGCTGACTGGAGCGACGGAGGGACAATCGTTGAGATCCTACGAAATGGATCTGGAGGGAGGAAAGCCGCAGCCCTTGGGGCCTCCCGATTTTGTCGGCAGGGCTATAGCCAAGGATGGAAATCAGATTGCCGGACGGAATGGTTCCGCGGAGGCCGTGGTATTTGATCGACAGACACAGAAGCTGCAAGTCATCTCGGGCGTGGAGCCTCACGATAAACTTGAAAGATGGACTGAAGATGGAAAAGGCCTGTTGGTAGTTTCGGCGACACCGTGGGAAGGCCGCATCTACCGTGTGGATATGCCGACCGGAAAGCGAACGCTGCTTCAGACCGTGGAACCTGGCGAGAAGGCGGGTTCAAGCCAAGACGTCAGGATGGTATATGCCGAGGAAAGCAAGACGTATGCCTTCAGCACGGTGCGAGTTCTTGGGACGTTGTACGCGGTGGAAGGATTGGAGTGAAATGTGTGGAGTAGCTTTGTGGCTTGCGCCCGCGTGACGCTACTGTATTAAGGGATTTTTTCTCACGGCGCCATCTCCGTTTTCCATCGGCGTTCGTGCTTCGCCTCAGTTGGTATTTGGAATCACACCCTCTCCGCATAGACCATGCGCTCCACTCGTGTACGTGCCAGCCGTCGGCCAGCCGGCAGCCAAGCATCATCGATGACGCGCTGTGCTGCTGAAAAGTATTGCTCGAACGCCACGAGCGCCATTTGGCAATCGTGAGTCAGATCGATCAGTAATTCTTTGCGAGGTATTCCTGCAGGCGGTGAATCCTGAAGATGGCATCGCACCGCCTCGATTTCCAAGAGCAGTTGCGCCGCAGTTAGTTGGTTGTGAAAGTCCAACGCTGCCGAAGTGTCCGGATTAACGACAAGTTGTAAATTCCGATTGATTTGCTTACTTTCTTCCTGCACAGACTTGAGCTTGGCTTCTTGCACGGAGACGCTTTCCGCCAACTGCTGTCGAAGGACGTCCATGCTGCGTACAACATCGCTCTCCTGCACTTTCTCCATTCGTCGTGGGCTTCCACGGCATGATCCAGATGCTTGTTGATGGCCAAGCTGGCGAAATTGTAGTTGAGCGAAACCGCACCATACGGCTGAGCGCCCTGGGCAACTGGGTTGACCTGCTGATGGACGCCAACGGAGAAAGCTAAATCCCCAATTATTCTGACGGCTTAACTTATCCAGCGCTTTTTGCTCGTTCCCTTCACTGCTCTGTTTTTCTGCGACCAGTTGTCTCAAAGGTTTATCGCTCAGGGGTGGAGTATAGAGCGCGGTGATTTTCGACTGGGTATCGGCTCGATCAGCGTCCAGCCTGATCTTCGTTGTCTGCAGCGCGAAAAGCATAAGGCGGGTCGCATTTTGCGCCTCCACTGTCTTTGCGGTCTGTTCCACCAGTGCATCCAGCGACTTCGAAGCTTGGTCGATCAGAGCGAGTCGGTTGCGCAGACCTTCCTTCTCCAGGCTGGATTGCGGATATTGGATGCTCCGCTGGGCTTGCGTCATGGCCTTATACAGCTCGCAGTCTGTGCGGGCTGCATCCATGGTCAAAGCGGCTTTCTTTGATCAATACCGATCAGGCGCATGACGCAAGTGATCTCGGCCCGCGTCGTAAAGACTCCGGATTGCCGCTGAAGGCTGGCTAACTGCAAATCGTTCCGGGCCAGAAGTCGGCTTCAAGAACTCTGCCCGCCGCCGACTGACCGACAGTCACCCGACCTCTAAGGCTCAAGCGTTCGATCGCGACGATACTGGCACAAGAAGTTCCGTCCAATAAAGAGGAACCTGGAATTGCTTTCGATACTCAAATAGAACACCGAGCGGAGGTGCTATGGGGAATCCTATTTATTGGCGTCAGTGGATGATCGTTTTCACGAGCGTAGTCGTCGTAGGAATGTCTGTTGCAAGCGGTGAAACCTCCCCTGCGATCGCGGTGCCCCTTGCAGGCCAGACGCTGTCTGCCTCGGGTGTTCCCGCCCTCCACGGTATTGTGGACTCAGGTCGTAATGCCGATCTTCGCTGGTCCGACTTTACTCCCTACAAAACAGAGGTCGCCAAACTTTACACCACGAATGGTTACTCTTTGCTTTGGGTTCAGAACGGCCGCGTCCGTCCTCAGGGGCTGGCCGTGATCGAGCTCCTACACAATGCGGATGCTAAAGGACTCGAGCCCGAAGATTACGACGGCTCGCGATGGCAGGGCCGCCTCATCAAGCTGGGGCAAAATCCGTCTGAACAAGACTTGGTCTCGTTCGATACCGCGCTCACGGTCTCGGCGATGCGCTACATCCGAGCCATCCACTGTGGCCGCGTAAATCCCAAGGAATTCAAGTTTCAGCTCGATATGGGCGGGGAACAACTCCCGTTGGCGGAATTCATTCAGACCCAGGTTGTGAATGCAGCTGATCCAGCCGCCGAAATCCAGAAGCTGGAACCGCCCTTCCTGGGCTACCGGAAGCTACTCGCGCTCTTGCCGGTTTATGAAGGATACGCAAATCAAGCTGAGGGAGAGAAGCTGCCAACGGTCACGAAGACTGTGCGGCCCGGCCAACCGTACGTAGGCTTGGTCCGGTTGGGGCGGTTTCTTCAAATCATCGGCGACATTCCTGCGAGCGCACAATTGAATCCGAATGCAACCATCTATGACGGCGCGCTCGTCGAGGGCGTAAAGCATTACCAGGACAGACATGGAGAAACTCCCACCGGCAACCTTGATGCGCGCACGATCAATGAACTTAATACGCCTCCGGCGGTCCGCATTCGCCAGATCAAGCTGACCCTCGAACGGTGGCGCTGGCTTCCACATTCCTTCTCGCAGCCGCCGGTCGTGGTGAACCTTCCCGAATATCGTGCACGCGCGATGAACCCGGATGGCACCGTCGCCTTCTACAAGAACGTCATCATCGGAAGAGCCTACGGCCACAAGTCTCCGGTTTTTGAGAAAGAGATCCAATACGTGGTCTTCCGGCCCTACTGGGAAGTGACTCCCAGCATTCAGCGGAACGAAATCGTGCCCCACATCCAGAAGGACCCGAACTACATCGCCAAGCATAATTTTGAAGTGGTCACTCCCCAAGGCGAGGTAGTAACCGACAATCAAGTGAGCCCGGAGGTTTTAGAAGGCATAAGATCGCTTCACCTGATGGTGCGGCAAAAGCCCGGCGACACGAATTCTCTGGGCCTGGTGAAAATTATTTTCCCCAATCCGGATAACGTGTACCTGCATGGCACAGATGCTCCGGGACTGTTCTCGCAGGACGTCCGCGATTTCAGCCATGGATGCATTCGGGTAGAGAAGCCTGAGGACCTCGTTGCCTGGGTATTGCGAAACAATCCTGGCTGGGATTTGGACCGGGTAAAGGCGACGATGAGCGGCGAGAAAAACAATCTTCAGGTGAACCTGGTCACGCGAATTCCGGTACTGATTGTCTACGGCACGGCTACGGTGAACGAGGAAAATCAGATTCGGTTTTTCGACGATATCTATGGTTACGACGCAGAACTCGATAAAGCGTTGGCCGCCGGTTATCGCTAGCCAGTTAGGCGCCTTAAATCCTATTTCCTCAATTCAACGGCCATTTACCGGCGGCGTAGATTGCGGTGGTTTGCGTGCGTCGCCTGCTCGAAGCCGTAGGCGATGCGCAATAACTGCGGCTCGCTAAACGGCGTACCGAGGAATTCGATCCCGACCGGCACCCCGATCGGCGCGCTCTCCGTCGGCGTGGAAAACCCTGCCGGAACCGTAATGGCCGGAAATCCCGCGAGCGCGGCCAGGATACCGTTGCGCTCCGCCTGATTCATTTCCCCGATCATCACCGGCAGGCGCTTCTGGTGTGGATAGAGCAGCGCGACCACGTTGTTTTTCGCCATCAGGTTCGCCAACTGAACCCTCAGGTCATCGATCTTGACGCGCCGGTCCTTATAATCCGGCTCGTTCAAGCCATTCTCGTAGCTTCCCGCCGAAGCGAGGAACTTCTCAAGCGAAGCCTTGTGATACTTGCCCGAGGCGATGAGCTCGGCGAGCGCGTGCACGGGAGGGTTAGGCTGGGCTTTCAGATAGTTGTTGAGCTGAAACTTGTATTCGTACTTTTGCACATCGAGGTCCGAATTCAGCTTGCCGGTATCAAAAGCCGCGTCCTCGATGTCCACTAGAATTGCGCCCTGCTGTTTCAGCACTTCGAGGGCATTGGCCATCACGCGGTTAACTTCCTGATGGTCGGGGCCGCTTCCGAATAGGGTACGCAGCACCCCAATGCGTGCACCATTCATGCCATTGCGATCGAGGGAGGCGGTATAGGTCGCGGGAATCTTGCCGATGCCCAGCGCCGTCACGGGATCATCGAGATCGTAGCCGGCCATCACATCGAGCATGACTGCGGCGTCCGCAACAGTTCGGGCCAGAGGCCCGGCGACGTCCTGCGTAAACGAGACGGGGATGACCCCGGCGCGGCTGATCAGCCCCCGAGTGGGACGAATGCCGACCAAGCTGTTAGCGGAGGCGGGCGAGCGAATCGAGTTCACCGTGTCCGAGCCAGTACCCACGGTCGCGAAGTTGGCCGCCAAGGCCGCCCCTGTGCCGCCGGAAGAACCGCCGGGGGTCCGCAGCAGTTCATAGGGATCTTTCGTCTGGCCTCCCAGCGAGCTCGACGTTAGCCCGGCCAGCGCTAGCTCATGCATGTTCGTTTTCCCGAGAATCAGGGCTCCGTTTTGACGCAACCGCGCCACCGTGAACGCATCCTTCGCCGGTTGCATGCCCTTGAGCGCCAGAGACGCGCCGGTGGTCGGCATATCGGCGGTGTTGTAGTTGTCCTTCAGCACCACCGGAATGCACTGCAGCGGCTTGAGCTGGGTGCCGAGTTTAGTGCCGAGTTTGAGTTGCTTGTCCATGGCATCGGCCTGCTCCAGCACCTTGGAGTTCACGTACAGCATGGCATTAAGGGTGGGTCCCTCCTGGTCGTACGCCTTGATGCGGTCCAGGTACTGCTGCACCAGGCCGTGGCAAGTCAGCTCGCCGCTCTGCAAGCCGCGATGGATTTCCTGGATGGAAGCTTCCATGAGCTGAAATTGCTGTCCGGCTGCGCTAGCGACCATAAGCGTCACCCCTGCCGTCAGAACGAGACACTTCGCTTCAAGACGCACGCTTGCCCTCCTGTAAGTTCATTGAACAGCTAAGCTTAACAAGGCGCCCAGCCAACCCCATCTAACGTACAATGGGTTTAATGCGGCAATATGCTTTGAATGTTAGTGAAACAACATCGGTGTCATCGCCGGGAAAGAAGAGCAAATCTGGCCTCCGTCGTTTGTCACTGATTTTCTTGTTTCTGCTGGCGCCGCTGCTCGGCCACGGCAGCGCAGAATCTGCGTCCCCGGCCGCACACGAGTACCGGCTCCGGTTCTATCACACGCACACGGGCGAACGGCTGGATGTCGTCTATCGTCGCGGTGATCAATACATCTCCGAAGCGCTAGACGAGCTCGACCATTTTCTGCGCGATCACCGTACCGGAGATGTGCGTCATTTCGATCCTCACCTCTTCGACCTTCTCCACGACCTGACCGCGTCGCTCGACGATTCCGGCGGTGAAATCGATGTGATTTGCGGCTACCGTACGCCCTTGAGCAACGAATTCCTGCGCACCCGCGACCCGCACACCGGCATGGCGCAGCACAGCCTGCATATGCAGGCCGAAGCGATCGACATTCGCCTACGTGGCATTCCGACGTCGGAACTGCGTGACGCAGCCCTGCGTCTCCATCGCGGAGGAGTGGGGTACTATCGCAGCTCGGACTTCGTGCACGTCGACGTCGGGCGTGTGCGCCATTGGTAGTTGCTGCTTAACGCTCCAATAAAAGAGAGCCAGTGTTGATCTCGTGAGCCATCGCGCGCCGAGTGACAGCGTGCCCATCAATTCATTGACGGGAGGACTTTACTCAGACTTAGCGTCTACTGTATTTCCCCCAGAATTCTGGCCGGATTGCGCAGGGAGTTAGTTCGAAAAATTCAACGAGCTTACTTTCAGGTGCTTGGTCCCTCTCAGTGCCAAGTCTTCTCCTGAAATCAGGCGGTCGATGCGCCCTTCGCACTGGTGGGTTGGTCATCGGAGGAATCTGCACTCGAAGAAGGTGGAATCCTCATGGTCTTTCTCATCCACTCGAAGGCTCTGGGGCAGCTTAGGATTTATCACAAAACCGTCCGATCCTAATTTTTGATTTTGGTTTGATCTGCGGACGGAAATCCTTTGCTACTCGCGCGCGGCGACGTTTAGGACCGACGTCGTCATGATGAGCAATTTCGAAACGAACCTGATCCGCGGCCAATCCCCGTGAATTGAGTTCTCTGCCCAGAATCAACCAATCCACCGAACTCGTTGCAAGCAACTGGCTAATGCTCGATTCTGCCGGTAGAAACATTGGTTCCCGAGCCGACGATCACCACCAACAACAAGCGCAGGTTCGACAGGGGGTAAATTCCCGCATGGATAGGGGCCGTAAAACAGGTCTTTTGGGGGTAGACCCTAGGTTCGGGCCATAAGCGTTACCAGCAGAGTTGCGCTGCCCTTGCGCATCGTTGGGCAGCGCCGCGAGATGGCCGAATGTTCCTAGCTGGACACCCATCACGTCCGGTACATCGGTCCCGAAGTGCGGTTGGCCTTGGATGATAAATCTCAATCCGAGGTAGCGGTTCTTAAGGGCCATTGCCGCTGTTTGCCCATTGCATTAATGACAGCGGCGTCCTCTTCGGTGCGGCTGCTGGATCTGCAATCACGCGATTGCTCGGAGCGCTTCTCTACAATGTCAGTCCGCGCGACCCGCTGGCATTCGGGTCGGCGTTGACGGTGACGACGGCCACGGCCATCACGGCTTGTCTTTTGCCTACCCTGCGCGCTACGCGTACCGATCCCTCCCGGGTGTTGCGGGGACTGAGCTCTGTACACGCAACATACTCCTGGCATTTATGCCGAGGTTTCCTTTCGTGGTCCTGATCAATGCGTCCGCGCTACCACGAGCACGTGTTCCGCGCTCGCAATCTGTTCCGGGCGGCGCGCCGTCTTGTCCACGAGATCGAGTAGCTTCGCGTATTTTTCGTTCGACGTCGCCCACTCGCACAGCGGAACGTCCATGAATGCACAGAAGCTCTCCACGGAGAGTGTGTCGACGACACGGCACCGCGCGCGGTGGAGCATCGCGCGGAACTCATCGAGGTCTGTGAGGTATGCATCGGTGAAGAACTCCTCATTCTCGAAGCGGCCAGTCGCGAGGAGCGCGTCCCAGTCGAGCGCTTCGAGGACGCCGAAGCTTTCGGCGGTCGCTTCGCGCAGCAGATATCGCAGAGGGTGCAGACGCGGCAGCACGGCGAAAACAATAATGCCGCCCGGCTTCACCACACGCACGATCTCGGAGAGCGCTTGGCGTTGGGCGCTGTCATCTAGCAAGTGATAGAAGGGGCCGAGCGCGAGTGCGGCGTCGAAGCTCGCCCGCGCGTAGTACTTGAGGTTCGTGGCGTCGGCCCGTCGCACTCGCTGCGTGACGCGCGAGAGGCCGAGCGCGGTCGCACGCTCCCGCGCCACGGCGATGCTCGCGTCCGATAGGTCGCAGAGCCACGGCTCGAAGCCGCGCCGGGCGAGCGGCTCGAGGTATGGGCCCGGCCCGCCGCCGACATCGAGTACGCGTGCGCCCGCAGGCACGTGACGGACGATTGTGCGCAGAGTCATGTCGTGCTCGAGGCGGCGATAGATGTTCTCCTCAAGGCGCTGTGCTTCGTGGGCGATCGTCTCGTCGTAGTACTGGCGGACGCGCGCGATCGAAGCGGCGGCAGAGCCGAGGCTGCGCTCTCCCGGTTTTTTGCGGCCCGATCGTTCCTTGCGTGTCACCCGATCACCTGATACGCGGGGAAGTAGACGGGCGATGCGGCGAAGAAGCAGGAGCGGAAGGGCAAGTCTAAATAGGTAAAGCCGAGGCGCTCATAGTGCGGGCGAAGTTCTACAACGGACGCACCCGCAAGGAGCTTGGCGCCTCGCTGCTTCGCGGCCTCGCGCGCTCGCTCGTACATGCGGCGAAAAAGCCCACTGCCTCGCAAAGCCGGATCGATCATGACGCGCGACCACTCCGCAGCTGGCGCCCTACGGAGTTCCAGCGGCAACATGCCTTTCCAGTTGACGAGATCGCTTACTTCTATCGGACCGTCCTGCTCGAGTGTTAGGCGGCCGCTCGCGACCAGGTGCGACCCGTCGCGCACGACGAGGGCGGTCGAGACGCGGTCGTAGGCGTCCCATGCGAAGCTCGCGTCCCCTTGATTGACCCATGCTAGCTCGGCGCCGTAGATCGCGCAGCGCATCGCTACGAGGTCGGCTGATCCTTCCCCGAGAGCCAGCCATCGAAGAGAGAGTTCGTCAGCGTCCGGCGATGATGGCGAGCAGACCATCGATCTCCCTCCCCGTCGTCGCGGGATTCACGAACACCGCACGCAGAAATTCACCGCGTGGCGATTGGTAGCGACTCACGTGGCGACGCAGGCACGCTTCGTGAAGTGCCTGTGTGACCACGCGTGCACCGCTCTCGCGGAAGGCGACGAGATTCATCGCCGGGCGCGCATAAAGCTCGTAGCCTCCTACCCGCTCGAGCCCTCCAACGAAGTAGTCGGTCAGCGCGAAGAGATGATCGACAACCTGCTCGTACCCGGCGCGCCCGAGATGGCGCATGAGGATCCACGCACCCAAAGCCTGAAGTGGGCGAGTGCCGTCGAGTGTGAAGCGCGCGAACGAGGGTGTGTCCGGCGCCGAAGCGAAGTACGGAGCGGGATCTTTCGCGACCGCTTCGGCGTCGTCGAACTCTCGAAGGAGCAGCGTGCCTAGTCCTTGGTTCAACCCAAGGATTTTGTGCGGATCGGCTGCGACACTGTCCGCGAGTTCGATACCGGCGAGGCGGGGGGCATAACGTCGCGAGAAGAGGAGCATCGCACCGTGCGCGGCGTCGACGTGGACGCGAGCGCCGTATCGCTTTGCTAGGGCAATGGCCGGCGGCAGCGGGTCGATTGCTCCGACGCCCACCGTCCCCGCATTGAGGACGATGAGGATGATCTTGTCTCCCTCACGAGCGGCAGCGCTGAGCGCCGCCTCCAGCGCGTCGAGGCGCACGGCATCCGTGGCATCGACGGGGAGCAACACAAGGTTCTCGTCACCGATCCCCACGTGGCGCACGGCTGCTGCAACGCTTCCGTGCGTGGCCGACGAGGCGAGTACCTTAAGCGAGCGCACGCCGGACTCTTGCGTGGCCGCCGCAATCCCCAGGCGTGCGGCGTCGGGCAGTGCCAGGTTGCGTGAAAGAAGAACGGCATGGAGGTTGGCCTGGGTGCCGCCCGTGCAAGCGATGCCGCCGGCTTGCTTCGCCTGGGGGAAGACCAGGTTCGTGAGCCAGCGCAACACTTCTTGCTCGACGAATGTGCCTGCGCGCGAGGATGTCCAGGTAACCGGGTCTTGCGCGAGCGCGCGCACAAGAACGCCCGCGGCGATTGACAGGTCCGCAGGTGGAATGTCGAGCTGAGCGACGTACGTCGGCTCGCGTTTGTCATGACAAAAGGGGAGGAGGTCTTCGCGGAGCGCGCGCACGATTGCGGACACGCGCTCTCCCTCCTCGCGCATTCGCGGGCGCCGAAAGCCGCGAGACGCGCGTTCCGGCGTTGCTTCCTTGAGGGCACCCCCGCCTGCAACGAGGTGTTCGACAGCGATGCCCTCGAAGGCTCGGAGGCGGCGGCTCAAGACAGCGGGCGAAGACGAGCGCCAGAGGCGCCGTAGTGTGGATGGCAGCTCAGTGGCGTCGCCTCGCGAGGTATGCAACTCCGCGCGCGGAGCTCGATCTCGTGTCGCCACCACGTTGAAGTTCGACGAACTGTCGACCACGATCCCCGTTGCGAGCGGAATTGAGCGCACGTATGCCCCAGCGTATCGCCCCTCGACGAGGAAGATCCCGAGTGTTTCAATCTCTTTGCGATGCACCACTCGCCCACTCCGCGCGTCGACATATGCAGTCAGTGTCGGGCGCGGCGGGACCAGCCTCTGCGCCACCCAGCCGGGGCGTTGGGTCGCGCGCTCCACTGCCACGCGCCAATCGGCTGTGCTTTGCTCACGGCCCACCAGGACCCCTTCGCCCGCGGCTCCTGCGTGCGGCTTGAGAACCCATTTGTCCTGCTGACCGAGCAGCGAATGCGCAACGTCGCCTGCCACCCGGGTCTCGGGGATCGCTCGCGCGAGGTCGCTGTTCAACTTCGCGGCCGCAGGCACCCGCGCCAGCCACTGCTTGTCGCCCCACAGTTCGGTATCGAATCCATAGATGAGCTTGATCCGCCCGTCGCGCGAGGCGTCGATGAGGCGTGCGACCTCGGCGCGAACGCTTGCCACGTGCTCGATGTGAAAAAAGCGCACGACGCCCCACGGCAGCAGCCCCGGCTCGGATAGTTCGTAGTTAAGTCGCTCAAGCGGCACGATGCGAGCGTCGAGTCCCGCGTCCCGAGCAATCTCAGCATAGCGCTGTGCGTTCAGCCGCCACCGGGGCAGATCGGCTTCGCGGATCAACACGAGAACTCCGCGCACCTGGCCTGCGAGCGGCGCGAAGGTAGCTACCAGCGCGATTGCGGGGTCACGATAAGACAGGCCCCGCGTCGCGCCAGCCTGCCCGAAGCAATCGAAGATCGTTCGTCCCGCAAGCCCTCCCAGGCATGGATCGACGTTCCACTCGACAAGGCGGTACCCCTGCCGTGTCGGAACGAAGTCAGCCCGAACGGGCGGCGCGAGAATCGACGGCGTTGAAGCGATAAGCTCGATCTCATCCGGCTCGAAGCCGAGCGCGCGCGCGAGTGCCTCCGTACCCTGGGACGCGAGCGCACGGCGAACCTCCGTGTCAAACACAGCCCAGAGCCGCTCGGCCGTGTCCGCGACACGCTCAATCGTGTGCGAGGAGAAGACCCTCGGTCCGGCTGGCAGGAACTCGTCCGCGCCCGGCGCCTCCGCACCATCGATCCCGGCGGCGCGCGCGAACGCCTCACGCAGAACAATGGGTATGGCGCGGCGCGCCACATCGCTGGAGGCGATCGCGGGCGGCGCGCTCACTTGATTGCCACGGCAATTCTGCCAACGTGGACGGTGCGACGGAAAATGGGGCGTACAGTGAGCGTCATTGTTTCGTCTTGGGGATCAGCAGAACAGCGTGCGTAAAACTACTTTGCAACTCTCCCCAGGTTGCAATCTCACCGGCATCATTAATGTTAAGCGGCATGCTAAGTCTCGTGGTATTGGGAGGAATCAGTTTATTCAGATCGAACATGGTGCCGTTCTCCCACAGAAATCCCTGCGTGCATCCAGTATTAAGGTCATTGGTTGCACAGCCTACGATTTGACCCTTCGAATTAATGCTATATGCGAGACTGTGCTTGTAACCCGTCAGAACACCGAGGTCGTGCGCGTTTCCGTTCTTCCAGAGAACCGCGTGGAAAGCACGATTTCCTGTTGTCCATGCTCCACCCACAATCTCCCCGGTGTTGTTGATCCACATGGCGGTTCCCGAGTCTCCTCCGAGCGTGCCCAAATCCTGCATACTCTTGCCCTTCTGCCAAACGAATGGGTGATATTTTGTGTCTCCCGCCAGATTTGATTGACCGACTGCTTGACCGCTGTCGTTAAGCCAGTTTGGATATCCCAATGTGCCCCCCAGTGTACCCATGTCTACCATTGAGTTCCCGGTCTCCCAGAAGAATGGGTCTTGGGTAGGAATCCCAGTGGTGTGGTTCGCCGTTGTGTTTGTGTAAGAGACGCCAGCGACTTGCCCATTCGCATTCAAGAGTCCGGCGACGGCGTCGTTGCCAGTGCCGAGTGTGCCCAGATCCTTCATCACACCGTGCTGCCACAAAAACGCACGCCATTGGGTTGCTGCCGGCCAACAGTTGAGACTCCAGCATGGTCCGAGGCCGGCCGCGTATTGATCGGCAGTCTTGTTCGTTGCTCCCCCGACAACTTGGCCCAGGTTGTTGACAGACACCGCCGAGCTGACATTTCCGCCAAAGGTCCCGAGATTCTTGATCGTGTGGTCACGCCGCCAAAGGACAGCGCGATATTCCGGATAGTTGGTTAGCGGATCGTAGATACCGTTTTCTGAGACTCCAACGATAAACTGCCCATTTTCACTGATGGAAAAGGGGGCACTGCTCGGTTTATGCCCTGGAAGCGACCCGAGGTCGGTCAAGACACCATTTTGCCAGCGAGCGGCATGATTGAGCGCGCCGTCTGTAAAGGGTGGGCTGTAAGGGTCATTATTGTTCAGATCCGATGCGTCCACGACGATGCCCTTGTTGTTCAGGATTCTGAACGAGGGTGGACCCGTAAAAAGCCAACTGGAGAAGTTTCCAAACGAACCCAGATCTTTGAAGGTGTAACGAGGAGTCGCCGCTCCTTTCTCTTGTGCGGCGAGCGAAATTGAGGCGATCAACAGGGTGATTGACGCGATAGTCGCAAAGAAAGGTATTCTGGATGTTCTGGATTTCATTTTGCCTCCTCGACGCGTGGGTTAGGAAACGAGGTCCGGGTCTGTGGAACCGCTGAGGGAGTAAGGGGGTTCCGCTGAGCGAACTAAGTTTATCTCCAAAACGGCTTTTGTCAAGGCATTGGCCAGGAGTTACTGAATCCCGGAGGTAAAAGGTCGGATCAGTCTCTCCCTCGATGGCTTCGTACACATCGGCGGTTCTGAAGTTGAAGACATGCAATCGTTCGGTCCGAAGCGAACTTTCGCTTCCACAACCCTTCCGAGATCAGGGCCGTCGGGCTGGCGCCGCGCCGATCTTCCTCGGAAGTCAAATTGCGTCCCAGGATTGGGTTCACCCCGAGAATCGGAAAGAAGTTTGCAGACACGCGCTGTGCCCGCACATTCTCAGGCTGGCCCACGCCCGTGATGCTGCCATCTGTCGAGCGGTATGCGGCCATTGCCTCAAAGGAACGATTGTCGCGCCGCCAATCGATAAAGTTGGGATAGGAGATCGACCCTTTGAAAAAATTCGGGTTGTCCTGAAACATGGAGACGATGCGGCTGGCATCGTGGAACGACAAGGCCGTCCCTGGTGCTTGGCTGTCGATGGTGGCCCTGTTGGCCATGGCGGGGCTGTTCTTTTACCGCCAAAGACAAACGTCGCTTGATCTGGTCACCGGCTTGTCAGTCTAGTCGGACCCTGGCCTTCGCTCGTCCTTTGGACGGTCACGCTCCGCTCGGATGATCATGTGTTGCGGGGGTGGGTCTGCGGCGGTGTTGGGGGAATGCATAGATCCTTCGTTGGGAGTTCTTGGCTTCGCCAGAACTCCGCTGCCTCAGGATGACAGTTGATGGGAGCTAGGCTGCTTGGCCGGGATTGGCTGCGGCTCGGTCGACCAGTTCCGTGCGGGTCCAGGTATAGCGGATTCGGTGGATTACGGTGATGGTCGAGAGGATGGCGATGGTCCACAGGATCGGGGCCATGCGGTTGAAGAGGGCTCCGATGATGACCAGGACGAGGCGCTCGGGGCGCTCCATGAAACCTACGCGACAGGAACCGATCAGGGATTCGGCGCGGGCGCGGGTGTAGCTGACCATGATCGCGCTGATCATTACGATGGCGGTCAGGACGACATAGAAGAAGCGGTCGCCGCGGGCGTAGAACACCAGCAATCCGAGGAATTGGGAGGCATCGCTGTAGCGGTCGACTACCGAGTCGAAAAAGCCGCCGAAGCGGGTTACGCGGTTGCTGGCTCGGGCTACGGCGCCGTCGACCAGATCGAAGAAGCCGGAGCCGATGATGACCAGGCCGGCGTAGCGAAACATGCGAGCCTGGTTGTCGCCGTTGGCGTATCCGAAGAGGAAAGCGGCGATAATGTTGACGACCAGCCCCATGAACGTAAGCACGTTGGGGTTGACGCGGGCTAACGCCAGCCGGTTGACGATGGCGTTGAGCAAGACGCCGCAGGCTCGGCCGAAGGCGCTGGTCCAGGTTCTGGGCCCGGTGCGGTTGCTCGCGGTTCTATTGGGCGTCGTCGAGGTCGAACTCATTTTAATTTGGTTCGATGATGCATCCCCTTACCCTGCTGCGGCTTCGTCGTGAATCGTGCTTAGTTTCAGGATTTCCATTTCGCGCTTGCCGTTCGGCGTAACTACGATGGCGGTGTCGCCTACTTTCTTATTGAGCAGAGCACGGCCAATCGGCGAGCTGGTGGAAATCTTTCCCGAGGGGAAATCGGATTCTTCGCTGGTTACCAGCTTGTATTCGACTTCTTCATTCTTGTCGTTGTCGTGGATGCGGACGGTCGACCCCAAGCCCACTTTGTCCCGGGGAATGTTATCCATGTTGATGAGGGATAGGTCGGCGATGCGTTTGCCGAGCTGGCGCAGACGGGCCTTGACGAATTCCTGGCGCTGCTTGGCCATATGGTATTCGGCGTTTTCGCTGAGGTCTCCGAGGGCGGCGGCTTTCTTGATCTCCTTGGGGAGATCGTGAACCAGTTCGTGTTCGAGCTGGTTCATTTCGTCTTGCAGCTTTTTTTTGATTTGTTCGGTCATTGCTTCACCGGATTATAAACCTACTGGCTGCCTGCCGAAGCGATTTGCTCGGGCAGACTTTTTGCCAGAAAGGGAATCGGATTTTTGAAAAAAGGCTTACGCTTGAAATTCCGAGGCTTCGGGGAATCGCAGGTTTGACTTGGACAGGGCTTTGGTCAGCAACTCCTCGATGTGTGGCTCTTCACAGTTTTTTGCCATGGCCAACTCGCTTACCAGAAGGTAGCGGGCCCGCTCCAGCATTTTCTTTTCCCGGAATGAGAGCGACTTGGATTGGTTCAGAACCAGAAGAGCTTTTAAGACATTAGCTACTTCTAATAATGATCCTGTGCGCATCCGCTCCGAGTTCTCTTTGAAGCGGTATTTCCAGTCGGCGTTGTTGTCGCACTCGCCATCTTCAAGAAAATCCACGATCTTCTGGATTTCGCCGTTCTTGACCACGCGCCGCAGACCGACGGTGTCAACGTTGTGAAAAGGTACCATGACTTTGAGACTGCTGGACTTAATTTTTAGGAGGTAGAAATTTTCGACCGTCTCACCAATAGTCCGGCTGCTGATCTGCTCAATGATTCCGACACCATGATTCGGGTAGACAACCTTGTCGCCTATGTGGAAAGTTCCATTACCGTTCAACATGAGAAAGCACCCACAAAATCAGGAGGGAACGCGAGGAACAACACGACTTCATCTTACCCGAATCGGGACAGAAAGGCAATTTGGATGTGTTCTTGGACAAGAAATGCTGCAACCCTTTGCAGCATAGGGAGATCGCATCGCTTAAGGTGCTACGGGCGTTTATTCCCCAAGCCACGCCCCATACGGTTTCAGCGACTCCACGTGGGCGAATATGATCTTTAACGCAGCGGTAATCGGAATGGCGAGAAGCAGGCCCATCGCTCCCCAGAGTGCGCCCCACACTAAGAGCGCCATGGTTACCGCTAACGGATTGAGCTGCAAGCGTTTGCCTAGGAATCGAGGGTAGAGCAGATTGAGTGCGACGAGGTGTAGGCCAAGCACCGCGGCGATGATGATGACGATCTCCTGGGATCCGATGTGTCCGAGTCCGACGAAAATCGGAGGCACCAAGGCGAGAAGGACGCCCATATATGGAACCAGGCTCAGGAATCCGCTAATGAAGCCCGCGAAGTAAAAGAATGGCAAATGGATGATCCAGAAGACGATTGTGCTTATCGCGCCGACGAAGAGGCCGATCAGGAGGTTTCCCACCATGAAGCTGCGAACCATGGCTGAGATCAATCCCAGCGTGACGTAGGCGGTATTCCGGTTCCGCAAGGGGAAGAGCATGACCGTGGTCGAGCGCACGTGTTGCTGCCAGGTCAGCATGAAAAAAACCAGAAAGGGAACGAAGGATACGGCCAAAACTCCTGCGCTGGCCGAGCCGAAGCCGCGGGTCAGGATGTCAGTCCAATCGGTTGCGGGACGAACGCTCAAGACACCTTTCTCGTGCTCTGGAGGCAAGACTTCGAAGCGCTCCGCACTCTTGCGGAACCGCATAGTCTCCTCGCGAACTTTGCTGGTGTACTTCGGCAGATCGTTCACCAGCGTGGCTGCCTGATTGTAGGAAAAGTAGACGATCCCGCACAGCGCGGCGAGCAACAGGAGAATCGCAATTGCTGCGGCCAAGCTACGAGGTAAGAGAAGATAGGTCAAAAAATCGACAATGGGCGCCAGGATAAACGCCAGTAGGATGGAGACCAGCATCACAACGAGAACGGATTCGCCGAAATAGCAGAGCGCGAGGATCCCGGCGATTCCTATGATGTTCATCGCCCAATGACGCGGCTGCGCTGGCACCTGGGGAAGCGCTACAGCCGGAGCAGGTGACGGCGTCTGGGTGGATGCTTCGCTGGTCGCCATTTCAGCATCGTAAACCTTTTTTTCGTTTTTCCACGGGGACTTATAATTCTGAGGTGACCTCGGTACCAACCCAGTCAGCGGACTCACCGCGCCCGCGGAGTCTCGGCCGAGTTCTAGGTCTGGACGTGGGCTCAAAGCGGATTGGAGTTGCCATTTCCGATCTGCTGGGCATTACCGCACAGGGGCTCGAAACCATTCAGCGGCAAAACAAACGTCTGGACTTCGGTCAACTGGAAAAGGTGATTCGAGAACACGAGGTTACTGAGATTGTTGTGGGCTATCCCTTGCGAATGAGCGGCGCCGAAGGCATTCAGGCGGAGAAGATGCAACGCTTTGCCGAAGAACTGCGCCGGCGGTTCCCGATTCCAATCCATCTCTGGGATGAGCGCCTGAGTTCGGCCCAGGCCAACCGGCTGTTGCGGGAAACCGACATGTCCATCAAGCGCCGGGGCCAAGTGGTTGATCAGATGGCAGCAGTTTTGATCCTGCAGAGCTGGATGGATGCGAGAGGCGGTCGTTAGCAATTGGCGCTTGGAACTTGGCCCCTTAAATCCCAGGTGACCTTCGGCTAACGACCAATGGCCAACGACCAACGACCAGCCCTCATCTAAACTAATCAGTAAGGTGCGCACGTTCTTCATATTTCTTTTGCTAGCCGTCTTTGCGGGCGGGGGGTGGCTGGCTTGGTCGCTGCTGCAGCCGGTAACACCGGCGGCGCAGACGCTTGTGCTTTTGCATCCGGGATACTCGACACGACGGATTGCGAGCGAGTTGAAAGCTGCAGGGGTGATTCGCAGCGCGGATGCTTTTGTCCTCTGGCATTATCTCCGACATCGGCGTTCTCTGAAGGCTGGAGAGTATCTCTTCGCGAAGAGCGCGACTTCGATTGATGTCCACCGGCGGCTGGCGCATGGCGATGTTTACTTCCATACGGTCGTAATTCCGGAGGGCTTTAACATCTTTGACATCGCGCAAGCTATTCAGAACGCCGGCTTGGGTTCGAGCGATGAGTTCCTCAAAGTTGCAACCTCAGACACCGCCCTCATTGCCGATCTTGCGCCGGACGCCAAGACTCTGGAGGGCTATCTCTTCCCGAATACTTATGAGTTCACCCGCATGCAGACCATGCAGGATATGGCAGCGGCAATGGTGAAACAGTTCCGCCAAGTCGCGCGCGAGATTGGCTTGGTCGCGGATGCACCGGGCGGTGCGCAGACCACGGATCTTCAGCCGACTGTCATTCTGGCGTCCATCATTGAAAAGGAAACGGCCGCGCCGGAAGAGCGGGCACTGGTGGCGAGTGTGTACGAGAATCGTATGGCACAGCACGAGGCGCTGCAGGCTGACCCCAGCGTGATCTATGCTGAACTTCTGCAGGGAAGCTACAGCGGCGCGCTGCATCATGCCGATATGCAGTTCAAGTCGGCCTACAATACTTATACCCATCCGGGACTCCCGCCCGGTCCCATCGGTAATCCTGGCAAGGTTTCGCTCGAAGCCGCAATGCACCCGGCGAATACCGGCTATCTCTATTTTGTGAGCAATGGAAATGGCCATCACCGCTTCGCTCACAGCCTGGAAGAACATAACAAGAACGTCGCGGCCTACCGGAAAGTGATGGCTGGGAAGTAGAGCCATAAATATGATGGTGTAGCCATAAATATGGTATAGTTGTTTGTCTATGAGAACCACGGTGGACATTCCCGATCCAACCTATCGCCAGCTCAAAGCAAAGGCGGCACTGCGGGGGTGCTCGGTGAAGGAGTTGATTTTGCAGGGGGTAGAGGCCGAATTGACAGGCGGGAAGCGAGGGCAAGACAAGGCCAGAGTCGCGCTACCTCTCATCAAGTCGAAACGGCCCGGCTGGCTGAGGCTGAGCAATAATGCGATACATAAGATCCTACTTCCCTGACGTTAATGTGTGGATTGCGCTGGCATATGAGGGCCATCAACATCACGCGTCTGCGACGGCGTGGTTTGCGAAGCTGGATGGGGAAGCGGTCTATTTCTGTCGTTTTACTCAACTTGGTTTGCTCAGACTGCTCACGCACCCGAGTGTGATGCGAGAGGACGTAAGGAGTCAGGCCGAGGCGTGGCAAGCTTACGACTCCTTTCTCCGGGACGAGCGGGTTTCCTTCCACCCGGAAGCCGACTATGAAGAGATAGAGTCCGCTTTTCGCAGGCTGACCTTCCGCGGCCGCTCCTTATCACAGCAATGGCCGGATGCTTACTTGGCTGCCTTCGCGAGCGTAGCGGGATTGACATTGGTTACTTTCGATAGGGGATTACGCCAGATGGCTTCTGGCAACACTGTGCTTCTCCATTAGCCGTTCAGCCTTGATCGTCCGTTCGATTACGTACCGATTTCACGGGGTTAGCCGCACCGGACGTGGCCGCCCGCGCCTACATTAGCAAACACGCCTCCTGAATCCCCAGCTTGGGTATACTCATCTCTTTGACACAGAATCAAAGCTTTCGCATGTCTTTCTGTTTTCGCTATCGTGCAGCGTTCGTCGTACTGGCAGTTCTGCCGCTGACCGGCTGTTTGTTCCGCTCGCGTAAGGTCGAGCAGCCCATTAACACGGTCCGGTTGAAGATTGCGACGCAGCAGGAATTGATCGATTACATCAATACGCAGGCCGCTAAGATTCAGTCCATACAGGCCACGGTCGACATCGATACGACAGTCGGAGGGGTTAAGAAAGGCAAAGTCACGGATTACCAGGAGATCCGCGGCTACGTGCTGGCGCGCAAACCGACGATGCTACGCATGATCGGGTTAATGCCGATTGTGCGCAACAAAGCCTTTGACATGGTCAGCGACGGCCAGTGGTTCAAACTTTGGATTCCCTCGAAGAACCGCTTCGTCGTGGGTCGAAATGATGTCGAGACCAGCAATCCTACGCACTCGCTGGAAAATCTGCGGCCGCAACACATCTTCGACGCGCTGTTGCTGCGGCGTATCGATCCTCTGAATGAAATTGCGGTGATGGAAAACGATACTGAACTGGTAACCGATACTAAGAGCCACAAAATATCGCGGGCGGATTACGTGATTGATGTCATCCGCAAAGGAGAGCAGGGGTGGGCGCTTTCGCGGAAGATCGTTTTCAGCCGTACTGACCTGCTGCCTCATCGGCAACTGCTCTATGATACGCAGGGAAATGTCGCGACCAACGCGGTTTATGAAAAGTACAAGGAGGAGGACAGCGTCGAATTCCCGTGGCAAATCGAGATTGCGCGTCCGCAAGAGGAATACGATATTACGCTGAATATTGTGAAACTCGAATTGAACCAAGCCCTTCCAGACGACAAGTTCGAACTGGGGCAGCCGCCGGGAGCAGAGGTAGTTCATTTGGACAAACCCGGAGCGCATTCGTCGGCCGACAGGTAGAATCAGTGGCATTTAGCTCCCTCGGCTTGGAGTGAACTCCTGAAGGCAAAGTGCTAACTAATCGCTCATGATGAACAAGATGATCGTCGCGAACCTGGTGTATCGGCCGTTGCGTTCCCTGATCAGTATTGTGGCGATTGGGTTGGAAGTGACGCTGATTCTGCTGATTGTTGGACTGTCGCTGGGAATGCTGAACGACTCCCGGGCGCGGCAGCAAGGCATTGGGGCAGACGTGATTGTGATGCCGCCAGGCTCATCATTCATCGTGGGGCTCACGGGGGCGCCAATGTCGATCAAAGTCGGGGACATTCTGGGGAAGCTCCCGCACGTGTTAGCGGTGGCTCCAGTTGTGACCCATGTTTCCTCCAGCGGGGCGTTGGAGGTGATTGCGGGGATCGACTTGAAAAGCTACGAGCGCCTGTCCGGGCGGTTTCACTACCTCGAGGGTGGCCCATTTTTAGGGCCGAACGATGTGCTGGTGGACGATCTGTATGCGCGGTCGAAGCATGTGAATGTCGGCGACACCATCGAAGTTCTGAACAGTAACTTCCGCGTGGCCGGAATTGTGGAACAGGGCAAGGGCGCGCGAAAGTTCTTGCAGATCGGCGTGCTGCAGGATTTGATCGGGGCCAAAGATAAGGCCTCGATCTTTTATCTGAAGGCGGATGATCCTAAGAATGCCGACACGATCGTGGATGAAATCAAGAAGGTTCCGGGGATGGAGAAATATGTCGGGACTTCGATGGCTTATTACCTTTCGATGATGACCCCGAGCAATTACCCGGGTTTGTCGACGTTTATACGCCTGGTGATCGGCATTTCCGTGATCATCGGGTTCATTGTCATCTTCCAGGCTATGTATACGGCGGTGATAGAGCGTACGCGCGAGATTGGAATCCTGAAGTCGATGGGCGCGTCGAAACTTTATATCGTAAATGTGATTTTGCGGGAGACGGTGCTGCTGGCTATCGGGGGCATTGTCGTAGGGATCGTCTTCAGTTTAATGGCTCGGCTGGGGATCGTTCATCGCTTGCCGACGCTGCCGCTGGTGGTAAGTGGAGGGTGGATACTGCGAGCGGCGATTATTGCTATTGTAGGGGCGATTGCTGGAGCGCTGTATCCGGCGTACAAGGCCGCGCAGAAGGATCCGATTGACGCGCTGGCCTATGAGTGACTGAGGCCATAGTCGGAGCAATTGCCTTCGCGAGTGGCATCACTCCTGACTCCGCTTGGACAACGAGATTGACGTACAGCTGCTTCGTTGACAACATCCCGCGCAGTACGTTATCTTTAAGACTTTGCAAGTCCTGCGGCTGCCCGCCTGATAGCCCTGCGCCTTCGGCGCACACTGGGTGCTCAGCGGTCTTCTTTGCGTTTTTATATTTCTGGGAGAGTTTACATGTCAACCTATTTCCCCAAAGCGGGGGAAATCGTGCGCAAGTGGTACGTCGTCGATGCTTCCGGGCAGACGCTCGGACGGCTCGCGTCACAAGTCGCCCGCATTTTAATGGGTAAGGAAAATCCGCAGTATACGACTTTTCTCGATACCGGCGATCACGTTATCGTAATCAACGCCGAGAAGGTCAAGACGACAGGCATGAAGTCGGAGCAGAAAGTTTACCAGCATTACACTGGCTATCCGGGCGGATTGCGTACGGAGGAGTTTCGCAAACGGTTTGCGCGGAAGCCCGAAGCAATCATCGAGGATGCCGTTTTGCGCATGCTGCCCAAGTCAAAACTGGGACGGCAGATGATCAGCAAGTTGAACGTTTATCGCGGCGAGAAGCATCCCCACGAAGCGCAGAAGCCGCAGGCAAAGGCGCTTGAAGTAAGAGCGTAAGTTGTTCTGAGACGGAGCAAGCTACGTCTCTACAGTTCGGCATAAAATTCAAGTGCTAAAGGCTAAGAATGGCAGAGCTAGTGCAATATTACGGTACGGGACGGCGCAAGTCGGCGATCGCGCGGGTTTATCTGCGTCCGGGCAGCGGTGAATTCAAGATCAACGGGCGCACTTTTGAGGAGTACTTTGTGACCCCGGCGCAACGCTCGGCCGCGAAGCAGCCCTTGCTTTCGACTGAAACTGCGAGCACGTTCAATGTGGTCGCCAGAGTTTCCGGCGGTGGCGTGAATGGCCAGGCCGACGCGGTGAAGTTGGGCATCGCTCGCGCTCTCATGCTGTTTAATGTTGAGCTGCGGAAGAAGCTCAAGGCGGAGGGCATGGTCACTCGGGATTCGCGCGGCAAGGAACGCAAGAAGTACGGCCAGAAGGGCGCAAGGAAACGGTTCCAGTATTCGAAGCGGTAGATTCTGTCGTTGGTCCTTCGTCGTTGGTCGTTCGCGATGGCGGTTGGCTAACGACTAACGACCAAGGACGAACGACGGTTTTTTAGGTGTTCAATTCTTCCTGTGCCTCGCGGCGCGGGGACGGGAATGGCAATCCGGAGCAGCCTCAGGGTGAGCGCCGGATGCAGACCAAATGAGGAGGTTGATTGGCTAACATCACCATGAAGGAGTTGCTCGAAGCGGGCGTGCACTTCGGGCATCAAACCAAGCGCTGGAATCCCAAGATGAAGGAATTCATCTTCGGAGAGCGCAACGGGATTTACATCATCGACTTGCAGAAGACGCTGAAGATGTTCAAAGAGGCGTCGAAGTTCGTACAGGATTTGGCCAGCCAGGGGAAGATCATTCTCTTCGTCGGAACCAAGCGCCAGGCCCAGGATGCGATTGCCGAAGAGGCGACGCGCTGTGGCGGGTTCTATGTGAACCAGCGCTGGCTGGGCGGGCTGCTCACCAATTGGGTGACGGTGCAGAAGTCGGTAAAACGGCTTAAGGAACTGGATGAGATGGCCACGGATGGCCGTTACGAGTTGCTGCCCAAGAAAGAAGTCATCAAGCTCGAGCGGGAGCGCAAGCACCTTCAGGCGAACCTGGCCGGCATCAAGAATATGAGCCGGTTGCCCGACGCGATCTTCATCATCGACTCGAACAAGGAGCAGATTGCGGTACGCGAGGCGCGCAAGCTCGGCATTCCAGTGGTCGCAGTCGTTGACACGAACTGCGATCCGACTGAAGTGGATTATGTGATTCCGGGCAACGACGATGCGCTGCGGGCCATCCGGCTGTTTGCCTCGAAAATCGCAGATTCCGTAGCCGAGGGCGCGCAGCTCATGACCGACAAACAAGTCGCTGACCTTGCGGCTGCAGCGGGTGCGGCGCAACAAGCCGAATTGGCTGCTGCTGCTCGTGCGGCTGAAGGCGGAGTCGACATCAGCGCGGCGGAAGAAGATAGCGTGGGCGAAGACATCAGCATGGAAGACGTGCTGGGAGCGGGCACGCGCAAGCAGCCAGCCGCCGCGAAGGACGCCGTCGCCGAGGATGTTCCGCAAGTCGAGACCCAAACGTACTAGCCCGGGCTTTAGGCATCAGGCTTCACAGATTAGATTCCGGGCTTTAGCCCCTGAGGGATGCAGACCCGCGCGGGTCGTCCGGCGCGGGTCGAAGTTTGTTAGAGCAAAATACCTTTAGAGACGTTGCTTGCAACGTCTCCAACCCGAAACGTAGCAAGCTACGTTTCTACAGTAAGGATTTTATAGCAATGAGCACAACTACGATGAACATTTCCGCAACGCAAGTGAAAGAGCTCCGGGAAAAGACCGGAGCGCCAATGATGGATTGCAAACAGGCCCTGACCGAAGCCAAGGGCGATATGGAGCAAGCAGTTGTCGTGCTGCGCAAAAAGGGCGTTTCCGTGGCGGCCAAGAAGGCAACGCGAGTGACCAGCGAAGGCTCCGTAGCCAGCTACATTCATGCTGGAGGCAAGATCGGTGTGCTGGTGGAAATTAACTGTGAGAGTGATTTTGTGGCCCGCACCGAAGACTTCAAGGAGTTGGTGCACGACATTGCCATGCACATTGCGGCCAGCGATCCCAAATATGTTCGCAAGGAAGACGTCACTCCCGAAGCGTACGAACGCGAGAAAGACATCTACCGCTCCCAGGCGATTGCCAGCGGCAAGCCTGCGAACATCGCGGAGAAGATGGTCGAAGGCAAGATGGCCAAGTTCTACGAGGAGGTTTGCCTGCTCGAGCAACCCTTCATCAAGGATCAGACAGTCAGCATCGCGCAACTGATTGCCGCTAAGATTGGCAAGTTGGGCGAGAACATCGCGGTGCGCCGCTTCGCTCGTTTCAAGGTGGGTGAGTCCGGCGAGACTATCGCGATCACCAAGCCGGAACAGAAAGCCGAGTAAAGCTCACTGGGGACAGCCGCCCTCGGCTGTCCCGGCGAGCGCGGTTCGCCTCCTGGGGTCACTTCTGCGAAACTTAGAGATTTGGTGCCGACCTGCGAGTTTTGCTCCGGGGGACGGCCGAGGGCGACTATGTCCACACGATTCTTGTCGGGATGCTAGACTGAATTACGGATGACCACCCCTATCTTTAAACGTATCTTGCTCAAGCTTTCCGGCGAGGCTCTGGCCGCGACCCAGGGCTTCGGGGTCGACCCTTTTCGTATTCACGAGATTGCAGCTGAACTGGGAGACGTGAGATCTCTCGGCATCGAGATCGCGATCGTAGTGGGCGGGGGGAATTTTTTCCGGGGCGTGGCCGAGCAAGCGAAAGAGATGGACCGAGTTTCCGCAGATCATATGGGCATGCTAGCTACCGTGATCAATGCGCTAGCGTTGCAGGATGCGCTGGAAAAACAGGGCGTCTATACCCGCGTGCAATCGGCGATTGAGATGAACCAGGTGGCCGAGCCTTTCATTCGCCGGCGCGCCATTCGTCATCTGGAAAAGGGAAGGGTAGTGATCTTTGCCGGAGGCACAGGCAATCCGTACTTTTCGACCGACACCGCAGCATCGCTGCGCGCCATGGAAATCAAGGCGGACGTCATCATGAAAGCGACGAAAGTCGACGGTATCTATGACGCCGACCCGGTGCTGGTAAAAGACGCCAAGAAATTCACCGAGATCACCTACATGGATGTGCTGAAAAAAGGCTTGAAGGTGATGGACTCGACTGCGATCTCACTTTGCAAGGACAACAACCTGCCGATCATCATCTTCAATCTCAATCACCGGGGAAACATCAAGAAAGTTGTAACCGGGGAGAAGATCGGATCCCTTGTAAGTGCCTAAAAGCTGGCTGCGGATCTGCACAGATTTCCACGGATCGCTTCTTCTGCGCCAATCCATGGTTTCAAAGGTTTATAATTCACAGTTTTGGTAACTCATTCCTGGGGGGAGCTGACCATGGCTCAAGCTGGTATGGCCGCAATTCCTGGCCTTAAAGATACCTATATTCAACTCAAAACCCGCATGGACAAAGCGGTGGAGGACTTCCGCAAGGCAATGGCCGCCACGCGCACCGGCCGGGCGTCGGTGCATATGTTGGATTCCGTCAACGTGGAGTACTACGGATCGCACATGCCGCTCAACCAGCTTGCGCAGGTGCACGCGCCCGAACCACAGCTCATCACGGTGCAGCCGTTCGATCCGACTTCGCTTCCGGCAATCGAAAAAGCCATTCGCACCGCGGACATCGGCTTGAACCCGATGAATGATGGCAAGATCATCCGCGTGCCCGTACCCCCGCTCAACGAAGAGCGCCGCAAAGACATGGTCAAGCACCTCCACAAAGTGCTGGAGGAGCATCGCACCGCAGTGCGCAACATCCGGCGCGATGGCAACGATGCCATCAAGAAGGCGATGAAAGACAAGAAGATCACCGAGGACGATGAGAAGCGGGCGATGGATGAAATCCAGAAGCTCACTGACGATGAAATCAAGAAGATGGAAGAGATGAGCAAGGGGAAAGAAAAAGAAGTGATGGAAATTAAATGACGAGGTCCGGCGAGCATTCTTGCGGCCCGGCCCGACATGGCTTGAGCTTAGGCGCGGTGTTGATTTGTTTGGCAACTGTCCTCGCCAATGCACCCTCCACCGTGGGAGCCGCAATGGAACCGAAAGTAGTCGAACAGAAAGAATTCTCGGTGATTGGAATTCAAGTTCGAACTAGCAACGCCAAAGAAATGACAGGCGGAGACGCCATCCCCAGGCAATGGGATAAGTTTTTCAAGGAAGGAATTGCGGACAAGATTCCGAACAAAGTGGATTCCACGATCTACGCCGTTTACACAGGTTACGCGAGCGACCGCGACGGCGAATACGATTTCGTGATTGGAATGAAAGTCAGCCGCCTGTCCTCAGTTCCGCCGGGCATGGTTGCGAGGAAAGTTCCGAAAGGAAAATATGCCGTCGTTGCCAGCGCGAAAGGACCAGTTTCGCAGGTTGTTCCGCAGGCGTGGCAGCAGGTCTATCGTCTGGACGATACGAAGCAACTCGGCGGCGCTCGTGCCTACAAAGCAGACTTCGAACTTTACGACCAGCGCGCGCAGAATCCGCAGGACTCCCAAGTCGATCTTTACGTGGGTGTGAAATAGAATTCGCTCTCCTGTCCTGCCAGAATTCACCCTATAATTAGAAGGTGATGAAGAGTGTAGTCCATGCGGCCTGTCCGCACGATTGCCCGGATGCCTGCGGAGTTTTGATTACCGTGCAAGACGGCCGTGCGACCAAGATCAAAGGTGATCCGGCGCATCCCGTGACGCGCGGTTTCCTCTGCGCCAAGGTGGCGAAGTATCTGGACCGGGTGTATTCGCCGGACCGGGTTTTGTATCCAATGCGGAGGGTGGGGCCGAAAGGTATTCGGAGCACGGGCGAGGGCGCCCGCGCTACACAGAAGTGGGAGCGCATTGCCTGGGACGAGGCTCTTGGGGAAATCACCTCTCGTTTTAAAAAGATCATTGTGAATTTCGGCAGTGAGGCCATCCTGCCCTACTCCTTTGGCGGCACGCTGGGAATGTTGAATAGCGCTTCCATGGACCGCCGCTTCTTCCACCGTTTGGGGGCGTCGCAGTTGGCGCGCAATATCTGCTCCGCGGCTGGCGAAGCGGGATTGGAATCGGTGTTCGGTTTGAAACTGGGTACGGAGCCGGAACAGTTCCGCCATTCGCGCTACATTATTGCCTGGGCGGCGAACATTCACGGAAACAACGTGCATCTGTGGCCCTTCATCGAGGAAGCCCGTCGCAAAGGTGCGAAGTTGGTGGTAATCGATCCTTATCGCACCCGCACGGCGGCGTGCGCGGACTGGTATCTGCCGATCAATCCTGGCACCGACGCGGCGTTGGCGCTGGCCATGATGCATGTGATCATCGGCGAGAATCTTTATGACGCGGATTACGTCGAACGCCATACTGTGGGCTTCGAACAGCTTCGCGACAAAGTGCGGGACTACGCTCCAGAACGCGTAGCGAAATGGACGGGAATCGCGGCATCGGACATTGCGAAGCTGGCCCGGGAGTATGCGACGACACATCCGGCTGTTATTCGATTGAACTATGGAGTGCAACGTTCTGAGGGCGGCGGCATGGCTACCCGCGCCGTTGCGATGCTGCCCTGCATTACCGGATCATGGAAAGAAGTAGGCGGCGGGCTGCAGCTTTCGACAAGCGGGGCCTTCGCCTCGATTGGCGGTGAGTTGAAGCGCAAAGACCTGATGTTGAAATCACTGGGGCGCGTCGCCCGAACGGTGAACATGGTGGAACTGGGCAAGGCTTTGAATACGTTGGAGGATCCGCCTATCCAGGCATTATTCGTTTACGGTTCTAATCCGGCGGCGACCTGTCCCAATCACAATGAAGTGATTCGGGGTTTGAAGCGTCCCGACCTGTTTACCGTGGTGCACGAGCAGTTCATGACCGACACGACCGACTACGCTGACCTGGTTTTGCCTGCCACAACTTTCTTTGAACACAAGGAACTGCAGACCGCTTACGGACATTATTTTTTGCAGGTGTCGGACCAGGCGATCGAGCCCTTGGGTGAATGCCGTTCGAATGTGGAGATGTTTCGTGCGCTCGCCGAGCGGATGGGTTTCGAGGATCAGTGTTTCCGTGAATCGATCGACCAGATGATCGATGCGGCGCTGGATTCAGATCATCCCTGGCTGAGGGGAATCGACCGGGAGCGACTGGAGCGGGAAGGGCAGATTCGGTTGAACTTCGCACAGCCTGAGCTTCGTTCCTCCGAACAAAGAGCGGCCGCCCCCACGCAAGCGTTTCTTCCTTTCGCTCACGGTAATTTCTTCACTGCCAGCGGCAAAGCTGAACTTTACAGTGAATCGCTCAAGGCTCAAGGTTTCGATCCTGTCGTGCACTTTGAACCACCCAGCGAGTCGCGGCACAGTGCACAAGCCAAAGCTTTTCCTCTGGAGTTGTTGGCACGGAAAGCCGACAACTTCCTGAATTCATCGTTTTCGAATTTGCCCGTGATCCAGGAGATGGAGGAAGTAGGTCTGCTCGAAATGAGCGTCAACGATGCCCGAGCCCGTGGAATTGCGGACGGCGACAGGGTGCGCGCCTTCAACCGCCGCGGCGACATACTTCTCAGGGCCAGAGTCGATGGCGCGGTCCAGCCTGGCGTAGTTAGCGCAACGCTGCATTGGGCGAAGCTCAGTCCCGAGGGGCGAAACATTAATGTACTTACTTCGGAAAAACTTACAGACCTGGGCAACTCTGCTACGTTTTATTCCGTCTTGGTTGAAGTAGAGCTTTTCCAAACTGCATCCTAGTACATTTAAGGGCAAGTACTTGGACGGTGTCCACTGCTCTACCGTATAATTGCGGTTTTCCACACTCCAATAGGCTGAGGTAGTGGCGATTCATCGCACTCATCAGGAAAGCCCTGCAATAAACCAGGGCAGGTACGATCGCGCATGGCGAACCCCGGTTGTCGCTCCGGGATCATCTCCTTCATTTACAAAGCATTACATTTCCAGCAAGCATCTGCTAATCAGTTTTCTGCTGACCTTTTTCCTGTTGTGCTCCGCCGCCGTGGGACAACAGGACGTAATCGTCGGAGTGGAAATTCATGGCAATCGCCGGATTCCGGCAGAAACGGTTAAAGCCCGCATCTTCACTCACCCCGGAGATGTCTACGACGAGACGGCAATCCTGCGTGACTTCAACTCGCTGTGGAATACGGGGTATTTCGAAGACATTCGCTTCGAACGAGAGCAGACCGCCAAGGGATGGATCCTTCACATCTACGTCAAGGAACGCCCAACGATTCGGACGATCGACTACGTTGGGCTCAATTCAGTTTCGAAAAGCGATGTGCTGGATCGCTTCAAGGAGGCCAAAGTCGGACTGTCGGTCGAGAGCCAATACGATCCGACCAAAGTGAAAAAGGCCGAGGTCACGATCAAGCAGTTGCTTGCCGAGCATGGCCGGCAATTCTCCACCATTCGTACGGAGATTCGCACCATTCCACCAAACGCCGTCAGCCTGACCTTCGTGGTCAAGGAAGGGCCGAAAGTCAAGGTGGGCAAGATCATTTTCGAAGGGAATAAGCACGTTAAAAGCCGTATCCTGCGCAGCGCCATGAAGAACCTGAAGCCCATCGGGGTTCCGCATTCGATCTTCCTGGAGAACATCTTTTCGAAAACCTACGATGCCACCAAGCTCGAGGAAGACACCGAGCGGGTTCGCGCCGAGTACCAAAACCGCGGATACTTTAAAGTTCTGGTTCAAGAGCCAAAGACCAACATTCACGATAGCGGGCATCAGGGATTTCACATCCCGCTGCTCCAGGCCGGGCCCGGCAAGGCGGTAGACATTACCATGCCCATCGAAGAAGGTGACAAATACAGTTTGGGAGAGATCACCTTCAAGAACAATAAGGCCGTGACCAACACCAAGGCGTTGCGCGCTCTGTTCCCAATCAAAGATGGCGATACCTTCGACCGAAGCAAAATTGCGAAGGGCCTGGAAAACCTGGGAAAAGCCTATGGCCAACTGGGCTACATCAATTTCACCTCCATTCCCAACACCACCTTCGACGAGCAAAAGAAGCTGGTGTTCCTCGATATTGACGTGGACGAAGGCAAGCAGTTTTATGTGCGCCGAATCGAGTTCCAGGGCAATACCACCACTCGCGACAAGGTGATACGTCGTGAGATTGTTTTGGAAGAAGGCCAGATTTACAACCAACAGTATTGGGAACTCAGCATCCAGCGATTGAATCAGCTGGGCTTTTTCGACAATTTGAAGCCCGATGATCCCAATGTCACCGAACGGCACCTGAACGAAAAGGAAGGTACAGTGGACCTCACCCTCAAAGTCCATGAGAAAGGAAAGAACAGCATTGGATTGAGCGGCGGTGTCAGTGGGTTATCCGGCACGTTCGTCGGGCTCAGCTACAGCACCAACAACTTTCTCGGATTGGGTGAGACTCTGAGCATGCAGGCGAACATCGGCAACCTCCAGCGTAACGTCTCATTCAGCTTTACCGAGCCTTATTTATTCGATCGTCCATTGCAGGCCGGCTTTACGGTGTATTTCACGAAGTTCACCTACGATCAGGCGCGGCAGGCGGCGCTCCTCAGCGGCCAGTCGATTAACCTGCCTTCGGTTTTGCAGCAGAATCTTCAGAACTATACCCAGTCCAGCCGGGGCTTTGCTGTGAACCTGTCTTACCCGCTGCACCGCTCGTTCAAGCGGGTGGGCATCAGCTATTCGCTCGACGACTCTTCGATCGTAGCCCTCACCACCGCATCGCAGACGCTATTCAATTTCCTGTCATTCAGCGGAATCAGCGGTCCGAACGCGCTGAATGGGATCATCACCAGCAAGATCACGCCTAGCTTTTCGAAAAACTCGGTAGATCGGGCGCTATTCCCTCACTCGGGCAGCAGTCTTTATGTGGCCTCGGAAATTGCCGGGCTGGGCGGGACCGTTCGAACCATTCGTCCAGTCGTGCAGTATACGCATTGGACGCCGGTACAGAAGAAGCGCAACACCATTGGCTTCCGCGTCCAGGGTTCTTTCCTGACGGGTTACGGCGGGCTCGTGCCTCCTCCGTTCCAGCGTTTCTACGATGGTGGCGAGAATGATTTGCGGGGCTTTGACATACGCTCCGTCTCGCCCGTCGCTTTTCTTCCGAATACGACGACCATCCAACTGCGCAACCCGGATGGCTCGATTGTGCCTAAGAATCCCGGAAATCCGCTGCAAGGGGCTTATACGATCCCGGTTCCGCTGGATCAGATTGTCTTCCCCGGCGGTGACTTGAGTGTGGTCGGCAATCTGGAGTACCGGATCACCATCGCCGGACCGGTGGCGCTCGCGCCATTTGTCGACATGGGAGTGGAACCCATCCTCAGACAATCACAGCTCAAAATCAACAATGGTCAGTTCGATTTGATCAACAGCACATTTTTTGGCTGCCCCGCGTTGGACGTCGGCTTGAACTGTGTGGGAGGGAGCACGCAGAAGTTCTCGCAGTTCCTTAGCCCCGTGGCGGGCACCAACTGGACGCCAAGAATGTCCACCGGTCTGGAGTTGCAGGTGTTTTTGCCAGTAGTGAACGCACCATTCCGTATCTACTGGGCGTATAACCCGCTTCGGTTGGATTCGACGGTGAATTCGCCAATTCCGATCACCCGCGGTATGTTCCCGCCAGGCGCGGCGGGCGACTATACTTTCCAGCTTGCCCGAAATTCCTTTTCTCCCCCGTACCAGCTAAGGGAACCGCGCAAGACATTTCGCTTCACGGTGGCGACAACGTTCTAAACAGCAGTCGAGGCGTCGAGCCGCAAGATTAGAGAGACAAACCTGGGGCCCGTAGTTTGACGCTAGGCAACAGTGTTCCTATAATGGAAGCTACAGCACCCTGAAAATTGAATGGCACGGGGTGGTCTTCACGCTTGGAGATTTAGCGTGAGAAGCTGGGTGTTAGAGTCTGCCTTCCCCGCTTGATCGCACAGGCCTAAGTGGCTTTGGGGCAGGACTCAGCATGTTCCGTTGAAAAGATCTTGAGCGAGATTCCCGAAACAATTTCCAAGGAGTTCATGCAACCCATGACAAGAAAGCTTGCGCGGTTTCTTCTGGCCACTGTGTTCGTCCTCTCGGTCGCTGCCCTGGCGCAAACCGCCAGCGCCGACCCTGCGTTGCCCGCAGCTCCCAGCGCCGCTGCCACTACGCCCGATACCACTGTCGCTGGCACGGGAGGCAAAATAGGCACGATCAACATCGAGCAGGCGATCTTCGCCAGCAACGAAGGCCAGCGCGATTTCGAGGCGCTCAGCAAGAAACTCGAGCCTAAACAGACCGAATTGAAAGGCCTGAACGACGAAGTCGAAAGCCTGAAGAAGCAGCTTAGCAATCAGGGCGATAAGCTCAACGAGGACTCTCGCGGCGCCTTGGTCAAGCAGGTCGAGGAAAAGCAGAAAAGGCTCGAGCGCTCCGTCCAGGATGCTCGGGACGATGCGCAGAGCCAGCAGAACGAGATCGCCCAACGCATCCTGCAGAAGATGGCCCCGATCATCGTGAAGTATGCCGGCGATAAGGGATTCGGCCTGATTATGGACACTTCTAATCCATGGCCGCAAGGTCCGGTGCTCTGGGCTGGGCCCTCGGTAGATATCACGAAGGCGATTGTCGACGCTTACAACGCGCAGTCCGGCGTCGCGGCGCCTGCCAAGCCGCTAACCAGCAGACCAGCGGGCTCGGCCAGCAAGCCTGCAGCCCCGGCCGGCGGGACGAAACCGGCTACGACCACTCCGCCTCCAAAGTAACTCGATACATCCCAGGTTGAGAGCCCGAAAGGCCGCCCCCCCGCGGGCGGCCTTTTATTTTTGCTCGATTCTGCTGCCCAGCACTTGGCAAGTACGTCTAAAGCGGCGTAGAGTATCTTTTCCTCAGAATCTTGCTGTTTCCACCACATAGGAGCACGTTGCATGCGTTACTGGCTAGTCCTGTTGCTCGCAGTTTTCTGCTTCAACCTTTCCTCTTTTTCCCAAACGGCGGATGAATTGGTTAACAAGAATATTGAAGCCAAAGGTGGGATGGACAAGATCAAAGCCGCCAAGACGAAGCGCATGACCGGCAAACTGATTGGTGGCGGCATCGTGGCCACGGCAGGTCAGGAAAACATGCGCCCGAACCTGGTTCGCGAGACCTTTTCGCTGCAAGGTATGACTGCGGTGCAAGCGTACGACGGTTCAACCGCCTGGCAGATTCAACCCTTCGGCGGCCGCAAGGATCCTGAATTGATGGGCGAAGACGATATGCGGGATCTTCTGATTGACTCCGATTTCGATGGGCCACTCGTCGACTTCAAAGACAAGGGGAACGTGGTCGAATTTCTGGGCCATGATATTGTCGACGGCGACGACGCCCTCCGGCTAAAGGTCACACTGAAAAATGGCGACATTATTTACTACTACCTCGACCCCGACACCTATCTCGAAATTCGAAAAGAAACGCAGGAATTCATTCGTGGTTCAGTGCGGGAAAACGTTTTCGATTTCGGTTCCTACAAGCCCGTCGCGGGCGTGATGTATCCGTTTTCTATTGCGTCAGGGCCGAAGAACGATCCCACTCAGTGGCAGACCGTGACTATCGACAAGCTCGAAGTGAACGTGCCCCTGGAGGCTTCCGACTTTGCACTGCCGGCGTCGCTTAGGAAAGAAGCTCCGAAAAAGCAGTGAGCAGCGAAGAATTCAGCGCACGCGTCGTAAGCACGATTCGCCGCAACACGACCTTAAGGGAATAGCATTCGCATTTTCATTCGAAGAGGACTTTTACCGATGAAATTTTACGCCACCTTCTGTACCGCGCTCCGAACGTTCTCGCGTTTAATCGGTTTTGGATTATTTTTCCTTGGCGCCGCGGTTTTCGCCCAGCAAACGATTAAGTTCGATGCTGCCACGATCTCTGGACTGCCTGCGCGCAACATCGGTTCCGCGACCATGAGCGGACGCATTGCCGCTGTGGCGGCGGTCAGGGAAAACGGCCGGCTAACGGTATTTATTGGAGCGGCCAGCGGGGGAGTCTGGAAATCGGTGAACGGTGGCACTTCGTTTAAGCCGGTGTTTGATCGCCAATCCGTCCAGTCGATCGGAGCGGTCACGATTGATCCATCGAACTCCAAAATCGTTTGGGTAGGTTCCGGCGAGGCGTGGACCAGGAATAGCGTGTCCATTGGCGACGGCATTTACAAATCCACGGACGGCGGCGAAAACTGGACCAACATGGGGTTGAAGGATTCAGAACACATCGCGAAGATTCTCGTCGATCCCAAGGACAGCAACACGGTGCTTGCCTGCGCCACCGGCCAAGTTTGGAACGACAATGACGAGCGCGGAGTTTTCAAAACGTCGGATGGTGGCAAGACCTGGAAAAAAGTTTTGGCTGGTGCCAACGGCTCCACTGGCTGCGGCATGATTGCAACCAGCCCTCAGGCACCCAATACAATTTTCGCTTCGATGTGGGATTTCCGACGCCAGGGTTGGACATTCCGCTCCGGCGGCCCAGGCAGCGGACTCTATCAGTCTACCGATGGCGGCGAGCATTGGAACGAACTGAACGATGGAAACAGCAAAGGTCTGCCCCAGAAACCTTGGGGACGAATTGCGCTGGCCGTCGCTCCCTCCAAGCCGCAAGTCGTCTACGCCATGATCGAGTCGAAGAAGAGTGCGCTGTTCCGCTCCGACGACGGTGGCAAGACTTGGAATCGACTGGATGCCAGCCGGTTCATGATCTGGCGTCCATTTTATTTCGCCAATTTGATAGTGGATCCGAAAGACGAAAACAAAGTATTTAAACCAGATGGGCCGCTGCTGCTCAGCGTTAACGGAGGACAAAGTTTTAGCTCGGTTGGCGGAGCCGCGCATGGCGACTTCCATGACGTCTGGATCGATCCCAACAATCCAAACATTGTGTATACGGGCGACGACGGCGGGCTGTGGCGCAGCGAAGATGGAGGCACGCGCTGGAAGCACCAACTCAACCTGCCAGTTTCGCAGTTCTACCACGTGAGCGTGGACAACGCGAATCCCTATCACGTTTACGGGGGCTTGCAAGATAACAGCAGTTGGGTCGGAGATTCGTCCTATCCCGGCGGCGTCACCAATTCGCGTTGGGAAAATATTTACGGCGGCGACGGCTTCTGGGTTTTCGAGGACACCTCCGATCCCGATTACATCTACGCCGAATACCAGGGCGGAACCGTCGGTCGCGTCAATCGACATACCCTTGAAAACCGGCCCATCCAGCCGCTTCCCAACTACAACGAAAAGAAACTGCGCTTCAACTGGAACACGCCGATTCACATGAGTCCCAATGAAAAGGGGACGATTTACATCGGGGCGCAGTTCCTGTTCCGCTCTCGTGACCATGGGCAGTCGTGGGATCGCATTTCGCCCGACCTTACAACCAACGATCCCGAAAAGCAGAAGCAAGAAGAGTCCGGCGGAGTCACCGTCGATAATTCATCCGCCGAGATGCACACCTCGATCTACTCGATTTCAGAATCCCCGAAGAACGGGCAACTGATCTGGGTTGGAACCGACGATGGCAACGTGCAAATCACGCGCGATGGCGCCAAGACGTGGACCAACGTTGTGGCGAACGTCCCTGACCTCGCGAAGAACTCCTGGGTTTCGACTATCGAGGCCAGCCGCTTCGACGAAGGGACTGCTTACGCCACCTTCGATCGCCATACTTTTGGCGACATGAAGCCTTACGCATACAGAAGTACAGATTACGGAAAGACCTGGACTTCGCTGAACCTGCAACAGAACGGCGTTCTCGGCTATGCGCACGTGATCAAGGAAGACACAGTCGATCCGAATCTTTTGTTTGTAGGAACGGAATTCGGTCTTTGGATCTCCGTGGATAGTGGTCAGCATTGGGCACAATACAAGGCAACTAATTTTCCATCCGTCGCGGTCCGGGACCTCGTGGTTCATCCACGCGAATCCGATCTCGTGCTTGCGACCCACGGGCGAGGCATTTGGATCATCGACGACATCTCTCCGCTGCGCGCGCTCACGCCGGATCTGATGGCGAAAGACGCGACCCTAATAGAGGGTCCACCCGCCGTCCAATACTTGAATGCCAATGGCGGCTGGCCGGAGGGCGACGAGAGTTACAACGGTCCCAGCCGGACCACCGACGGGTTCATCGATTATTACCAGAAGCATCGTCACATCTTCGGCGATTTGAAGATCGAAATCCTCGATCAAGATGGCAAGTTGATGGATACGATCACGGGTAGCAAACATCGCGGGCTCAACCGGGCGACGTGGTCAATGCGGCTGAAACCGCCGGTCGTTCCTCCGGCTGCCAGCGCCCTGTTTGCCGCCACGCAGGGTCCGCGCGTTCTGCCGGGCACCTACACGATCAAAATGACCAAGGGCGATCAAGTCTATACGGAGCCGCTGAAAGTCGTTCTTGATCCTCGCGCCAAATTCACCGTCGAGGATCGCGAGGCTCAGTTCGAACTGGTCATGAAGTTAGACAAACAGCTCGGCCACATGAGCTATGGCGTGGCCGCGATTGAAGGAGTGCGCGACAGCGCGGTGGCTCGCTCCGCCAAGCTTCCTGAGAAGGATTCTCTTCACAACCGTCTTCAGCAACTTTCCGCCGGCCTGGATAGCCTCCGTTCCAAAATCGTGGCCACCAAAGAAGGTGGAGCGATTACCGGCGAAGAACGCATTCGCGAACATCTCGGTGCGCTCTACGGCGACGTGAACAATTATGAGGGCCGGCCTACCGATTACCAGGTCGCGCGCGCCGAGTCGCTCAGCCATGAACTGGAGGACGTCATCGCGGATTTCCGCAAGCTCACGGACAAGGAACTGTCCTCGATCAATGCCGATCTTAAGAAGAAGAAATTTGAAGCGATCTCGGTGCTATCAGAGGCGGACTGGGAAAAGCAGCACGAGGAACCGTCGGCGAAATCGGCCGGGGCTGGGAACCGCGAGACGGACTGAGCGGATAATGACCGCTCCGCATTTCAGCTAGCAGGCTCTTCCCGTTTTGGGGCTAAGTTTACTGTTTGGTGCTGGGTACCCCCCCTCCCCCTATCGCGCGCAAAATCTAGAAAACAAACGATCTAGATCAGCGATACGTGCTAGATCTTTGAGTTTACAGGAGTTACACGCAAAATCCAGAAAGCATGGGAGTTAGTGCCGAGCCAGCGGGACCTGCGTCCGTTCGCGCGAGCATTATTGCTCGGTCCGGATTGTCAAAGATCGTAGATTATCTTGTAGATAAGCTCCACGCTTTCATGTTATCGGAACTGGATGTGTGAGGTCAAGGAAAAACCTTGGGCTGCGGGACTGGGGCCGCGCCGGTCTTGCTGTCCAGATCGAGAAATTCGGATGCGCCTTTATTCTTGACTTTCTTCCCGATTCGTAACAAATTAGCTCAGCTTGTCGGGGTCGCTTGTTTTTGCCCCTGCTTCCGATCGCGACCCTGGGAATCCTTGCATCACCGGGCCGAACCCTTGGGAGTACCATCCGTGAAAAAGCGTGTAGCAGTCAGAGTCTCGTTGCTCATCGTTGCCGCAATGGCGAGTTTCATTCCCGGACGTGCGCAGAGTGCGGGAACGCCGGGATCACAGCTGCCGAGTAACGGCGCGCCGCCCGCGAATCCATTGAAGGTAGCGTTGGTGAAGTGGTACGCGGCGAATACGACCACCAGCTTCAAAGTGGGGAAAGCGCCGGACGGCATTGCCTTTGATGGCGAAAACATGTGGGTTGCGAACTACGTCGATGGGACCGTAACGAAGATCCACATGAGTGATGGCGCAAACCTGGGAACGTTCAAGGTGGGCCAGCAGCCGTTCGGTGTTGCCTTTGACGGAGCGAACATTTGGGTGGTGAACACGCTCGACAACACGGTGAGCAAGCTGCGCGCCCGCGATGGGAAGAACCTGGGGACCTTCGCTGTGGGCAAGGCGCCGTGGCAGTTGGCCTTCGACGGGGCGAACATGTGGGTGGTAAACGCCCAAGCGGGAACCGTCACAAAGCTGCGCGCCAGCGACGGCAAGATCTTGGGGACGTTTGCCGTCGACGGCGCGCGGAGCATAGCGTTTGACGGTACCTATATGTGGGTGCCGGGCGGCACCGGGGGTGCTTACACTGTAACCCGCCTGAAGCTGGACGGGACCAACGCGGGCAGTTTTCCACTCGACGGGCAACCGCTCGGCTTAGCGTTCGATGGTGCGGACATCTGGGTGGCGGTCGGACAAACGGGCCATGGTGCACTGGATAAATTGCGGGCCAGCGATGGCAAATTCCTGGGAAGCTTCAACATTTATGGCCAGCCGTGGTTCGTCGCGTTTGACGGAGTGAACATCTGGGTAACGGAGCTTACGTTGGTTGTGGAAGTGCGGCGCAGCGATGGCGCTGTCATCGGGGAATTCGGAAACATCAACGTTCCCTACGGGATTGCGTTCGACGGGGCGAACATCTGGGTAACGGGCGACGGCGACGGTACAGTTTGGAAGATGTGAGGAGGACGCCCCGAAATCACGGGCCGGCTGGCCCACCTTTAGGTGCTTTGTAAAGGTGGGAGCGTCGAGGTCGGCGGTTTCCAGCTTTCGGAGTTGTCCTTTCGCGGAAGGACGCCGTGCAAATCAATCAGTGGGGCGAGGCCGAGACGAAAATCGCGACGCCAGCACCGTGAGCCCCACCTTTACACAAAACGTAAAGGTGGGCCAGCCTGCCATTTCCAAGTTTTAGGGTGGCTGGCAGGGATAGTTACTTTTGTCGCGAATTGTCTAGTGCAGGTATTCCCGCCGCCAGATGCCCCAAGGTCGCGTGTCGCGGCCGGTTTTGATTGATCGCGGACTTGCCCACGGGATCATCGTCGTTGCCGTGAGTCTTGCCCGCGATGATTCCCTTGTAAGCGACCGTTTCGTAAGCGTAACCTGTCAGCGTTGCGGTAATGTCCTCGCCGTTGCGATTGCGAACTGTGAGCCGTGCCCATCCCCAGTGGGTGTTTCCGTTAATTTCAAATTTGAGCCCAAGATACCGATTCCACACCTGCGCCCACCATCCGCCTGAAGCTAAAACTTCATTGCGGATCATTGTTCCCCCCGCATAAAGCTTTTGCTGCCTCGAACTGATTACCGCCCCTGCTCGCAGAGCAAAAGCCTGCTTGATAACAAAATACGAGCTCGCCGAGATATTCCCCAAAACCAGATTGCTTTTTCCGCCCGGCTCAACCACGAGTCCGTTGACGTAGTTGGCAGGGTTTTGATGATCAATTGAAAATCGGGAGTGCCGTCGTTGTTGAGGTCGAGGTTGTAGCTTCCGTAATTGTGGATGACCTGATGGGTGGGTGTGTAGACGATTTCTCCTTCGATAAACGAACGCAGCTCCCCGGATCCCCTTTGACCCTCGGAAGCAGCGGCGAGGTTTTTGGCGTTGCCTATAGTGGCGGCACCTGGGGTCAGGAGATCGTGTTCGAACTTACCCCGTCGAATGGGAACTGGAGCTTGACCACGCTACACAACTTTCCCGATCACGACAGCGACGGGCGTCGGCCCCAAGGCTCCGTCGTTTTCGACAGCAGCGGCAATCTGTATAGCACCGCCTACAGCGGAGGTTGGTCGGCAAACTGCGGCAACTTCGGCTGCGGGACTCTCTTCGAGCTGCAACCTTCCAAGGGTCAGTGGAAGGAAACAATCGTCTACACGTTTGTTGGCGGCAAGAATGCCGGTCAGCCCGGAAGCGGTCTGATTCTGGACAGTTCAAACAACCTCTATGGCACCACAACCTCGGGCGGAGTCAACGAGAACTGTGGCTACGGCTGTGGTACTGTGTTCGAGGTAATCCCGTGAGCAGCCCTGTTCGAAATTCCCCTTACTATGCCTGGCGAGGTGCTGCGGCAGAGACGTAATTAATTACGTCTCTACAGGGACGTCTTGCTAGCTCATTTCCGCGGCCTTGGCTGCGTTGCGGAACTCTTTGGATTCTCCTAGCGGCAACTCTACCGTTACGCGCGAGCCTTGGGGTTGCAGATTCTCGAGCCGGATCTCGCCATCGTGCTCTTTGATAATTCCGTAACAGATACTCAGGCCCAACCCTGTGCCCTTGCCCACGGGCTTGGTGGTGTAAAAGGGATCGAGCGCGCGGTTCAAATCTTTGAACCCCGGACCGGTATCTTCCACTTCGACAATCGCCCGGTTTCCGCGAGCAAAGGCGCGTACGGTAATCCGTTTCGGACCCTCGATATTTTCGACGGCATCGATGGAGTTGTTGATCAGGTTGAGCAGAATCTGTTTGAACTGATCCTCATCGACCGCCACTCGCGGAAGATTGGAGCGAATGTCGGAGAGAATCTCGAGTCCACGGGTATGCGCGTAATACTCGCGCAGCGTAAGAACGTCTTTGACGATGGGAGCCAAATCCACCGGCTGGCGATCCATGGTGCTTTGTCGAGAGAAGCGCAGCAGGTTCTCTACAATCTTCTTCATGCGGCGGCTCTCGTTGACCAGCTTTTCCAGTTTCTCCCGCGCTGGTCCGGACGGCACGTCGTCGCTGAGCAGATCGCCATAGCCCATTACGGAGGTGAGCGGGTTATTGAGCTCGTGGGCAACGCCGGCCACCAGCTGTCCCAATGCCGCAAGTTTTTCTGAGCGGATTAACTGGCTCTGCAACGATTTCAGCTCAAGCGCTACCGAAAGATCGGCCGCCAATAGCTCGATTCGCGCCAACTCGGGGGCAGTGACCGCTTCGACATCCCGTGGATCATCGAGACCAATACAACCCAGATAGCCGCCGCGCGCGGAACAGAGAGGAATCAGGAGTTCGTCTCCCGTATTCCAGTATGGATTTGGATCGTAACGAAGCGAGCTCTTGAGAGGATCATATTTCGCGGCTTCTGCAGCCGAGAGCAAGAATGAATTCTGGCCGATGGGGCGTCCGCGGGCGCAGAAATCTTTAATGTCGTCCGGGCTCCAAAGGCGAGCTTTCTTTTCCAACTGGGCCAATGCCGCAGGGGACAACCCACTGGCTCCCGCAACCCGCAAGCCGTGGCCGCCACTGTCGAGATGAATGACAGTGGTGCGAAAATTGCTGACGTCGGCGATGGCTGCGGCGATTTCATTGCACAGCAAGTTCACGGTCGCGCCACTCAGCAGTTGCGAAGTGATCGTCGAGAAGCGTTCGAGTTGATCATTTAACGCGCGTTGCTTGCGCCGCATGGTCTCGATGGATTCGGACTTATCTTCGACGACTGCCAGAATCATGCCGAAGGCCACAAACAGCTTGGGAGTATTCCACAGTTCCGCCGGAATATTGGCGTGAGGGGCGAAGTGATCCAACAACATTCCCACCGGAAACACCGCTCCCCAGCAGAAAAACCCTCCGGCAGCGGTGAGAATGCCAGGGGAGGCGCGCCAGTAGTTGCGGCAGAGGAAAACTCCCGGTAAAGCAAATCCAAGCCCCAGCAGGGCGGTCAGACCTTCATCAAAGGAGCCACGGCATGCCGCCTGTACAGCCCAAAGCGCGATTGCCGAACTCACGAGCGCGAGCGAAACTGCGTATCGGGAGAACTCGCGCACCCAGAAGAGAAAGAGAATCCCCCCTACGAAACAGGTCAGCAGGCAGAAGACATACGGCCATCGCGCATGCACATCGTAACTGGACAGAATCGCGTAGGCTACAGAAGGTATTCCGGTGATGACAAGCATCAAGGTTCGCTTGTGCTTATTTTCCGCAACTACCGAGACAGACACTACAAACGCGACGGCGGCAGCTTGTAGCGAACCCAAATCGATTGCCAGCAGGTATGGGCTGACGTCTCCGGTCGCGGGCTCCAGCATCTGCGCCACGAAGTGCGTGAAAATCAGGAACCATGCGACCATCCACAGCTGCAAACGTGCAGAATGGCTGTGCCGCTTGAGCGCCAGGAAAATGCCAACCAGCACGGCCACCGTCACTACTGTGGGGATCTTCTCAAGCAGGGTCATATAGGAAGCTCGGACACACAGTATGTCAGATTGCAGAAAGAACCAAGGGGTTCGAGGTTACCAGGGTAACCAATGTCATAACCGGCGAATTCCGAACGCCTGCGCAACTTTCAAGATAGTTCATGGGTTAAAGCAGATTGGTTATTATCGTTCTTTACAAATCTCGACGTTTCTTTGCTTTACGGACTCGTGAATGTAATCGATGATTGATGAAATACCAGAACTGTGAGAAACGGTTACGATCGCAACCGAACGTGATTCTGGGGTCAGAATGACGATTCCGGGTCCAACTCGGGGGGTGCGGCTTACATCCAAATACTCATCCAGTCTTCGGAGAAAAGTTTGAGAAAGCTAACTTTAATTACTGCCCTTTTTGTATTCTGCCTTTTTGAAGGAACCGCCCACGGCCAACAGTTCGACGCAGCTTTTGGCATGGGCACAGTCTCCTCGGGTGCACCCACGACCTCGCAAGGACTCTTGTTTCCGTCTCTGAGAGGCGGCTTATATCCGAGCATCAGCGCCGATTTCCTCGTGACCCGTCGTTTAGGGATCGAAGGAGAGTTCGCCTGGAGGGCGAGTCAGGCACAGTACGGAGGCGTCGAGCCGTATCGGCCGATCTTTTACGCTATTAATGCAATCTGGGCCCCGAAGCTTACCAAAAACATTACGGCTGAGTTGCTGGGTGGCCTTGGCGGTGAGGACCTGCGATTTTATGGAAACCCCAACTTCAACTCGCTGGCGGGTTTCACAAATTACACCAGCAGCAATCACTTCATGGGAGACATTGGCGGAGGCATTCGCGCCTATGTCTGGCACAATGTCTTCGTCCGCCCCGAAGTGCGCCTCTACCTGGTCCACAATAACGTCGAATTCAGCTCAGGCCATGTTGAGCGCTATGGCGTCTCGCTCGGGTATAGTTTCGGCGGACGGTAGCTGCCGGCACGCGATCAGGGAATATTGTTCAGGTCTTTCTGTAGAAACGTAGCTCGCTACGTCTCTACAGACTTGTCATCCGTTTATCTCACGACAACATGAATTAGACTTAGGTTTCTGGGTCAACACTTAGAAACATGACGTTCATTTCACCTGTCGATGCGGCCAAGCCACCGAAGGCCAGAAAAGCGCGAATCGCCATAGTCTCTCTTCTTTTGGCGGTTTTCTGCATCGGAGTGTCAATCGCTCAAAACGCTGGCGCCGTCGATCGCTCCGCCATCCTGCAATTTCTCGATCAGACCATCAATTGGTACCGCCAGAGCGATATGGAACGGCAAATTGCGACTGAACCTAACGACGTTATTTTTGTGAACGACAATCGTGCCCTGGCGGACCAGATCGTGCGTAGTGGGTTCGACTTTGCGAGAGCCACAGCGGACTTGGCGACACAGGCGTCGACGAAACCCGATCAGGTGCAGAACCCTGAGGGTGCGCGATACCAGTCGCTTCTGCAACGGGCGGAAAAGCTTGATCAGCAGGTCAAGCAGACACAGTCGGAGTTGCAGGCCGATCGTCAAAAGCTGGAACACTCCAGCGGCCAGCAACGCCGCGAACTGGACGCCACCGTCGGTGAATTGCAAAGCGAAATCGATCTTGCCGATGCCCGCCGCGAGATTCTCCGCAATATGGCCGATTTTGTGGGAGGCGCAAGCACCAGCGCTTTGGGAGCGAGCAGTCTGCGGGGACAAATCGACGCGCTCGCTCACACCGTAGCGCCGGAAGTGTCGGGCTCCACAATTGGCGCGACATCCAACCCATCGGGTAACGGGGCGTACCGTCCAGTTCCGGCGGTATCTGCCGGCAAGCCCGAACCCAGCGGCATTTGGGGGCTGACTGCGGATCTATTCTCTCTCTCCGGCAAGATCCAGACATTTAATGACCGCATGAAGTCGACCGATTCTTTGGCACGGGGCTGCAAACAGCTACTCGACCCTCTGGTTGCTCGCCTCACGGAGTTGACAAAGCAGAGCGATACCATCGCCCAGCAGGCCGATACTGCGGATGCCAACACCCTGGCTCAACAGAAAAAAGAACTGGATTCACTTACCGCCCAATTCAAGCAGATCTCGGCCGCCGTGCTCCCCCTGAGCAAGCAATCCATCTTGTTGGATCTTTACAAGCGGGGTCTGATGAACTGGGACGCTAGCGTAAAGGCGCGGTACCGGTCGGACTTGAGGGGACTTTTGTTCCGGCTGCTCCTGCTTGCCTTGGCTTTAGGATTCGTGCTGGGTGCGGCGGAAGTGTGGCGGAGGGCGATTTTGCGCTATGTGCATGAAACTCGCCGCCGCTATCAGTTCCTGTTAATCCGCAGGATTGTGATGTGGTTTTCCATTGCGATGGTCGTGGCTTTCTCCTTTGCCAGCCAGCTTGGATCGGTCGCCACCTTTGCAGGACTGATCACTGCAGGGGTGGCGGTCGCGCTGCAAAATGTCATTCTCTCGGTCGCAGGTTACTTCTTTCTGATTGGCAAATTCGGAATTCGCGTGGGCGACCGGGTACAAATCTCCGGAGTGACAGGAGAGGTTGTTGAGGTGGGTCTGGTGCGGCTGCAACTCATGGAACTGAGCGGCACCGGATCGGAGATTCCTACCGGACGCGTGGTTGCATTTTCCAACTCTATTGTTTTCCAGCCCACTTCCGGCCTCTTCAAACAAATTCCCGGAACCAACTTCATGTGGCACGAGATTACCGTGACACTGCCCGGCGACAGCGAATATTACACGGTTGAGAAAAATCTGACGGAAGTCGTGGAGAGGGTTTTTGCCGACTACAAGGATGACATTGAAGGCCAGCGCCGCCAGATGGAGCGTACGCTGGGATACACATCGACTGGGGAATTTCGTCCCCGAACGCGCCTGCGTTTTACTCCCAGTGGCCTCGAAGCGGTCATCCTCTATCCCGTAACGTTGGCGAACGCGACCGAGATCGATGACCGGATTACGCGAGAGTTGCTGGATGCGCTGTCCAAGGATGATCAGAAAAAATCAACGGGACAGGGCACGCCGACCCTGAAGCTCCGGACCGATGTGTCCCCGCCAACCACCTGAGGACAATTTCGCGAAACTAATTTCTGCGCCCAGGGTTCATTTCGTTATCGGTCCAGGGGACTAGCTCGTCCCCGGGCCATTGATGTGTCTAACTCTTGAGGTGCTCCATGAGACTCTTCCACGTTGCCTTTTTGGTTTTGATCGGCACATCGGTTGCCGCGTTTGGGCAGACGCAGCAGCGGGACTGGGTCCCTCAGGGAATTGAAAGCCTGGGGCAGAATGCCTCGTCTCGCACCGAGTTCACTCTGGATCACTCCATGCTTGTCCTCGCCTCCAAGCTCGACCAGGACGATGAAGACTTGCGGCGCGTGGTTGCAGGCGTGGATGGCGTCTCGGTGCATAGCTTCCGCTTTCCGAAACCCGGGATGTACGATTCCGAAGTTCTGGGATCTGTCCGCCAGCAGTTCCACACTGCCGGCTGGAAGCACATGGTCAGCACTCACGATAAGGACGGCGGCCCGGGCGCAACCGATCTCTGGATTCACTTCGACAATAAAGTCATTCGCAACATCGCGGTTCTCGTGTGCGGCGAGAAACAACTCAACCTCATCGCAGTCTCAGGATCGATCAGTCCGCTCGACCTCGTTCATCTGGCTGGACACTTCGGCATTCCTAAGATTGATGGCGGAGTCGTCGTCCCGGTGCCGGAGAGTGCTCAGTAGCGCAGGGCTTCCATCTGTCATCGTTCGAGCGCCAGCAGGATCATCTACGAATGCGTACGATCTGGCGGAGTCTAGAAACCTGCCTGCTGCACGCGGAAAGTTGGACTCCGATCACTTGATATAATCTCTCGAGCTTTTGGTAGCGCGCCGGGATGGCGGAATTGGCAGACGCGCTGGACTTAGGATCCAGTGCCGCAAGGCGTGCAGGTTCGAGTCCTGTTCCCGGCACCAGATAGTTCAGGGCGAGACACAGCGCGTGTCTCGCCCTTCGATACTTGCCAGCCACGCGCGGCTTCTACTTGCGAATCCGCCGCAGGCTAGCTCCAGATAGAATTCCCAGAATTACTGTACCTGTTGCAATCCCTGGTAGACGGCCATTCCGGCGATCACTAGCAGCAGCACTCCGGAGGCAGCGCCCATCCACTTTACCAAGGGAGTGATCTTGTTCACCTTGGCCATGATCTCGATCTGTTCCTTTTCCATGTGCGATTCAGATTCGCCGAGGAACAGTTGATCATCCTCCTGCATGGTCAGGGTGCTGCGGTAGATGAGGAGGATGACGAGGATAGCGGTGAGAACTCCCCACACAGCTAGCGGCCACATAAGCGACGACATCATAAGCCACCTCGGTGCTGATCTTGAACTGACCCCGAAGCTTTGCCGATGTTGGTGGTCGGCCACAACCAACAACAGGTACGGGGCCCCACGCGCAGATTATAGCCCCAGAAAGCAAATCCCGGCAGGTTTTGTTTTGGGCCGCGACCTTGTGGGCCTTTGAGTCATCTAACCAGACAAGGCAGGGTGTCGAAGCGCGGGATTTTTGCCTCGACCCCAGGCCCCGCTTTGTTATAATAAACAGGTAGCAATTTCAAGGAGATGCCAATGGCCACAACCACTGTCCCGACAGCCGTTCCCGAAGTGACTCCCAAAAAGCCGCCGGTTAGCCTAACCACCAATGCGATCTCCAAGGTGAAGGAGATTATGACGCAACAGAATCCGGTCCCTGCCGGCTTGCGTGTGGGAGTTGTCGGCGGAGGCTGCTCCGGTTTCTCCTACTCGATGTCGTTTGAAAACGGCGCGGGTATGATGGATAAGGTGTTCGACATGGATGGGCTCAAGGTCTATGTGGACGCGACCTCGCTGATGTACCTAAACAACTGCATCGTGGATTATGTCGAGACCCTCGAGGGTGCCGGCTTCAAGTTCGAAAACCCGAACGTGAAGAGCACATGCGGTTGCGGATCTTCGTTCAGCGTGTAAACTGGGCAGGCCTTGGAGTTTGGAAAAGCCTCATCGCACCGGGCGATGAGGCTTTTGTGTCTCTGTCTCACTGGTTTCTCGCGTTCAGGTTTCCTCCGAAAATTCAATTCTCGCAATCGCGCGCCAGAGCAAGGAAAGTCTGCTGATGGATTGGCATGCGGCGATGTTTGTCATGTCCTGGACCAGATTCGACCTGGATGCTTATGGTCCCTGGTCGGGGGGCATTTGCGGCGGTTGCATGCCGGGTTGGTTGGGCTGGCCCGGTTCTCCCGAGACGCCGCCGGGAGTGCCCGGCGCGGGCGGAGTACCGGGAGCGCCCGGTACAGCGGTGGTTGCTCCCTGCAGTCCCGGCTGGTTCGGCGTGTTGAGGAGTCCACCGCGATCCGTAGTCGGATCGTAGATGAACTGCCATTGATAGTAGTGATCTTTCTTATTAAATACGCGGATGCTTTTATCTCTGCTGATACTGGCTACACCGACCATCGGACCGCCGCCGAAGACTTGAGCGCCAGGGCCCGAGCTCCCTTGTCCCGGCGCGCCGAGAGCGCCGGGGGCGCCCGGACCGCCGGGACCGGTCGCTGTAGAGACGCCTGGGCCCTGGTTGGGCGCAGGAACTCCGGTTGTTTCGCTGTCCGCATTTTCATCTGAGTTTTGTGCAGCAGGCCCGTTTGCTACTACGGTTGTACCGCCTAGGCCCTGAGTCGCACTCACGCCGGCGGCGCCGAGAGCGCCGGCCGCAGCGATCGTATTAAGAGGTGCAGGAGCCAGCCCCGCTTGCCCGCCGGGGCCGCCTGCAATTCCTGGACCGCCAGGATTGAGACCGTTTGCCGGAACCGCCCCTGCGAGTCCCGCACCAAACGACGTTTGTATATCGCCCATGTGAAGGATCTTGAAGTCTTTTCCGGTGATCGGGTCTTTATAGCGCCTTCGCAGAAAACGCACCTGATTGGTGTTCTCGAGTTCCTCGATGCGGGTTGGATAGCGGCCAAATTTCTTGACGAAATGTTTCATCGCCCGCGAGTACTGTACTCCGCGGTGAATCAACTCTTCCTCTCGATCCCGTTTCACCTGGAAAGTGAGGATCGGAGCCATGACTACCGCGGCGATGGCAATGAGTGCGACAAACAGGATGAGAGTGATCAGGATGTATCCGCGCTCGGAGCGACGGCGGGAGCCAGATTGTCGAGATGGCAGGACCATGGGAAAGTTCCCATTGAGTAATTTGTAATTGGGCAATTGATACACTCCGCTTTCTCCAATTGCCAAATTACGAAATTCCCCAATTATTCAATTCTTCACCCCGCAGTGAGCGGAATGCTCTGGCGGTTGTTGTTGAGCACGTCTTCTATTTCCACCGACGTGGGCGAGATGCGCAAGACCTTATAATGGCGATTGACGACTTCTCCCTCAGCCGCGATGAAAACGTCTTCACCCTCCGAGAGAAAAATCTTCTTGGACTCGCCCGGTTTGCTGGCAAATCCGAAAAATTTCAGGTTGATAGGCGGCGGTGGAGGCGGCTGCGGAGGTCCTTCGTCTTGCTTCTTTTTGTCCATGGCCCCGGTCTCTATGGGCTTTGGAATCTCCGCCTGCGCCAGGAAAATGTTCCGGCCCGTGCCCTCGTATTTCGTATCTTCGCTGGCCTTCAGCCAGTCGTAGCGCAGGCTGGGATCGAGGGAACGCGGCCCAGTGCTGGCCTTCTTGCCGCGAACCTTGGTGCGCGACACCGGTCGAGGAGACGTAGGGGGCTGAGAAGCTGCACCCGGAGTAGCGGTGCTCGCAGGCGCAGCCGCCGAGGGAGTGGAATTACCGGAGTTGAGCAGCAAGGCCAGGCCGGCAATTGCCATCAGCACGATAGCCACTATGAGCTTAACGCGATTTTCCGCACCGAGTTTCACTTCACACCCGTCTTCAATCAGGCACCCGTCTTCAAATATGTTTCCAGCTTGAGCTGCAGCTTGACCACTCCGCCTTGTGCTCCGCCGAGTCCCACGCTGTCTACCAGAAAAAAAAGTTGGTCGCGTTCCAGCGCGTTAATGAACCGCACCAGTTGCAGGTAATCACCGCCGAGGTCGGCGTCGATTTCGACCCGGCGCAAGCCCACCATTTCCGGATCCTTCATGGAATATTTAATGCTTTCGATTCTGGTTCCGCTCTGTGCCGCCACTTTTCCGAGATCGGCGGAAATGGCGGAGTCCTGCGACGGCAGCCGTTGCGCATAAAACTGGTCGATCTGCTTGCGGGCTATGGGAATCTTCTTGTCCAGACCGCGAAGTGGCTCGGCCTCTCGGGTTTTCTGCTGCAACTCCTTCCAGGCCTGGTCGAGTTGCTGGCGTCTCGAGCCCTGTGATCCGATCAGGGGGGAGAAAAACACCGCGAGCATGATGACATCCGCGGCCGCCAAGGCCGCCAGGGCGATCTTCACTTTATGCCGAGTCTCTCGAAGATCAGGCATTAGTGCGCACCTCCCGTACCGACTCCAACGTCAGGCACATAAAGCGCGGTAATTTGGAACTGGACTGTGTCCCCTGTTGTTCCACTGCTTACGTTGGAGTTTTCCTCTTCAATGTAGGTCTCGTGGAAGTGTTGCGAGGCCTCCATTTTGCTGACCAGATCCAGGGCATGTTCGCGGCTGTCTCCGGCCACGAGCAGCTTGATCTCTAATGCATTGTCGGGACTGAGTTCGGGATGAATTGACACCACGTGCAGCCGTGGCGGCATGAGTCGCTCCAGGTCTTCGAAGGCTTTGGTCCAGGAAAACGCCTTGCGCTGGAAAAGATCGTTGAGGAACAGGGATCGGTCCCGGGTACTGCTGTTCTGAGGCAGATTCAGCAAGGCTTGCGCATCAGCCTTTTCCTTGTCACGCTCCGCGCTCTGCGCTTCGTATTTCCGAATCAGTTGCCGGTCTTTGCGCGCGCCGATCCATCCATTGACGGTCATAACCAGCAGCAGAAGGGTGAGAATGCCAAGCGCAACCAGACCTCCGCCCCAGCGCAGCCAGAAGCGCCGCGCATCCTCGTAAGCCTGAGTTGCGAGATTGATGTCAACGCGCATTTATGAAAGCAGGGCCCCCACTACCCCGGCCATTCTCCACTTCGGAATCGAACGAACACTTGCGCCTAATTGCGAATCGGCCACGAGTTCTGTAACCTCTGCTCCCGTCTGAGCGCGCAGTGCGGGAACGGCTCCGCCTGCATCCGACAATCCAGCTACGAAGATGTGTTCAATGTTCAGATGGTAGGTATCCTGGAAAAACACCACCGAGGGATAAACCTCCTCCGCCAGTTGCTCTCCGCTAATGGTCACGCCGCGCGGATTTTCCAAAGTCCGGAAGAGCAGCAATTGGTTCTTATCGAGAATGGCAATGCTGGTAGTACGTGCGTCTACCTTCACGACCAGTGTCGGCCGGTCCGCGTCCGCCGCGCCCAAGGCAGCGAGCATGGAGGGCAGTACAATGCCAGGGCTGTATCCCGCTTCACGGAACACGGACTCGTAGTCTTCAATCACGCTGCTCAGCGCGACCGCTGCCACCACTTTCAGTCCGCTTGCGGCGGGCTGGGCGTGATAGGAAATCTTGGCTTTGTCGAGATCAAACGGGAGCGATTTCTTCAGGCGGAAACGGACTACACTCTCGGCCTCGGTGCGATTCGCGGGGAGAGTCTCAAAATCCAGCAACACGACCCGGACCGCGGCATCCGGCAGAACTGCGATCACATCACGGGACCGGCTGTTGAGACTGCCCAGCGTCTCCCGAACCGTGTCGAAAACACCTTTGCGCTCGCGCACATTCGCCTCGAGTAAGTCGGGCACAACGCAGCCCTTGGCCAACTCGCTTGTGGCGCACATATCGACCGTATCGCCACGCTCCGAAACCCGTCCGGCGAGCACACGATCGGCCGCAATTTCGCAGGCCAGCTTCGGCTTGGCACTCGAATTGAAATTAGGACTCATTACCGACACTACTCCGAGCAGCGATATTACAAGTAAAACCCTCAGCCAGTCATAAATGCAATAGCTGGAAGAGCACCAGAGTCATTGACCGAAAGATTGGCCCCCTCCCTCACGCTGTCACTTGAAGCGAAGTTGGCGTTTTCTCCCCCTCACGCTGTCATCCTGAGCGGAGTTGGTATCGCGAAGCGATGCCAACGCAGCCGAAGGACCTTATGTTCGCCAGTCCCCGCAATGCTGACTCAGGGAGTTCTCCCGTAAAGTCTCCTTGATCGAGAACACCCTGCCGCATTTCTGGCATCCTGGCCTTACTTGGGATCCTTCGACTCCCCGGGATGCTGCGTTGCACGCAGCATCCCACTACGCTCAGGATGACAGTGTTTTTGATCCGGCGATAGGCCGTCGTTGCGTAACCTACCGCATGCTTTCGATGAAGGTGACTTTGTTAATCTCTTTCAATGTAGTCAGCCCGATTCGCACTTTGTCCAGGGCCGATTCACGCAGGAAGCGCATGCCCTCATCGCGCGCAGCACGCCGGATCTCGGATGTAGGCTTCTTCAGCAGAATCATCTCGCGGATGCGGTCGCTCAAGTCGAGCAGTTCGTGGATGGCAGTTCGTCCACGGAATCCGGTGCCGGCACATTCGATGCAGCCTTGTCCTTCATAGAAGTTGACCTCCGACCAGGTCTTCGGATCGAGACCACTGGCCTCCATGACTTCCGGGGAATAGTGCGTTGCCGTGCGGCAGGATTCGCAAATCAAGCGCACCAGTCGTTGCGCCAGAATGCAGTTTAACGCCGAAACAAAGTTGTAAGGCTCGACGCCCATGTTGAGGAAGCGACCGATAACGTCGACTACGTTATTCGCGTGGACAGTCGTGAAAACCAAGTGGCCGGTCAGCGCGGACTGAATGGCGATCTGCGCCGTTTCGGTGTCACGAATTTCGCCGACCATGATCTTGTCGGGATCGTGACGCAGAATTGAGCGCAGTCCACGGGCGAAGGTCAGCCCCTTTTTCTCATTGACCGGGATTTGGGTGATGCCACGAATCTGGTATTCGACCGGGTCTTCGATGGTGATGATTTTATCTTCGTCGGTCTTGATCTCGCTGACCGCAGCATACAAAGTTGTGGTTTTGCCGCTGCCGGTCGGCCCCGTGACCAACACCATGCCGTACGGTTCCTTGATGTAGCGGCGGAACTTCCGCAAGTCGTCTTCGTCAAAACCCACCACGTCGAGCGTAAGTTTGTGGAACTTCTCGCTCATCGACTCTTTATCGAGCACGCGGAGCACGGCATCTTCGCCGTGGATCGACGGCATGACCGAAACACGGAAGTCAATTGGCCGCTCGGGGCTGCCGTAGCGCACGCGGAAACGTCCGTCCTGCGGAACCCGGCGTTCGGATATATCCAACTCGCTCATGACTTTGATACGCGAGATGATGGTCGAGTGATGCTCCTTGGCAATGGGCGGCATGGCCTGGGTCAGCACGCCGTCGATGCGGAACTTGATGCACACCGAATCATCTCGAGTTTCGATGTGAATATCGCTGGCCCGCCGCTGCAGCGCGGTGAAGATCGTAGTATCGACCAACCGAATAATCGGGCTGATATCGCCTTGCTGCGTGGCCAACCGGTCGATTGAAATGCTCTCTTCGCCGCCGCTCTCATCTTCCCGGATCACATCCAGAGCAAAGCCTTCGCTGGCGTCTTCGAGAACCCGCTTCGACTGCTCCGTCTTCTTGAGGATTTCGGTGATCTGCGCCAGAGTCGAAACTTTCGTGACGATGCGCTTGCCCAGCAATAAGCTGATCTCGTCGATCATCATCAGTTGGCTGGGATCGGCGATTGCGATGGCCAGCCGGCCGTCTTCGGTCTCCTCGAGAGGCACGAAGTTGTAGCGGAACATAAGGTGAACCGGGATGGTCTTGAACAGATCGTGATGAAGGGAGAAGTTATGCAGATCGACGAACTGGCAGCGATAGCGGCGCGCGATATCCTGCGCCTTTTCCAATTCCTCAGCATGGGTGCCGGGCGCTGCCGTCCCGTTTCCACCCACGAATACTGCTTTGTTTTCGGTTGAAGTTGCCATTTCTAAACCTACCTACACAGGCCAGAGCCTTATTTCTCGTCTAATAAATTGCACACCTAGTGAATCGTAGATCCTAAAGTGAAGATGGGTAAATACAGCGAGATGAGTATTCCGCCCACGATCACTGCCATGAAGATGAGGATGACCGGCTCGATCAAAGCCATGGCCGCTCCCAGCGCGTTCTGCACATCCTCTTCGTAAAACTCCGCCACCGAGTTGAGCATTGCCGGCAAGGCTCCGGTGGATTCTCCGACCTCGATCATCTCTACCGACAACTCGGGAAACATCTTTTGCTCTTCCAAACTCTTGGCCAGCGGCTGTCCTTCGCGTACGCGAATGGCGGCATCCGATATTCCAAGTAAGATGCGCCGGCTGCTCATCGAAGCTCCCGCGGTTTGCAACGACGGCACCAGAGGCATACCTCCCGCAAGCAGGGTCGAAAGCATGCGAGAAAAGTTTGCTACCTGGTACTTCAACCATATTTGGCCGAGCAAGGGCAGCGCCAAAATACTGCGGTCGATCCGTTCGGCCCCGCGATCCGTCTTCTTCCAATGCCAGAAAGCCACCAACGCGATCACCAGCAAAGCCGCAGCCACCGGGAAGTACCGTTGCGCGTGATTCCCGATATTCAGCATGATCAGGGTGATGACTGGCAGTTGCGCACCCATATCCTGGTAAAGCTTGGCAAACTGCGGCACCACATACGTCACCAGGAACACCAGCATCAACGAAACCACGGTCACCAGCAAAGTCGGATAGACCAGCGAGACCGCTAGTTTTTTCTTGAAAGTCAGTGCCATTTTCTGAAAGTTGATGTAGCGGCTGAGTACTTCTTCCATGTTGCCGCTCTTCTCGCCCGCCATCAGGGTGCTGGTGTAGATTTTTGGAAAAGCACCTTGGCCCGAAAACGCGTCGGACAGCAACTCCCCGGCCTTGACCCGGTCGCGCACATTTTGCAACAAGCTTTGCAGATACGGATCCCGCTGCCGCTTGATCAGCAAATCCAAAGAATTCAGAATCGGCAGCCCGGCCTTGATCAAGGTAAGGAATTGCGAATTGAAGATAAGAAATTGGCCTTGCTTGACCTTGCCTCGCCGCCGCAATCCCCCGGAGAACATGCCCCGAGGCTTCACCCAGTACACCAGGAAGCCCTGCTGCACGAAGCGGTCGCGAACCTCGGCCTCCGAGTACCCGTTCTCGACCTGCTCCAACAAGTGCCCGCGCTCGTCCGCGATTTTGACTACGAATTCCGCCATGGGATCGTCGCTTTACCGTTGCCCACCCCAGTCTAGCATTCCCGCCTACCATCGTTTTGTTAATTGCCCGTCAAACCCTATCGGGAGTAATGAAGTCCCCGGAGTCGATTGCTGACGGTTAGACACGCTGTAAACCATTGATAAACAGTTACTTATAGCTGTCATCACGAGCAAAGCAAGGGATCTGTAGTTCGCTCCATTTCTAAGGTCCTAACTCGCCCTGAACCACCTCAACGCCATCAGGCACCACAAACCGAAACCGCTGATCGGGTACGGCCATATTCTCCTTCTGATTAGTAAAGCGATATTCCGTGACCGATCCGTCCACTTCCTCGATCAATATTCTGCTAATCCAGTGCTCCGGGTTGATTTCCAGCAAAACCTGGCTGACCCGGTCCGCCAAACTCTTCGGGACGCCCCTCAGAACCACATCTCCCGCCGCCAACGGGGCTACATCGGAAGCGAGAGACAACCCCTGCAATTCCTTCTCCAACCGCGTCTTACCCAGAAGAAAGGCCAGCGGAGACCGCAAATCGTCCAACTTCTTGACCGCCGTCCGCCGCACCTGACGCTCGCCCGGGACGTAAAACCATGCATCCTTGCCGTCGCTCAGGAAGAGCTTATCTCTCGGAGAACGGTACTCCCAACGCATCTTGCCAGGTTTTTTTAACCAAAGTGTTCCCGATTCAGTACGTTCCATTCCGGCTCCCCGGTAAATCTCCGTAAACTCCGCCTGCAGCGACCGCAAACGGTTGTAACGTTCGTCAACGGCCTGTGCGATGGCGTGGACGCTAGGTGCGGGAACAGGGGCTGCTGTCCCAGTGACCAGTCCAAGGACAAGAGAGACAACAAAGTTGCGCAGTATGGAATTAAGGTCCACAGAAGTAGTTTACTGGAATGGCAAGGTAGGCACGAAGCGTCCACGCTCGTGCTTCATCGCCCTTCTTCGACCCTGGCTGCACAATTAAGGTAGATTGGTCGCGCCCAGTCCCATGTGCCTTCACGCAGTCGCGTGGAAAGGCAACACACTTGCGAACTCACAAGGAGTGCTGAACTAACTCATGCCGCGCAACCCGGTGACGCAGCGATGTCTCTCGGCTCAACCTCGGGCTCAACGATGACCGGCCAATAGGATATTTGGCCCCTGAAGCTCCCCACAGAAGCGCGGGCTGGGCCTTTGTGCTGTCGCTGCTGGTTCCGGGTGCGGGGCAATTCTACTGCGGTGAGACTGGCCGGGGCTGGATCACGCTCGGCTTCTGGCTGCTGGGACTGCTTTGCTCCTTCTGGTCACGCGAGGGCTTAAGGGGCACCGGCATAATAGTGGTGACCGTTCTCTGGATATTCTCGTTTCTGGACGTCTATTTCACGGCGATCGAGATTAATCGCGGACAACACGCCCATGTGAATGTGCAGAATCCGCGAGTGGCGGTGACGCTCAATCTGCTGACCGCTGGGTTCGGCTATTTCTATCTAGGAGAGCGAGCCAAGGGCACCGTGATTTTCGTTGCCACGCAAATCGTACGATTCGGTTTGCCGCCGGTCACGGGATACGGGGGCGGTGTGGTCTCGCTGGCCCTCCTCGTGGCACAGATGTTAATGGGCGCCGATGCCTATCGCGTCGCTCGTTTGCAATTGAAGGAAGCGCTCGGTCCTCCGCCCGAGCCGCCCGTCGCAGGAACTAGTAAGGCCTCCCGAATTCCCGGGTTCGTCCCGTCAACATCACAAATGCAGAGTACTTCGCCGGTTCCGTCGCCCGTAATCACTTGCGATCGGATTCCCTAGCCTACAAGTACTGGAAAAAATGCGCCTTCGAAGGACACGCGGGATGCCTGAACATCATTGCGGGTGCCAGGCTGACCGGTGACGGAGGACAGAAAGTAGATGTTAACGAAGCTCTTGATCTGCACACGATCGTGTTCAAAAAGCGGGATTCGATACCAGTGCGCAGGTGCGCTATCGGCGCTGAGTATCGCGAAGATCGTCTATTTTACCGGCGTGCGTCGCCCCGGAGATGATGAGTTGGAGTGGGTAAACAAGTCGTATGATCTTATGGACAAACTGGAAATGGCAGACAGCAACCGGAATGTTTGCCACCGGTCGCACGCTGAGATCGAAGAATTTCTTCTGCGGCTGAGCCGGGGGCAACGAGAGGTAAGCATCTTGCAGGATGCAGCCGGTCGATTGGGCGATGAATCGCCGACAGCCAGAGCGGTCATTCACCTGTTTTCAGGATCGACCGGTGACGCGGAATTTGAGGCGGCTGTGCAATCGAGCAAATCAGAGCATGGGCGTTGTTCAGCCTATTTCGATGCTATGTGGTATGCGGAAATCATGAAGCACGAGTCCGCAGCGCAGCGATATTACGAGCACCTATCGGAGATTGGAACATTTCATTGCGGCATAGAGCCGGCGTTCGCTAGCAAGTTCAAACCATGAGGAGCGGAAGTTCCAAGGGCAGGCTCACGACACCTTAAGAGGCACGGCAATGCTTCCCAGTCGCCCGGTTAACTTATCGTGTACGAGGAATCTGACTGTGTACTCCCCGGGAGCGAGTTCAATTACGTTATTCAGCGCAAACCCCTGCTGATGCGCCTGCTGCGCTTGTTCCGGGGAAAGCTGGCCGGCGGCATTGAAGTTCGCGTTTTGGGGATCAGTGCCCGCCTTGGTGGCCCGCACAAAGATTTCCAGGTTCAGTTCATGACCTGTGGGCGGGGGCAGATCCGCCTCCGGGGGGAAGGTGACAACAAATCCCAATTTCTTTTTCTGTGCCGCTGCTTCCGTCGTCGTCCAGTGCAAAGTGAACGGCACTCCCGTGAAGTCGAGAGGCGAGGACAGTACCGCTGATAGAACGTCTGCTTGCTGCCAGCTGACCGCCTCGCGGAAGAATCCACTGGGCGCAAGCACACGAACGCCCGGCCGGCTCATCGTTAGCTTGAGATCGCACCAGTCCGACTTGCAAGTCTTGCCGGCGTCAGATGCCACCACGTCATAAGCTGCAAGGTTCTGCTGGGATATTCCGGTCAATGACGCCAACGGTTCCATCGGGGATACCTCGCGTCCGCCGGTCATGACGGCGAGCATATGCATGGCGTGCAACGTCTGGGTGTCGACCGGTGTATCGGCTTGCCCGCGGGTTGCGAGCGGGTAAAGCGCAACTTCCGACCGCACCATCGCGGTTAAACATGCTTTCCAGAATGGCCGCAACACCTTCAACTCATCGGGCGTCAGCATCTGGTGGTTTTGGTACTCTGAGCCGACTACACCGAAGCCATTCACCATCGTCGTGGTGCCGACAACCAATCCAGTCTTCTCCTCAACCTCGAAGGGAGTGATATTGGCGATCCACACCAGCGCTTTGCGGCCTGAAATGCCGGCCGTCGCCGCAGACAGGGTGCGGAACATGTCGAGGACGGGTTCCGGACTGGCGTGCAGCGGCGCCCCCGCTACTGCAAAGTTGGCAATTGTCCCCTTCAGGAAGTCGACCAGGCGCGCAGTTTCAGCCGAAACTTCCGGCGTAGCGTCGCCGGGGGGACGGCCATGCACCATGGCATCCGCGCGGCTCAATGCCGCCGTCAGCGTCGCCGAACTCGTGGTGTAATCATGCACCGTGTGCAGCGTGCCATGGGTATCCATCACCAGCAGGTACACCGGCAAGTTGGAACTGGCACAGGCAGCCAGATACTTTGCGATTACCGGGCGGAGATCCCGTTCATCGAGCCAGCGGGTATGAATCGTGTCGACTACCAGGATGACTAATCCACGACCGGTCCTGGCATTGTTGCGGTTGGTGAACTCCCCGGCGGCCGGTTCAACGATGGCGGTTACTGCCGGAATGGCTTGTACTTGTCCAGGCTGAGGTTTCTTCTGAATTTCAATGGTCAAGTCTTTGTCGGTGACATCGCGAATCGGCGCGCCATTCGCATCGGTAATGACCGCGCCGAACTGCAGCTTTCCATCCCCGGGGTTGGGGGATTGGGCCAGGCAGGCGGCAGCCAACAAAACAGCCGCAAGGACAAGTCCGCAGCATCTCATAAGAGGCCACCGCTCGATGCGGCGCAGCATAGCACCGTCGGCCAGCAATAGCAAGATCGACAAGCCTCTGCGCAAGAAGCGGGAGACACAAAGACGGCATCGGTAACCTCGGGATTACAAAAGATCAGGGGAGAGGGGAGGGGAGTTGCCTTTGTGGCGGTGCGCCCATTTCAAGCCAAGATTGAATACTGATGGGTGCCCGCGATTCTCCTGAACACCGCATTCCGCGTCAGCACGTGTTCCAGCAGCGGATTGTGATAGAGAACGAACGCCGGCCTGGGATGTTCCCGTAACGACTGCTCCAGGTTGGTTGCCATGGTGGCCAATCCGGGTTCGGGCAAAGGGTTGAACAGATAAAGTACAGTTGGCTCGGGCGGGAAAGCAAATTCGCAGGCGTCGCCGAGGAGACAGTCGATGGCGAAGCACTGCTGCGAATCGCTTTTGTACTTGCCGATATTTTCTCGCGCCACACGATGCAGGTCAGGCAGCAATTCGATTCCCAGGATGCGCCGGAAAGGATAATCCCCAGCCATCAGCAGCGCGCGTCCCTTGCCTGAGCCAATGTCGATGAAGCTAAATTCGCGAAAATCGATCTGCGGACTGGCCTGCTTAAGGTTCTCGAGCATTTCGCGAAACAGCGCCGGTTCCGTAGGTTGATAAGGCGAATGGAAGTATCCCAACAACCGGTCGCGCCAGCCAACTGTCGCGCTGGTCGTATCTACGCGGAAGTCCCAGTCATATTCGACATCGCCGTAGCGCTGCCGCTGTCGCGCTGGAGTGGATTCGCGGGCGAACTCCCAGAGCGCGGAGATGAAACGTTTCACGGTGCAAGAAAATCCATCTCGCGCCGACCGTGCTTTCCACCAATGGCGAATGGTCGCCATGAGGCCTGGTCCGGAATTGGGCTCCGCTGCCATTGCAGACCATGGTAATGCGTTCGAGTTAGTAAGCCTCGGCCATTCGCACATCTCGCATCCGGGATTTCGGCTTGGTGGGAAAAGCAATAGCGGCGGCTGAAGGTCGTCTTAGGATTACTTTAGGAATGAGTCTTCATTCTGTCCAGCAGCACCGGCACCTGCTCGACGATCTCGATGTCGAATCCCTCGAGCGCGGGAACCTTTCGAGGATGGTTTGTGAGCAGACGAATGCGTCGCAGGTTCAAGTCCGACAGAATCTGAGCTCCGATTCCGATTTCACGTTGAGTCTTGCGTTCGCTTTCGGGCAGAGACGGCAGACGCTTGTCGCGGTGGAATGTGAGCATCTTTCGTTCTCCGATGTTTTCAACCGAAAAGCCTTTGGACGTTTGATGCAGATAGATCAAAGCGCCCCGCCCCTCGCGCGCAATGGCCTGCATCGAGCCTTCAATGGTTGCGTGACAATCACAAGCCGTCGATCCAAATACATCGCCCATCACGCAATGGGAGTGCATGCGTACCAGCACCGGCTCGCTGCTTTCGATGTCGCCTCGCACCAGCGCGACGTGAGATTCGCCGCCGTCCACTTCGCTCTCATACGCAATCAGGCGGAATTCTCCGTGACGCGTGCCAATCAACGCTTCGCCAACCCGATGCACGTAGCGCTCGTGCTGCATGCGGTAGCGAATGAGTTCGGCGACGGTCAGCATTTTCATGCCGTGGGTTTTGCAGAACTCGATGAGGTCGGGAACCCGCGCCATGGTTCCGTCGTCGCGCATGATCTCGCAGATCACTCCCGCGGGAATCAATCCGGCCATGCGGGCGAGATCGACTGAGGCCTCGGTTTGTCCAGCGCGAACCAGCACGCCACCTTTGCGGGCCTGCAGCGGGAAAACGTGTCCAGGACGCGCCAGATCCGAAGGCCGAGTGGCGGGATCGATCGCAACCTGGATGGTACGGGCGCGATCAAAGGCTGAAATTCCGGTGGTCACGCCATCGCGGGCATCGATCGCTTCGCAAAATGCGGTGCCGTAGTTCGAGGTGTTCTCGGCGCTCATGGGACCGATGCGGAGATGGTCCAAGCGCTCGTCGGTCATAGCCAGGCAGACCAACCCGCGGCCATACTTGGCCATGAAATTGATCAACTCCGGAGTGACCTTCTCGGCGGCAAGGGTCAGATCGCCTTCGTTCTCGCGATCCTCATCATCCACCACCACGACCATGCGGCCCGAACGAATCTCCTCGATGGCGGTGGGAACATCCGTGAATGCGGATTGGGTCGTCATTACAGAGCGATTGTAGCAAAAGCACTTTCATGAAATTGTAAGAGAATTGTCAACTTACCTCTCCACCTCGCGCTCGGCTCCCCTGAAAAAGTGCCCGCATGGAGCGCACGATCCACCGCGTCAAGACCACAATGATGATGAGCATCAGACCAACCATTGTTATTGCCGCATAGGGATGCTGGGTGGCAAACCAGGTGAGAAAGATGGCGAGTCCATCTTCGCCGAGACTTAAGGCCATGTTCGAGAACGGCTCGGGAGAAGGAGTTACGGCAGCCCGAATTGCGGTCTTGCCTCCGTGCGAGGCCAGCGCGATTGCACCCCCGGCAACCGTGGCTGCCAACTGCTCCCACGGAGACAGCGTCGCGGTCGCGCCGAAGGCAAGCAGAGCCGCGATGGGAATACGAATAAAGGTGTGCAGCGCGTTCCAAAGCAAGTCGAAGGCGGGTATCTTATCGGCAAAGAATTCGATCACGAACATCACGCCGCTGGCCGCGATCACATACCAGTTCGATAGCAATAGCAGCGCAGGAGGCAGCGGCAGCAGGCCGGCGTGGGCCAACAATCCAAGCGTGGCCAGCGTTGCGTAAACATTGAGGCCTGCGGCGAAGCTGGTGGCTATCAATAAAGCCACCAGTTCGCTAGTCGGAATGCTCGTGATGACTATCGGCGACGCCAATTAGACCTCAATGCGAACTCGTGGTTAAAAGCAAAGGGCCGCCACTTGGGCGACCCTTCAAGTTCCTGCCATCCCCATCAGTTTAGAGGGTGGATTCGATCTCAAACCCCCAAGCCTCAAGCAGGGGCTCAGGAATGTACTTTGAATTCTTATTGCGCCGCGCCCATTCCCGCAGCCGGGTGGAGCGTAGATACTGGTCCGGCGAAAGTTTGTATTCGCGGACGACTTGTTCAAATTCGGTGATGGTGGGAGTAATGGGCCCGATAGGCTCGGGCTTGCCCCAGTTAGGATTTCCGCGCCGTTTCGCCATAAGTATAAATGCCTCGTGTGTGAGATGAACTTACACAGCCAAAAGTTTAGATTCGATCCGGGCGCGACTGGATTCATCCTTGCCGCCTGGCCAACTTAAAACTCGGGCCGGGATACAGTTGGCCCGCTTGGCTAACCGGAAGACCTTGATTCTACAGCGTTTTGCGCAAAAGTCAACCAAAATCGCACCCGCGGATTGAACGGCTCCCCGTAAATCGATGATAGACAAGCCGTTCATGGGACAAACTGAATCCTAGTCCTGTCTTGCGATTTCTGTCCCGGCTGACTGCACGCTTTCGGACCTGGTTACTGTCGTAACCCGGTCCCAACCCCCGCGCATTGACCGAGGAGGGGTACCCACCTACATTTCATTAAGGAGGCTGTATCGTGAAGGATATCTACGAGGTACTCCGCAAGAAGCAAGCCGAGCAGGCTCAACTGGGCAAGCAGATCGAAGCTCTGCAGACCGCTGCCGAGCAGCTGCGCAGCGTAGCCCACTTACTTAACGAAGAGGAAGCCCACGGGGAAGGGGCCGCTCTTGGCGGCTAAGTATGTTTAAGGGAGTTCGGCCGGGATGAGTCTGCAAGCGCTGCTTCTGTGTTCTGACGACAAGACCGTAAAGGTGCTGCGGCGCGTCCTCAGTGACCTCGAAATCGACGTCGAAATTTCCATCGACGCAGACTCAGCTGTCCGCAAACTGACCCGCCGAAGATTCGAAGCAGTAGTGGTTGATTGCAACGACGAGGATTTAGCGGCCAGAGTGCTGAGCAGTGTTCGCTCGGCTCCGTGTAACAAGCGCTCCATCGCGGTGGCCATGATTGATAGCCAGAAGGCGGTGCGTAGCGCGTTCGGGCTGGGCGCGCATTTTGTCCTGTATAAACCTATCTCCGCGGAGCGTGCGCGCACCAGTTTCCGCGCGGCTCGGGCTTTGATGAAGTGCGAACGCCGCCGCAACACGCGGGTCGCTGTGCAGATTCCAGTAGCTTTGGTCACCGAGAATGGGGCGCGGCAGAGAAAGGCGCTGTCCTCAGACATCAGTCAGGGCGGTATGTCTCTCCGGCTGGCACGCCGGGCCGACGATTCCGGTCCCATTCGAATCCAGTTTACCCTGCCCGGAACCGACAACAACGTCGAATGCGCGGCAGAAGTTGCATGGGAGGGAGGCGGCCCCCAGGCGGGCATCCGCTTTGTGAATCTGTCCCCGGAAAAGCGTGATCAGATCAAGTCGTGGTTAGCCCGGCATTCGCCGGAGATGGAGCCCGACGATCCGCCGGCCGATTGCAAGCTTACGGACCTCAGCCGGGGCGGCTGCTACGTGGAGATGGTCTCGCCGTTTCCCGTGAATACGAGGGTCAGCTTGTCCATGCGGCTGGCAAAATTCGAAAGCCGGGCGGAGGGCATCGTGCGCGTGATGCACCCTGAAATCGGCATGGGAGTGGAATTCAGGCGGACGACCACTGAGCAGCGAAAGTTTCTGGAAAAATTCATGCAAGGCCTTAAGGACAACAAGGCGCTTCAACCCGAGCTACTGGTCGAACCCGACGGCATGATCGATCCTGAACCTGACTCCGAGCCGCGGCTTGTTAATGAAGATCCCTTGCTCGAACTCTTTCAGAGAGATACCGACCTCACAGCCGAAGGCTTCCTGATCGAACTCCGCAAACACCGAAACTCTACTTCGCTTAGAGTCGCAGCTGCCGCTTCTGTCTAGAACCTACTTAAAATGAGCGCAGCAGAAACCAGCAGAGCAGCCTCCGCACAGCTCAGTGTTTCTGAGTGCACCAGAGCATACCTCTGCGGTCCGTATGAAGGAATTGTCATTTGGCTGCAATTAGCATGTTATCGCCCCGGCGTAGGGTTAGGCGAGGCTGACCTGCTTGGCCGGAGGATCCCAACCAAGAATGAGAATTTGCGGAGTCGCGAGCGCGTTTCCAAAAAACTACTACAGCCAGGACGTCATCCGAGAAGCCCTGAAAAGGCGCTGGTCCGACCAACTGGAACGGCCTCAGGTTCTGGATCGCTTGCATGCGAACGTAGGGGTTCAGGGAAGGTATCTGACGCTTCCCATCGCTGCCTATGAAGACCTCAAAACGTGGGGGAATGCAAACGACGCTTGGATCGATGCTGCGCAGGATCTTGGCCAACAAGCCCTTTGCCGTGCCCTCACTCACGCCGAGCTCGCGACCTCGGATCTGGCGGCAATTTTCTTTGTCTCTGTAACCGGTATTGCCAGTCCTTCCATCGAAGGACGGCTGATCAATCGTATGGGCCTCTCTCCCAATATCAAGCGCATTCCTATTTTCGGATTGGGATGTGTGGCTGGAGCCGCAGGCATTGCTCGTGCAGCCGATTATGTGCGCTCCTTTCCTGATCAGGCAGCTGCTCTTGTTTCGGTCGAGCTATGCTCTCTCACCTGGCGGGAAGACGATCTCTCAATTGCAAATCTGATTTCCACCGGGCTGTTCGGCGATGGAGCCGCTGCTGTGATTCTGGGAGGCGATAAGAAAGTTGACCACGGTCCCCGCGTTGTCGCCACTCGATCAGTCTTCTATCCAGACACCGAAGACGTTATGGGCTGGGAAGTTTCAGAGAACGGTTTTCGCATTGTTCTGTCGCGTAGCGTCCCCGACATGGTGCATCAGCATCTGGCAGGTGATGTCGCGCAATTCTTATCAGACAACAACCTGAAACGCGAAGATATCGGCGCGTGGATAATGCACACAGGCGGTCCGAAAGTTCTTGAGGCATGTGAGCACGCGCTCGAATTGCCGCCGCACGCGCTCGATGCCTCTAGGGAAAGTTTGGCAAAGGTTGGCAACCTTTCTTCTGCATCTGTGCTTCTAGTACTACAGGACTTCATGAATCAACGCCGCCCCGAGCCTGGAACCCTCAGCATTCTCGCCGCCATGGGCCCCGGATTCTGTTCCGAATTAGTTCTTCTCGAGTGGTAAAGAGCAAGATGACAAGGATTGCAGTTGAAACGGACGTATTTGTCGTTGGCGGAGGCCCTGCGGGTCTGGCTGCCGCCATTGCAGCACGGAATCGGGGATTTTCTGTCACCGTTGCTGACATTGCTCTACCGCCGATCGACAAAGCCTGCGGCGAAGGAATCATGCCCGACGGCCTGGCAGCGTTAGGGAAGTTGGGGGTGAACATCCCGCTGGATGCGGCTGTGCCGTTTCAAGGCATTCGCTTCTCGGACGGTGAATCGGCGGTGCAAGCCAGGTTCGCACAAGGTCCCGGACTTGGAATACGCCGCACGAAACTGCACGAGATTCTCATCGATAAGGCCGCCGAAGCCGGCGTCGACATGCACTGGGGGGCTCACGTCACCGGCTTGACACCGGGTGGTGTCACGATAAATGACATGAACGTTCGTTGCCGCTGGGTGGTTGGCGCCGACGGCCAGAATTCCCGAGTCCGTTGCTGGTCGGGACTAGACTCCTTTCGCACCACGCCATCTACGCGCTTCGGCTTTCGCCGTCACTATCGCGTTGCGCCATGGTCGGAGTTTGTCGAAGTTCACTGGACCAGGCACGGACAACTCTATGTCACGCCGGTCGGTCCACAGGAAGTCTGCGTCGCTTTCATCAGCCGGAATCCGAAATTAAGATTGGAAGACGCATTCGCCGTATTTCCCAAAATATGTTCTCGGCTGCAGAACGCTGATCTCATTACTCGCGAGCAAGGGGCAGTGTCCGCTACCCGGGCTTTGCGATCGGTTTACCGTGGGTCTACGGTTCTCGTCGGAGAAGCGTCAGGCTCAGTCGATGCTATTACGGGAGACGGCCTTTCGATGGCTTTCCAGCAAGCCGAGGCGTTAGTTGAAGCTTTTGTGAACGACGACCTCGCTCAATACCAGCGCGCACACCGCCGGATCGAACGTCTTCCCCGCATGATGGCGAGTCTGATGTTGCTCATCGACCGCAGCCACTGGCTTCGCGCTCGCAGTTTGCGTGCTTTGGAAGCAAGTCCGACTCTGTTTACGCGTATGCTCGCGGTTCACACTGGTGAACTGCCTCTATTTCGTATCGGCATAGAGGAAACTCTGTCGTTTGGGTGGCGTCTTCTTGGTGCATGAGATTTTCGTGGGAATTTTGTAGAAATATGCTTTTGGAAAAACCAACTCTTGTCGAAGTCGAGGAACCCGGAGTTTGGCCAGGCAGGATCATCTGCATTCGGACAATCCTGCTGCGCTCGAAATGACAGATTAAGAATTGAATGTCAGTATACTTTTCATCGCTGGATAGGCTCTTAGTCATGAAGCTTAGACGTCGAATCTTTTTATTTGTTTCCCTCACGGTTCTTTGTGTCGCAGGGCATTCGTCCCTGTGGGCGCAGGAGATGACACTCGAACTGGATCCCGCAAATACCAAGGTCGAATTTACGCTCCCCGACGTGCTCCACACCGTGCACGGAACCTTTGCGCTAAAGAGCGGGATGATTCACTTCAATCCTTCGAGCGGGTCTGCGTCGGGATCGGTCGTAGTTGACGTTAAAAGCGGGCAGAGCGGTAACAGCAAGCGCGACCGGAGAATGCACGAGGATATCCTGCAGAGCGAGCAATACCCGGATGCCACGTTTACACCGACGAAAATGTCCGGACCTTTCTCGCCGCAGGGCAGCTCAGAAATCCAAGTCGATGGGATCTTTCGCATTCACGGCAGCGACCATCCGATTACGCTTGCCATACCCTTGCAAATCAGCGGCAACACTGCCACTTTCAAAACTCAGCTTGTTTTGCCCTATGTGAAATGGGGCTTGAAGAACCCCAGCACGTTTATTCTGCGAGTGGGGGACAAAGTCAACCTGGATGTTGCGGCAAGTGGGCGCCTGGTACAGGACGGGCAACCTGCGGACAGCCACTGAAACCCGAGTTACGCAGGCTGGAAGACTCCGATGGGAAGAGACATCGTAATGAGCGCCCCACCAGAGGGCGCGAGACCGATCTTCACCGATCCACCATGAACCTGAACCACAGCATCCACGAAGGCGAGCCCCAAGCCGTGCCCTGGAGATTGTTTCCCTTTTACGAAGCGCTCAAACGCTCTCTCACGAATTTCGAGTGGGAATCCGGGCCCGTTATCCTGGATGGTGAGTTCAGCGGCTCCTTGCCCGGTTCGCAGCCGAATCAGGATTTCGCAGTTGTCTGGCAAATGCATAAGCTCATTCTCGAGCAGATTGCTGACAACCCGCTCCATCAGAGAAGCGTCCGCGTCGATCACTACGCTAGGTTCCAGATCGAGAGCTAGTCGTTGATTTTTCTCCGCCATTGCCGGGCGGTAGATTTCTGCCAACTGCCTGGCGACCTCGGATAAATCCAGGGCCTTGCGATCAAGGTGCAACGCTCCCGCCTCCGCCTCTGCCAAGTCGAGCGTTGTATTCAAACGCAGAAGCAGCCGGTCCAGGCCTTCGATCGCTTCTCCCACCGACTCTTGCAATCTCTCGTTTGTTCCATCGCATAAAGCCGACTCGAGCGTTCCGCGAATCGAGGTGACGGGGCTCTTGAGATCATGGGCAACCGCATCCGTCACTGCGCGCAACTGGCTCACCGACGCTTGAATGCGGTCAAGCATGTGATTGAATGTCTCCGAAAGACGCGCAATTTCGTCGGGGTTCTTCGACTCCGGCAAGCGTTCTTTCAAGTTCTCGCTTCCGATGTGTGCAACGGCTTCGGTTATGTGCTCCACTCTGAGCAGGGTTCTGCGTGCACTGAAATAAGAAATCACGCAGCCCAACACGAACATCCCGCTCCATACCGCCAGAAAGCTCCGAGTGAGGTTATGCAGCAGGTGGCGCGCACCCCGATCGGAAAGCCCAAGATATATCGCGGAGCCATCGTTGTGGACGCGGGCCACCACACGAAAGGGCTGTTTCCATCCCTGAATACGAATCGATTGCGGTATACCGGGACTCAGGTTCGCGGTCTGAATCGCCTGAAGAAAAACTTCTTTGACATCGGGGCCGACCCACAACGGGGTCTGGTGCGTCTTAGGATCGGTCTCGAGAAAGAAAACGGAATTTTCACGCTTTCCGCGAGTGCCAGGCTCTTCTGGAATCTCCTGGGTTGCGAGCTCTGCAACTTCTTCCACGATCCGGTCGTAGAGGCTGTCTCGGGGCGTGTCTTCCGCTACCTGCGCCAGCGTATCCGCCTCGCCAATCAACCATGCGTCGCTTCGCTGCCGGACGCTCTTTGCCACCAGCAGATAAACGATCGAGAATGCGATAGCTGTTCCGATGGCGAATGCGGTTGCCGTCCAGATGGAAATTCGCCATGCCGCCGTGGTGCGAAGTCGCTTAGGCATTTTTCAGAACGTACCCTACTCCGCGAATGGTATGAATCAAGGGCCGTGCCGCGGCATGATCCACTTTGCTGCGCAGACGGTAAATGTGAACATCTACGACATTCGTCGCCGGATCAATTCTCATTCGCCACACATGGTCAAGAATCATCGTCCGAGTCACCACGCGTCCCATATTGCGGCACAGATACTCGAGCAGGGAGAACTCTTGCGGAGTTAATTGCAGCAATTGGTCGCCGCGACGGGCTTCGCGCCGGACCAGGTCCAGTTGCAAATCCGCTGCTTGCAAACGCGTAGATTCGCTTTGAGGAGCGGAGCGCCGCAACAAATTTCTCAAGCGAGCCAACAATTCGGGAAGGGCAAATGGCTTGGTCAGATAGTCATCGCCGCCGTGTTCCAGCCCACGCACCCGCTCATCAACCGAGCGTCGCGCTGACAGAATAAGGACCGGCGCGGAACTGCCCTGCGCCCGGCAGCGCGCAATCAGATCCAGTCCGTCCATGTCCGGAAGACCAAGATCAATGATGAACGCGTCGTGAACTCCCTCAAGGGCCAGCGCCTCGGCGGCCTTTGCGTTGACCGCTGTATCCACCTGGTATCCAGCTTCCACTAATGCGCGCTTTAGGAATTGGTGGATGTGGAGGTCGTCCTCCACCAAGAGCAACCGCATACCTTCGGACCTCTCAAAAACTGTACTCTCCGAAGTAGGATGCATGGAACCCCTCAGATGTTAAGTGCGCGTCGGGCCAAAATCAGCGCGTCCGACCAAAACGCTGAAGATGAATGGATTAGCTCGACTACCCGTCCCATTGCGCCGACAAATTGCTCGATCTGGCTTTCCTCCACAATCAGCGGCGGAGCGGCCTTAAGGACCATGAAGTTGTTGCCGCAGATCTGGGTCAATATTCTTTCGTCTCTGAACATCCGCATGACTACCATCTGTCCGAACAACCCTGCGTGTATCCGCTGGAATGCCTCGAACGGCACGCGGAGGCTGATTTTCGAAGGTGCCTGGAATTCAATGCCCGATAGCAATCCGATTCCACGGACGTCTTTTACCATCTCGTACCCAGAAAGCATTTCGCGCAGCCGGCGACGGAGTTCTTCTCCCATTTCGATTGCACGCCTGCCCAAGCATTCTGTTTCCAAGACCTGAAGCGTCGCCAGGCCCGCCCGCATGGCAAGCCCGTTCTCGCTATAAGTCGAAGTGTGCACGATGGCCCTCTTCAGCGAGTTGTACACCGATTTGTACACGTCGTCGGATATCAGCACAGCGCCAACAGGAATGAGACCACCACTTAAAGCCTTCGCTAGCACAACGATGTCGGGGTCAAGGTCGTAATGATGCGCCGCCAGGAACGCTCCCGTTCGGAACATCCCCGTCTGCACTTCATCGAGGACGAACAAAGTCGCGTATTTTCTGCAGAGTTGCTGCGCAGTCTGCAGATATTCGCGCTGCGGAATCCGGATTCCACCCTCCGCCTGTACTGGTTCCACGATGAATGCTGCGAACTGTCGAGTCTTGAGTTTCGCTTCCAGCGACTGAGCATTCTCGAACGGGATTTGTTCCGCTCCGGGCAACATCGGTCCGAACCCTTCGCGCCAGAATGGATTTCCCATGAGCGAGAGAGCCCCGCATGTCAATCCGTGAAATGCTCCCTCGGTATACAGCAGTCCGGTTCGTCCCGTGTGGGCACGCGCAAACTTGATTGCTCCTTCCACGCCTTCACTTCCAGAGCTCGCAAAGAAAACCTTCGCTAGCTGCCCGCTTGCCAATTTGCAGAGCCTCGCCGCCAATTCGCCCGCCGCCTCGGGAACCTGGCTTTGGAGCATGGCGGGCCCGGAACGATCCAACTCTTTTTTTAAAGCGGCGACAACAAACGGATGGTTGTGCCCAATGTTGTGTACGCAATATCCCGAAAGGAAATCGAGAACCGAGTTCCCGTCTTCCATGAAAAGCTCAGCACCAGAGCACCGCGTATACCGGACGTTCATCCCAAGCACATCGAGCAGCTTCACCCATTGTGGGTTTACGGTGTCACTATACAGAGCGCTTGAAGACGCAACTTCGATTGGCATTGGTTGACCTTCGGAACTTAACTTCCATCAGACTATTGGCGCAACATTACCACTGCGTCTCCGACGAATGACAATTCGTTCATCCCGGGAAGTTCCCCTTACAGACTCGAGCGAAGAAAGCCTATGACGGCGTCACATTAATTCGTCGCGTTGGATTCGTAATCCGCAACCTGACGGGCGAAATGTGCGTTGACCGGCACGGGGAACGGCATCATAATGTCTTGCCCGTTTGGAGGAGCCATGAAACGGCCTGCCAGAGTACCATCGCAACTTCCCGAGTCACTCCATAAGCGGCTCAGTGCGTATGCTCTTGCCGCGAGTGCGACAGGAGTGGGAGTGCTGGCGTTAGCGAAGCCTGTTACGGCGAGGGTTGTGTATACGCCTGCGGACGTGACACTGGGTTACCAGCAGGGACAGAACTATCAGATTGCGCTCGATCTGAATCACGACGGAATAAACGATTTTAGTTTGAACAACTACTTATCGATCTTCGCTGTCGATGTATTGTCCGTGTCCCCCAACAACCAAGGAAACTCAGCCATGGGGACGTTTCTTTTCGCTTCTTGTTTACCTCCTGGCTTCATCATCGGAAGACTTGGAAACTTTGAGCCGAACAAAAAGAGGTTGCTCGATGCATCTAGTAGCGGCGTGCTTGGCCAGTGGAAGAACGCGACTAATCGTTACCTTGGCTTGAAGTTTCTAATCGCTGGCAAGATACACTATGGATGGGCTAGGCTAACCGTCCAGAGCCCGCATTTTATTGTTGCCACTCTCACCGGCTACGCCTACGAAACCATCCCGAATAAACCAATCATCGCAGGCAAGGCTCACGGTGGCGACGAAGCGACCCTAGGACGGCTCGCTCAAGGCGCATCCGGTGCAGTTTCGCTCGATAAGAAATAGGATCGAGCCCAACTCACGAAAGCTGAAATGGTGCCCGGGACCGGAATTGAACCGGCACGTCTCTTTCGAGACCCGGGATTTAAGTGCTGTGAAGTATCTTTTCTAGCCGTTGAATCAAAGCATATCCAACAACTTGGATTTTGCGAGAGTGGCAATCCCTTCCCGTTCTTACCGATGCTTCCCCGCCCTCCAGCCATGAAACAGCCATGATTTTCCGTGGCAGATCCACAAACAGTGAGAGTGGGAAGGTGTGCTCTAAGATGCCCAGACAAAGGCAGTACAAGCGGAGCGCGGCCAACACTGAATTAAGATCTAAAGATACGACACCCGAGGTGGACGCAATGCCAAGAATCAGAGCTGCGAAGCTCGCTGTTAAGAAGAAGGAAAAATACTTCGTCAATCTCTTCGTGAACTACGGCCCAGTAGAGGAGAAGATTGCCTATTGCGAGAAGCGCGCTGCCCTAGAGCCCGGCGCCGGGCACAAGATACTGAAACGCAAAAAAGTTCAGGAGGAGACCAAGTCTCGCATGGAACCGGTGCGTTTGGAGTAGGTGCTCCAACAACTGATGGGCGACGCCGTAGCTCAAGTTACGGCTAAGCTCCAGGCAGAAAAGGATCGGATCGAGCGGGAACTGGGACATGCTGATGGCCGTCCCGAACATGAATGCCGATAGGGAACTTCTTGAAGGCGCGCTGATGCGGCTCGTAGTGGGGCTGGAACTGGAGAAGCATCCCAAGGAACAATTAGATTTATGGAGTCAAGATATCGAAACCTCCCCGTTTGCTTGATTCCAGCTAGCGCGGACGCTACGCAGGAGTGACGGATAGACGATCAGTTTGCGGAACGGGTCAACAAGGGCCATGTAGACTGGCGTGAAGCGGCCAACGTTCTGCACGTAGACGCCGAAATAGAAGCGATACCCATTTGCCGTTTCGACAAGGGCGCTCAGCACTGCTGCGTGGGCGGTATGGTTGATCAGCTCAAGGAGTTGCTCGTTCTCGAAGCGGTATACGATTCGAAAAAGACCTTCGCGCGTGCCCGCTGGCGCAAGTGACCTAGAGCGATCTGCTGTTGTCAGACGCCTTGTAAAGGTTTCCCGCGCGGTTGAGGCGGGCTCATGATCCCAACCAAAGAGCCGGCCAACAAAAAAGCGGATGTCTAGGAGAGTGCGCACGGCCAGCGAGCGTGTAAGCAGACTCCCCTTTCTGCTACGACCATTTTCGCAGCAATCGCAACCCACTTGCGATCGCACGCTTGCCGTCCCCAAAAACTCATCGAGGGTGATGCCGGAGCGCGTACGCGGTAGATCGATGGCCCAAACGTCATGAAGCGTTACGCCGGCAAGAAAATCGTGAACCCGCAGTGGCAGCCGTTCGAACTCGTGCGTCGAGATCTGTGGCATCGGGCCTCCCTCGTGGTCAATGAGTTCTATTACGATGTCACAATAACAGCCTGAACTTCCGAGTTACCGGCCACTGCTAGATAAACGCATCGGGCTTATACAAGACAGCTTTCAAGAAGTCCTTGGTCAGCGACAGACACAATTACTTTCTCGGCGAGCTTTGCCAAAACCTGCAGAGCGTGTTTTTCCCGTTCTGGGTCGGGGCCGGCGTCAACGCGCTGCTGCCCGACTTGTGCCGAAACGCTGCCAGAGGTTAGCCACAACGCGAGCATCAATATCAATTTCATTTTCTGTATGAGTACTTCTCCCCCTGAGCGGCAAAGCGCTGGACGCTCCGTCGCTCCATCTATTACGCTACAACTTAAAGTCGACTTTAAGACAAGGGGTTTTTATAAAAGAATCCGTCTACGTCCGGGATGTTGATCGGAAAGGGGTGATCTAGAATGTCCTTATGTCCGAATTAACGATTTCAGAGGTGGCGCGACAAGTTGGACATCCAAGCATCGGCGATTCGCTATCACGAGAGAATTGGAATGCTTCCAGAGCCCCGCGAATGAGCGGGCAAAGAAGATACGATACCACAGCGCTTTACCGGGCTGGCAATTATTCGGCGTAATCTGCTACGGCGGCACGAACGTCTATAACGGTTTGACAACCTCCTATGGAAAGGACTAGTTATGCCTCCTACATTTGCGAACGGTAAGATCTGCTACATCGAAATACCCTCCACTGATGCTACCCGGTCGGCCGATTTCTACCAACGAGTTTTCGGCTGGAACATCCGGAAACGCGGCGATGGCAGCATCGCTTTTGATGACACAGTGAACGAAGTGAGCGGCACCTGGGTCAAAGGGAGATCGCCTCAAGGCAATCCCGGGCTCATGGTTTACATCATGGTGGACAGCGTGGTCGCAACCGTTGACGCAATACTGGCCAACGGGGGTGAGATCGTGCAGCCGATCGGCGCCGATGCGCCAGAGATCACTGCGAGATTCCGCGATCCGGCTGGAAACATGATCGGCCTCTTTCAACAGGGGTGACGCGGCTCTCCTAGAACCGGTCGCCGTGGGCAAGATCGATTGGGACGCCGTGATTCGTTTGCCATGAGAGACGCCCGTCAATGACTCTGTTTTGGTTGACCAATTGCCGGCGATACCGTCTGAATTGAACGAGGTAGAAACAATGAGGCCTTTCCGCATCTTCTTTCTGGTTCTGCTGCTGCTCCCCATCGCATCTTTACAGTTGGAATCATCGAGTTCGTTGCCTGCCGAAGAATCTGTGTCCGCGGCAAGCCCGGAAATGGACAGACTGGCCAAAGGACTCGTGGGTGATTGGGACACGGTTGAGAAAATGGAGCGCGGCCCATCCTTTCCTGAAGGCGGCTCTCGCAAGGGGCAAGTGCACGTGAGACTGGACTCTGGAGGATATACATTGATTTATGAAGTTCACTCTGACGGTTCCGCGGGAAAACTGGATGGCTTCCTCACGATCTGGTGGAACAAGAATGCCAAGCTCTATTACTTCTTAGCCTGTTTCAATGACCCCAATGGCCCATGCAGAATGCGCGGCACGGCACGCTGGGAAGGCAATTCGTTTGTAAACGACTACTCCGAGGTCAATGGAAACAAGACGCAATGGCGTGACACGTTTACCCTTTCGCCGACTTCGCATACCTTGGTTGCCGCCGTGGACTCTGGTGGCGGAGCCATGAAACCCATGATTACCACCATTGCCACTCGCATCTCAGCCCGAGCACCGCAATGGGATGGACAACGGAAGCCGGAACACGAGACCGAGAAACTCTCGCTCGAGGAGCGCCTGTTGGTCGCTTCAAAGATCTATCGCATTGTCAGCACATTCTTTCCGAATCTGCCGCAGGAAGCATTCGACGCTCAATATGGCAAATACATCTCAAGCATTCTGAAATCAGAGGACCGTCGCGACTTCGACCTCTTATCAATGGAGTTCGTTGCAGAGCTCCGTGATGGACATACTTGGTTCTATGACAACTGGCTCGACAAAACCTACGGCCAGCCAGTTGGCTTTACAGCCTATCCGATCGACGGACAGTGGGTGGTAGTGCGCAGCGTGATTGAGACCGTGAAGCCGGGAGACGTGATCACTGCGATCGGCGGTACACCGATCGAGCAGTTCTTCCTCGCCAATCGCAAGTATGTGTCCGCCTCAAGCGATCGCGATGCTGGTTCCAGTTTCTTCGATACGCCTGCGATCTTTCCCGAACGGTTTACGCTTACACTCGATGGCGGGCGGCAAGTTGTCGTCGACCGCGCGAACGACAAGAAGAAGGAGGAAGGGACTCCGAAAACGGAGGGACGCTGGCTGGTTCAAGACACCATTGCCTATATTAAGGTTCCGACTTTTCACGGCATCGAAACTCAGGCACAGGCCATTCAGTACCTTCGCGAGTTTCACTCCTCCAAGGCGATCATTCTCGACGTTCGAGGTAATCCGGGCACAGGTCAGCCGACAGCACTGCAACTCGCCTTGATGACCAAGCCTTACCACACGTGGACCATTTCCAGTTCGATTAAGGGGGGCGTGCTGCTGCGGAATTACGATGCGGCCTATCCCGAGCGATCTGAGATTACAACCACCGACGCATCGGTGAACCCCCAAGAGCCCGTTTACTCCGGACGCCTTCTTTTGTTGGTAGACCGCGGTTGCACTTGCGCGTGTGAAGATTTTGTTATGCCCTTCAAGGTGGCGAAGCGAGCAACCCTGGTTGGAGAAACCACTGCGGGAACATTTTCGTTTACCAACTTCAACGCATTTGACAATGGGATGATTTTGAACGTCGCTTCAATCCGGCACACGTTTCCTGATGGGTCGCAATTCGAAGGTGTTGGCATCGGTCCAGACGTGGAGATTCACCCAGCACCCGTGGATCTGAAGCAGGGACGAGATGTTGTTCTCAGCAAGGCACTCGAACTAGCGAGTGCTCCGTAGCTTCAAGTGATTTAACGGGACCGTCAGCTTTATCCGCCCACGGCCAGAATCAAAAGGCCGTCGCGATCGCGTTGGTGAGCCGGCATCCTCCAAGCTTCGCAGAGGGACTGCAATTTAAGACGAACTATGAGGCAGAAAGCTTGATCAAGAGCTGTTCCAGTTTCTCGTCTGAACTAATTCTGCGCCAGAGGGAATTGGATTTCGAGCATTTGACCAAGGTTGAGTTCGCGTTTTGGCCCGGCGAGACGATACCCCCTCACGTTCATCCACCTGCGAATCGCAGCATAGGCCTGCTCGGCACTCTCATCGTCGAGACCTGAGTAGGCGCAAGCGAGAGTTGCTTCAGGAAGCTGTTTCAGGTCGTAGGGAACGTGTGTCGGCACTCGCTTTTTCAGCGCAATGAAAGGCTCTGCCTCTAGTGATCCCGAGTCGGCACAACGATGCCACAGAACTCCACGCAAGTTCCCAAGGCACTCGGGTGGCAAAGCATTCGACAATTCCTGCTCGAATCGCGGAACTTCTGCATAGTTCTTTAGCTCGACTCGTAGAGAGGCAATGGGAATGGCCGGTCGCCGCTTTACGATTACAGAAATCGGAGAATGGCTTTCGTCTAGATCGTCTAAAGCTGCGTTGATCCAGTTTAGAGACTGGTTGGCCGCTTGGATCGAATCCTCCATGGTTCGCTTCAGCTGGTTGAGGATGGTTCTGCGGTCGACCGCAGAGCCTCTCTTGCGGGTCAGCTCTCGAACTTGTGCAAGCGACACTCCCAGGTTCTTGAGAGCGAGGATCGAAGCCAAGTCCTCGAGTTGTTGAGGTAGGTAACGGCGGTATCCGGTGCGTGGATCCACGCTGGCTGGCCGCAATACTCGAATCGCATCGTAAAAACGAAGCGTTTTGGCTGTGACTCCGCCCAATTCTGCGAACTCGCTTATCCGATAGTGAGTGCCCATGCGAACCCCACGAAACATTGTCTTGGATCACGATAACATCACCCTGCCCTTAGCGGCCTCAATTCTCGCTTGCACCTTCCCCTCCACTGGAATGCTTTACTCATAGCTGGGGATATCTGATCCCCGGAAGGGACCGTCACCCCTATGGCAGAACTGCGATCGCGCCACCTGTTCACGATTACCATGAAACTCCCTCCCACTCTAGAGCTGGGAGACACTCCGGCCGGCAACCGTCGCGTATTCACGGTGTCCGGTGGACGGTTTGCCGGCGATCGGATTCGCGGCGAGGTCTTGCCCGAGGCGAGTTCCGACCTGCTTTTAGTCCGTGGGGACGGCTCTTCCCAGCAAGACGTGCGATTGATCCTCCGAACCGATGACAGTGCGCTCATTCTCATGACCTACCGTGGTGTCCGCCATGCTTCGCCCGAAGTTGGCGCACGGATCGCTCGGGGCGAGAAAGTTACTCCATCTGATTACTATCTTCGGACAGCTCCCTTTTTCGAGACCTCGTCAGCGAAGTACGCCTGGTTAAACAAGATCGTGAGCGTCGGAGTCGGGGAACGGGAAGCGGATGGGGTGAAGTACGAGGTCTTTGAGATTCTTTAGACCGTATTCACTCCGGCTTTCGATCGGCAAACCATGAACACACAATGGAGAACGAACATGCTTTTCTCGGTGTTGCTACTAGCAATTCTTTTGGTCGCGGGCACGGCTGCGGCCCAAGATAGTCCAAGAGACGCTATTGAGCTTTATTTCCAGGCCCACGCTTCTGGTAACGGCGACTTCATTCGACAAGCGTTCACGCCTGAGGCCAAGATCACATTTGTTGAGAATGGCCACTTGAGGCAGTGGACGCGCGAGGAGTTTGCTGCCAGGTTTCTCAGCCTGGCAAACGACGAATACCGCCGGGTCCGTCGCGTCGACCGTCTGGATATTACCGGCACGGCAGCAAGCGCCGTCTTGACACTTAACTACCCGCAGGTCCTGTTCACCGATCACCTATCCCTATTGAGGATTGAGAATCAGTGGAAAGTCGTGAACAAGGTATTTTCGGCGGACCACAGAGATGCAGGGCCGGAAGCAATCAAAGATACGATTCAACATTGGTCCCTGCCCTTTGAACCGCGAAGAATTGTAGGAAACCTCTATTACGTCGGCACCAATTTGATCAGTTCATTTCTGATTGTCACCCCGGAGGGCCACATTCTTCTGGACACGGGCCACATTCAGATGCTGCCACAGGTGGAAGCCAATATCGAGAAGCTAGGTTTCAAGTCGAAGGATGTGAAAATCTTGTTGAACAGTCACGCCCATTTCGACCATTGCGGTGGGTTTGCTGAATTCAAACGCAAAACCGGTGCATCGATTGTCGCCAGCAAACTTGATGGAGAGCTGATGGTGCATGGGGGCAAAGGAGACTTTTATTGGGGTGACGATCTGGCATACGAGCCGGTAACTCCTGATCGTTACGTTGCTGATGGTGAACGAGTAGAACTGGGGGGTGTCACTCTGGTGAGCCATCTAACACCCGGACACACCAAGGGATGCACGAGCTGGTCGACGCGAGTCAATGAAGCCGGCAAAGAGTTAGACGTACTCTTCCTGTGCGGCCTCACGGTCTCGCCCTACAAGCTAACCAATAATGAGAGGTATCCGAACATCGTCGACGACGTTCGCAACACAACCACACGGCTTAGAGGTATGCACGCCGACGTCATGCTCGCTCCGCATGGATTTTATTTCGATTTGGAGGGCAAAGCGGCTCGCCAGACGAAAGGAAGCGCGAATCCCTTTATCGACCCAGGCGAACTGGGGCGCCATCTTGCAGAGTTGGAAAAAGACTTTGAGCAAGCCCTGCAATCGCAGGAGCGGCAACGGTGATCGTACGAAGGAAATAAGTTGATTGAAGAGCTACAAGTGAGCATAGCCCCGAACAGACTGCTTCCCTTAAGTTTAGCGCTTAAGGAGACGGCAGTAGTCGTATAGGAGACTAGGGAGACCGAAACTTTCCTCAAGGATGTTGATCGGCTAATGTGGACACGAATTGTTTATAGAACTAGAAAGTAGGTATAAGAGCAAACACATGGTTGACACATTGAATCCGCAGCCAGCGTGACTTCGCCACTTGATCAACAAATCTCAGGCGGCCTGACTTCGTTCCTTCGTCCTTCGTCCAGGGCCGATTACTACCGCTTTGCCCGGGGCCCGCTCCGAATAGCAAATTCGCGGCAACTTTCCGACCCAATCCATAGCGCGAGCAGCCCCAGTCACAACTACCACGTCGAGTTGTTGTACCAGCGCAGAACTCGGAGCGCGCGCAGTGTGTTCCAACGGCTTGCCCTGCCGAAATCGGTTTCCATCTCCAATGGAATATGTTCGGGATGAAGGAGGTTGAGCAGCCATCGCCCGTTCTGGTGGCGGCGCTCAATCACGGTTTCAATGGCGTCACTGACGCGGCTGTCGGGTTTGAGTCCTGCATTCCACAGACAGTCGAGTCCGCGCAAGACGTCGTAGTGCCAAAACGTCGGGAACGAGAACCGAAGCCAGCGTTTGTCGATGACTTCGCCGGTTCGGACTTCGCAACGGCCGCGGATTTGTGCTTTGCTCGTTCGTATTCGAGCAGTCCTTCGAGCACGCAGACGGTGGTGTGGAACGAGGAGCGCCGGCTTTTGGGTGCTTCGCAGTTCCAGCCGCCATCTTCGAGCTGCTCGCCCAGACGTTGATTGGTCAGGGCGTCGTTCGGTTCCTCGAAATACGAACCGATGCCGAGGATTCTGCCGTTAATGCAGGGCTCCGTTTCGCCGTCAAAGGTAAGGCCGGTTGTTGAGCCATCTAAACACCAGCAACTTGTCGACGCGGTCGATCATTTTGCGAGCCTCTTTGCTGGCGGGGTCGAGACCGAGGTCCATCAAAACGGCGAGACTGTAGAGGGTAATAAGCAAGGCTCGGTCCTCCTTCGAATCGTCTCTCCACCCGCCGGGCCCCTCGCCCCAGTTGCCAGCAGGAGATTGGCGGGCGAGAACTTGGGCTCCCAGCCTTCGGTTGCGACGCGAGACCGCTCGGCTGCAATCGTGTTCGGGGCTTCACCGGTGAGGTCCCTCATGACCCGCCAAGGGATGGTCGGGTCAGAATCGAGGAGCCATTTGAGGTGCGCGGGGCGGGCGCATAATCGTGTAGGCGCACAGTCCTACGTTATAACAAGTGGTGTATAAGTTTAGCCGTGCGCTGAACCGCGTGCGCGTTGGCTACAGCGTGGGAGAAGTGGGGGGTAAATTGCCATGCGACCAGAACCCAGGTATGTCGGCGGCAGGCGACCTTCGTCCTCCCGCGAAGAGGTGAAAGGATCGTCCAAGTCTCCTTACCCGACGAAGCCAATATCAGGTGCTCGCAAACTGGACGGCGCTAGTCACGAGTTCTTCGCACTAGCGCCACCCGACTATTTCTTGCGGCTGGGATCGTCGTCAGGATTGACGTCATTGAACTGCAGAGGGGAAGCGCCATCCACTTGTACCACGACTTCTCCGGACGCCATCGCATAGTGGTGCATCGCAGGATCAAGATAGGCGAAACTCCCGGCGGGGAAAACTCCCATCTTGGTTTCGTCGAAGGCGTCACCCATCCCAACTCTGAAGGTGCCCTGAATGACGCTAACGTTTTCCCGCTTGGGATGCCAATGAGGTGCGATGCGGTATCCGTCGGGCATCTTCAGGCGCACTGTATAATCGCCGCTGGAAGCACCCGGGTCGCCTTCGAGCACAGCCAGTTGTGCGCCCGGCGCTACGAAAGGTGGTGCCGGCCCCATGGAATGGTATCGAGGAGAAACACATTCTTTTCGTAAGAACCAGGTTGGGCGGAGAGTGTGAAAAACTGACCCGCGCAATACAGCAACCCGATCAGAGCAAGCCCCAAATACAATTCCGTTTCATTGTGCTGCCTCCTTCGCTTGGTAGTGAACGGTGAGCATCATCTCCCCGTTGCGTTGGTTTTTCAATCGGCGCAGGCTAACGTTTTCATATCTTTTATATATCGTCGCAAATGATTGAATCCTGGAGGATAAATGCCACTGCGAGAGCCTTATGCGACGTCCGAAGCCGGCAACAGGAGAAATCGAACTCGATCTTGGGCGCTACGAACTTCGCCGCCGTGGACAACGGGTGAAGCTCGAGAAGCGACCCATGGAACTGTTGATTTTCCTGGTGAGCCGGCGGGAACAACTGGTCTCACGCAAAGATATCGTTGCCGAACTGTGGCGCTCGGATCTCTTCATTGATACCGAGCAGAACATTAACAACATCGTGCGTAAGATCCGGACAGCTCTGGGCGACGACTCAACTAAACCGCGCTTCCTGGAAACCGTGACCGGGAAAGGGTATCGATTCATCGGTCCGGTGCGCGTAATTGATGCCCGTTATTCGCACTCCGAGTTCGGCTCGTCTCCGTCACCTCACATCTGTGTGGAGCACGTGGCAGCGTGGGGCTTGCGTTCGTCCCTTGCCGTGCTGCCATTGTTTCTAGGGAAGTCCGCCGACGACAGTGGTGTTTGCCTTGGGTTTGCCGACGCACTGGTCTCGCGCCTGGGAAATCTGCAGGCTGTAGACGTTCTGCCGACGTCGGCGGTCCTGAGCGTACCGGCCGACGCGATGCCTTCGGACATTGCTTCCCGGTTGGGCGTACGTTTCGTGGTGCATGGCGCCATTCAAGTCACAAAAGGCCAATCGCGCTTTTCAGTGTCGATGTTTGACGCTCGTCTGCAAAGGGCTTGCTTCACCCAGAGGCGTGATCTCGACCTGAAACGCCTGTCCTACCTCGAGGATGAGACTGCCAGGCAAATTGCAGCCGCACTCAACCGGCCACTGAGCCCAGAAGTAATCCATCGCTGTCCACGATATAGCCAGGACCCCACGGCTTATTCCGAATTCATGCGGGGCTACAAGCTCACTTCATCCGGCGATCCGGCGCTGCTGCACGAGGCGGTCCAGCACCTGAGCAATGCAGTCACTAGAGATCCCACTTTTTCCCTTGCGCATGCCACTCTTTCTGTAGCGTGTGCGACTCGCCACTTCGAGTTTGACCCGGCAGCAGATGGCTGGAAAAAGCCGAGTTTCATTGCCGGCGTGCTCTTGAAGTGAATCCGGACTTGCCCGAGGGACACGTCGCCAATGCATTTCTGCTTTGGGGGCCATCGAAGAACTTCCAACACCTTGACGCGATTGCGGAACTCAAACGCGCGCTCACTTTGCAGAACAACTTGCCGCAGGCTTATAACCGTCTGGGAACAATCCTGGCACACATCGGGCTGCTCGATCACGCTCGTGAAATGTATGAACGAGGACGGCCCTTCCATCCCAGAGAGGCGGTGAGCCACAGCATTGTTCAGGTCTATATCTGGAATCGGGAATATGAACTTGCACGCGAAGAGATTCGCGCCTGGCGTGCCGAGCATCCGGGCAATAAATATCCAATCTATTTTGCTCCCCAGCTGGCCATGATGACTAGGGATTGGAAAGAAACGAAAGTCCTGCTCGATGAAGCGTTGCAACTCCTGCCAGACGAACCGCTTATCATCAGTCTGCAAGGTGTCTTTTGCGCTTTGACGGGACAAGAGGAACAGGCGCTCGAGTGCTTGACCCGGGCTTGCGCCAGCCCAAAATCTTTTGGACACGCGCACCATGCGTATTATCAAGTCGCCTGCATTCTCGCGCTGCTCGACAGACGGGAAGCTGCCTTTGAGTGGCTTGAACGGAATGTCAGCACCGGGTTCGCGTGCTGGCCGTTTTTCCTGAAAGATCCTTGTCTTCAGAACTTGCGCGGGCTTTCTGAGTTTGAAGTCTTGGTGAGCGCTTTGCAAACCAAGTATCCCGACCACCTGGGATTGCTCTAGGCTCCTTTTGAGCGCGTGGTCGGCGATCCGGAGTAGTCCAGATTGGGACACGCGGATCGCTAATGATAGGTCGGCTTTAAGAAGTGATCTCCTCACTGGGCGTACGTTCTGGGCGGAATAGGGACACGGAAGAACGGGGGTCTAGCCGTGGTCCAAATCGGGTGTGCCAAAATCCCCAATTCCAGCCGCTTCTACCGTGTGAGCCCGCCGACGCAGAAAGGCGGGCCCTGGACAGAAACGGTGCTGTATTCGCTAGATCGCGCCACAAACATGGGCTCCAACGCAGAAGGGCCGGTGACGTTCGATGACTCAGGCAATATGTATGGAACGACGGCATTCGGAGGAGATCTTAATTGCTCGGGCGGATTCGGATGCGGAGTGGTGTTCGAGCTTTCGCCTCAGACAGGAGGAACATGGACTTACACGAATCTATATTCCTTCCAGGGTGGCAGCGATGGCGCTGAGCCCATGTGCCTGCTGGTGTTTGACACCAATGGAAATCTATATGGAACGGCATCAACCGGCTTTAGTGTCGCGGGCAGTGCATTCCGCTTAAGCCCGCCTGCCACAGACGGTACGGCGTGGACCGAGACCACGCTGCACGCATTTACGGCAAGCGGGCCGGGTGATGGCCTGGCGAGGGGCAAGTGGCACGGCCTTTACGGGGTTACGTACTCGGGCGGAAAGTACAACGGGGGTGTTGTGTTCGAGCTTCAGCCTTGAGCGCTGGAACGAAACGCCATGTTGATTTCCTCGCTAGCCCTTTCTGCCGGAAGAGTCTGAGCGTGTCAGAATGATGCGATGCCGGTTATTCAGCCTTTAGTCCCTCTCGATTTTCTTTACGGCACCGCCTGGAAAGAAGATCGCACTCCAGCACTCGTCGAACTCGCCCTGCGGGTGGGTTTTCGGGGCATCGACACGGCCAATCAGCGGCGGCATTACTTCGAGGCGGGAGTAGGTCAAGGCTTAGCCGCTGCCTATCGCGCGGGGGTCGTAACCCGGGCAGATCTTTTTCTACAAACGAAATTCACCTATCGGCCGGGTCAGGACCACCGGCTGCCTTACGATCCCACGGCCAGCCTTTCAGACCAGGTCGCGCAGTCGATCGCCAGTTCGCTCGATCATCTTGGGACCGACTACGTCGACAGCTTCGTGCTGCACGGTCCCGCTTCCGGCTACGATTGGACGGATGCCGATCGCGAGGTCTGGCAGGCGATGATCAAGGAGCGCGATGCCGGCCGCACGCGTCTCCTTGGGGTGAGCAATGTTTCGCTCGGGCATCTTGAGCAGATGGCGGCCGCGCATGCCGAAGCGCCTGCATTTGTGCAGAACCGCTGTTACGCGCGCCTCAGTTGGGACCGCGAGGTACGGCGGTTCTGCGCGGAGCGAAAGATCACCTATCAGGGCTTCTCGCTGCTGACCGCCAATCCGGAGGTGCTGCTCCATCCCCTGGTTGCCGGTCTCGCAGCGCGTGCTAAGGTCACCCCGGCCCAGGTTGTGTTCAGCTTCGCCCACGCGGTCGGAATGCTGCCGCTGACCGGTACCTCTAACGCCGAGCATATGAAGCAAGACCTGGCCAGCGTAGAGTTGGCCCTGTCGCCGGATGCAGTGCGGGCGATCGAGTCTCTGGTCGGCTGACCACGCGACCCACGGGCCAGAGGCTCGCATAGTTCGCGACGAAACGGAACTGCCTTTTTGTTTCACTATGTAGGAAAGCCGGGATGGAGTAGAATTCCTGCGCACATCTGCGGATGGCAGTCTGTGACAGTGGAGGAGGGACCAGTGGCAGCGGTGAAAACAATCCCAATCAGCGGTGTAGGTGTTGACAGTTTCCGACTTCGTCGCAGGGTCGCTCGGTTGTCTACATTCTGTTTATCGTGGGTATTAGTCTGCGTTCTGGTTCCAACCAGCGTGGCGCAACAGAAGAAGCGCGTGGCCGTGCTCAATTTCGACTACGGCACCGTGCAAAGTTCCGTTGCTGCAATCTTTGGCGGCAACCAGGACATCGGCAAAGGCATTTCAGACCTTCTGGTTCAGAAATTGGTGCAGGACGGAACCTACTCGGTGATTGAGCGCAACGCCTTGGACAAGGTGTTGGGCGAACAGAATTTTGCCAACAGCGACCGCGCCGACTCGACCACGGCCGCCAAGATCGGAAAGATTCTCGGTGTGGATGCGGTAATTATGGGAACGATTACCCAGTTCGGCAGAGACGACAAGAACACTTCGGTGGGCGGCGGGGTGCTCGGTAATTATGGCAGCAAGTATGGTCTTGGCGGCATTGGGAAACACAATGCCAAAGCGGTGGTAGGAATATCAGCGCGCATGGTGGATACCAGCACCGCCGAAATCCTTGCGGCGGTCACCGGAACCGGGCAGTCGACTCGTTCCGGAACCTCGCTGCTCGGCGCTGGTGGCGGAGGTGGCAACGCCGCCGGCGGCAACTACGACATGAGCAGTGCAAACTTTGCCGACACGATTCTCGGTGAAGCGGTGCATGAGGCGGTGAACGCCACGGCGACGCAGCTTGATGAGAAGTCTGCAGCATTGCCGACACGGAAAGTTGAGGTTACTGGCCTGGTGGCCGACGTTACTGGCAACACCTTAATTCTCAACGTGGGCAGCAAAGACGGCGTCAAGGTGGGAGACACACTCGACATCAGCCGGCCCGTCAAGACCGTCAAGGATCCGAACACGGGCAAAGTACTAAAAACGATTACCGACAAGATGGGGACGGCGACGGTGACCGAGGTGGATGAACAGTCGGCGACGGCGAACTACAGCGGCGCGTCTCCCGCCAAGGTCGGCGATGCGGTGAAGAACCAATAATCGGCGCAATGTGACGCTGAGGACGCAGGCCCGGATTTCCAGCGAAAATCCCTCACCGCTAACCTCAGCAACCAGGCGGAATGGAGTCTTGCCATGAGCGAAGAAACCCCCAAACGAATTGGTGACTACGAGATTCTCGGAGTCTTGGGCAGCGGAGGAATGGGTCAGGTCTTCAAGGTGCGCAACGTCATATCCGAACGCATCGAGGCCATGAAGATTCTTCTGCCCGACTTGGCTGGACGCCAGGATTTGGCCGACCGGTTCCTGCGCGAGATAAAGGTTCTGGCCGGCCTCAACCATCCCAACATCGCCGCGCTTCGTACCGCGCTTACCCTGGATAACCAGTTGGTCATGGTGATGGAATACGTCGAGGGCATAACTCTGGCCACGCGACTGGAGCAGGGACCAATACCCGCGGCCGACGCCGTGAACTACATGGATCAGGTCCTCGGCGCGTTGAGCTACGCGCACCGTCAACACGTGATTCATCGCGACATAAAACCCGCCAACATGATGCTCACGCCCCAGGGCGTAGTGAAGCTCATGGACTTCGGGATCGCGCGCTCCGGCAACGACCGCAGCCTCACCATGACCGGCACGACCATGGGTTCGCTTTATTACATGTCGCCGGAGCAAGTGAAGGGGCAGGGAACTGACGAGCGCTCCGATCTGTACTCGCTGGGAGTATCCCTTTACGAGATGGTCACCGGCCAGCCCCCGTTCCGCGCGGACAGCGACTATTCTCTGATGGCAGCTCATCTTGATCAACCGCCCAAGCCGCCCATCGAACTCCGTTCCGATTTGCCGTCGGCGCTGAATGAAATCATCCTGATGGCCATCGCCAAAGAGCCAGCACAGCGCTTCCAGTCAGCCGACGCTTTCCGCAATGCCCTGAACAGCACAAAGGGAAGCTTGCACACAGCACTGCCTGCCGGCCAAACTGTACCAGCGGCCTCCGCCGCCGCAACGGCGCAGCTTTCGAATACGCCGCCTCCGGCATCGATACACGAAGCCGTTACCGCGACCCTGGTACCGCCGCCACAGCGACCGCAACCGATTCCGAGCGTACCCGAACTTTCGGCGCAGCAAAAAAGCCATCGCGGTTTGTATATGTCGCTTGGTGCTCTGATTGTGCTTGCCGTACTCGTCGTAGCCGGTATCTACATCCCACGACGGGCCAGGACCAGCGCCAACGAACCAGCCAACGCGCCGCAACAGGAAAAGCCGACCACACCTCAAGCGGATGCTACAAGCTCCGCTACCGGTGACACCGCCCAGACGCAGCCCACGGATTTAAGCAGATCGTCTTCCCAAACCACGGCTACGGAAAATCCTCTGCCCGCCCAGACAAACCCAGCTTCGGATGCTCAGCCATCCAGCAATGCGAGCAGCAGTAATAGTGGGATTGGCGCAAACACGAAACCAACGGACCAAACTCTGCAAATCCCCACTCCGGCCAGTCAGAAGACCGACATGAAGCTCACTCCGAAAAGGAATCCAAAAGGAGTTACGCCTACAACCGGCCAAGGCACGCAAGAAGTAGCCACCCAGGATTTGCCGACGCCACCAGCGAATTCAGATCAACTGGAAGCTTTAGAACATCAGGCGGACCAGCTCTCCAGCCAAGCCAGTTCGGTCAATGACAGCCTGGACAATTTACGAAGACAGCAAAGCGCGCAAGGGCTGAGCCTTCGCGGCGACATCGCCTCAGCTCAGGAACTTATGAAAACGCACATGGCGAAAGCCCAGGCGGCGCTACAGAATCGAGACGCCACCGCCGCCAAAAAGTATCTCGACCTCGCGGAGGGAGACGTTACCAGGATCGACAAGTTTCTTGGGCGCTAGAACTGGAAGAGCGACCGTAACCACAAGCGCAGCTACGGTCCTCCTCAGGTGCCTCACACCGCGGGCCCCTACCAGATCGGCATGCCGTCCTTGTCGCGGAACGAAGGTTTCGCCGCCGCGGGTACTTCGCGAGCAAAGATGGTTTCCACACCTTCGAACTGCACCTTGGTTCCAACCACTGTGACTTCGTAGCCGTTGTTAAAGGCAAGGTCGCAGGTCTTTACGAACTTCGTGGTTGCAAGGTGAACCTCAATTGTTTTATTGCCAGCCAACCTCAGGATCAAGTGCGAAGCCATACCACCGCTCACCGGACACTGTCGATCTCTCACTTCTTCTACCGTCCCTTGGAACGTGGCTTCGGCCGCCCGATCGTACTTTGGGACTGCGGCGCTTGGTTCACGAGAAGATGATGCCAACATTTCCGCTGAATGTCTTCCGCGATCGCCGCCCAGAAATTCTCGCAAGCAATGAACCGCCGCAAGGACCGGTGGCCGATGCGCTTGGATCACTCCGAAAGCGGAAGCGCATGGCGTTTCCAAACCGACACATGCTCATCACTTCAAAGACGTCAAGATCAAGATTGCCGGTTTCGGAGGACAAGGCGTGTTGCTGTTAGGGCAATTGCTCATCGAAATAGGCATGCGGGAAGGCTTGGAAGTGTGTTGGTTGCCGTCGTATGGTCCCGAGATGCGTTCGGGCAGCGCTGCACTGCCATGTGTGCCTGTCGAAAGAACGGATAGGGTCGCCACTTGTGTCGCGTCCAGATGTGCTCGTGGCCATGAATGAGTTCTCGCTGCGCAAGTTTGCACCCTAAGTGGCGAATGGCGGACTCATCCTCTACAGCGGCCCGGGCCTTCCTGCCGATTTCGCTGCACCGGGAGTGCAGGTGTTCGCGATTCCTGCCGCTGAGATCGCGGACAAACTCGGTTCGACCAAGGCCAGCCAACATAATCATAATAATGATGGGCGCGCTGCTGGGGGAGACCGAGTGTATGGCTCCGAAAACTGCTTTGATCGTCCTCGAAGATAAAGTAAAAAAACTTGACCTGCTGGAAATTGACCGAAATGCGCTCACTGCCCGCCGCCTGTTTATGGACGACCAGGCGCACGTTGGCGCGGTCAGTCAGCCCGACGGTTTCGCTTAGCCTCGGAAAGGTCTTGCTCGTTACGCGCTGCGCACCAAGGGCATCGCCAGTTCTGCGATTCGCGAGTTGCTAGATCACCCAGTGACCCGGGATGATCTTTTTTGCCGGGGCTAGCCCGCGCCCGACCTGTTCCCACGCGCGCCCGACGATGGCCGCGCAAGCCGCCATCTGCGATTGAACGTTCCCAACACCGCTCCGTGACAAATACGAGGGGGCACACGAGGAGCCCGCCGGTGCCGTCGTGAGAGTAGGAATCTGGAAATTGGTCATGCCAAAAGACGGATACGCCCTGCATCGGTATAATGAATAGGTTGTTTACGATTTGCGGGATGATCCGCGGTTCGCAACATCGTGAACGCTGGGTGCTTCAACGAGTTGCAATGCAAATCAGTGGATACAAAACAAGGTTGGTGTTTTGACCGCCACTGTATTGTCTAGACCGCTGATGTGCCGCTAAGCAAGGCGTGGAAACCGCCGTATTACCGCCACGTGAGCCGGTTCAGCGCTATAGAAATAGCGGAAAGTGAGTGCAAAACCGGCCTCGCAATCGCCGTAAGTTGTTGACGGGCGCGTAGCTCAATTGGCAGAGCAACTGACTCTTAATCCGAACTCGCCCATTTGGGTCTGACTAGCACCCGGTTACATCTGGTTGGAAACACGCGCCAATCCAGGAATTCCCAACCTTTGAAAACTAGCCTGTACTCGCCCATCTAAGCAGGTAGTCGCTACATTATCCGCTACAGTCCGCAACGCTCCAGAAATCCAGGCGGGAGGTTTCACCCTGGCCAGTCTCGTATTATTTTCTCCCCGAGGTTTAGGCTACCGTCAAGGCGGGTGGCCATCGATACTCGTGTGGGAGCCCGGACGAAAAATTTAAAATTTGAATCTATATTCTGGCGAGTATGGACCGGATTGGGATGGTCTTCGGAGATTCCTCGCCAAAAACGGGGTTAGATCGCACGAGTCAAGCCCCTACAGTGGAAGCTGCACGACTTTGCTGGGTCGTATCTTGGGCGTTGCTGGACGCTCTATAGTTTTGGCGTCTAGCACCTCGCATTCCGCTGACCACGTCTGGCGTCAAGAGTGTGGCGTCGGTTATTGCCTTAACCAGATACGCTCGCGTGTCGTCTTTCACGCGATCACCGAGATTTTCACAGATGGTATTGGCCAACACGAAACGATTGGCCCTGTCCAGACAAATGTGAAACGTTGCAAATTGGTCGGATGCTTTGCCATACAAGTGGAAGCACGTACCTGAAATTACTTGTAACAAACCTCCGGCGATCAAACTAATCCATCCGCCTTTGTCGCTCCTGTACATCTGCCAAGCTGCGAAGATAAAGAACGCTACACCCGCCACTGCTGCACCCAATGCAAACCGGAAACTGTTCGTTGCTTGAGATAGCACGTCGGAGTAATACCGCAGGTTCATCTGCGAGAACAGGCACGCGAATTGCCGGGTATCCCCAACTGGAGCTGTTGCCAGTTGCTGACAACTCTTGCGCAGTGCTTCGAGCGACGGCACAGGCAGTTCCGTTTCGGGATTTGTATCCGCCAGATTATCCATGAGGCACTTTCCTTGGGCTGAAAGCCCGTTTCCATTGGACCGCCAAGGTACCACACAAGACGTCGCAATCCCAGTCTGAAATCCTAAGCAGACGGATGTATGAAACGCGGAGGCCAACCCTATCGGAGGGCGTCAGAATTTTCCCGCCGAGGTTTAAGCTTATCGCTCGGGGAGTGGCAGTTTGTATTAGGGTCCCATCTGCCCATCCGAAAAATATAAACCTCAACCCTCCCCCCTCTCATTGCAAGGGGTACCCCCTCTTTGTGCGGGAGGTCAGATATTTTTAGAAAAATTTGAGGACCGAGCTTGGGTCAGGCAGGATTTGAGCGAGTGTCCGACTACTGCTTTTGCCGAACGCCGGATGCACCTTGAGCCAGCCGTCCTAGGGTCGCTTCATCCTTGCCGTGAGTTTTTCCTGTGACGATCGGTTTGTTGGGGATAGTCTCATAGGCGTAGCCGGTTAATGTCGTTGCAAAAGCCGGATACTGCCCCTGATATTTAACGCTCAGCCGTGCCCATCCATAGTGGGCCACACCGCTGATGTAGAACTTCAATCCTAAATACCGGTTCTTTACCCCTTTGCCGCCATTGGCCCATGGGCCCCGAAAAGTCTTGTTCCCACTGTGAGAATGTTCGCTGCCCCACATTAGTTGTCCCCCCTTGCGGTGTTGGTTTGCTGGGCCGACTCGGACGCCTGCGGCCAAAGCTGAGGCAGAATAATACCCGCGGAGCGTCTTGCGTCCTACAACGGCATTTGAATAAGGCACAACAACCAGCGCCTGGTTTCCACCACCCGATACTGTGTTACTTGACCCAAATTCGATAAAAAAGCTGTTGTGCCCCTTATGCTCGATGAGATTCAGGTGACACAAGAATGTGCAATCAAGCTTGGCCGGGGTGTAAATGATCTTGGCGTCGGCTGGCGTTGTCAATGCCAAGACTCCAACTCCCGCCGCACTCGCAGCAAGGGCGTAGGTATTGAGCCGC